>Ga0209631_10002555_pt1 | contig 21660 bp, 15 predicted proteins | sample COG_08_FD_184752 | JGI IMG/M metagenome (GOLD analysis project Ga0209631, IMG submission 184752) | Pelagic Microbial community sample from North Sea - COGITO 998_met_08 (SPAdes) (version 2) | ecosystem: Environmental > Aquatic > Marine > Neritic zone/Coastal water | place: Helgoland, sampling... | reverse complement strand
CGCGGTCAGTCAAATTGCCCATACACACGAACACAAACATGAAAATACACGTACCGAACCATGGTCCAAGCCCAACGCTGCGCCTCGTCGAAACACACCCCGCCACCCCTCAACACCGCCGTGAACACCGCCGGCGTCGCAATCGTCACCACCCACCCAACGTGACGTACCCACGCCCCACCCTTGGACGTCGTCAGTCGAGACATGGCGTCCTCGGTCAGCACGGTGGCTCCGACGTAGAACATGGGCGCGAATGCAACCGCTCTTTGGTAGTCGAGGAAGGGTAGACCCCCGTTGTCGGTTTGAGGTGTATCGACGAACCCGACCGCCAGGCCGACGATGAACGTCACGGCGACCACGTTGCGTAACGTCGCGATGAACTGCACGCTGCATCGCCACGCGAACAGCGCGGTGAGGTACCAGGTGACGCCCACGGGTGACACGAACGGCACGGGATGCTCCGGTGGCGGCCTGAACTCGCCTGTTCCGTACGTGCCGTAGATCAGGAACACCGTCTGCCAGATGACGTACGGGACCAGCAGGGACTCGACCATGCGGCGTGAGCGCGTGGCGAGCCCCGCGCCGTCGCCCGCCGTCGCGCATCTCACGAGGCTTCGCGAGCAGATGCCGGAGACGAGCGTGAAGGCCGGCATGCCCAGCAGGTTCAGGTACATGTACGCGCCCCTGGCCAGCGCGTACGCCCCGATCGGATCGCGCGCGACGTCGGGTTGGCACCAAGGCCGCCCGCCCGCCTCCCTGTCCAGCACGCTCTTGAAGAAATCCTGGAAGCAGTGGTTGGCCACCACCGCGCACATCAGCCAAAACTTGCAGTTGTCCAGGTGCGCGTCCCGCGATCCTCCCGCCGCGCCGCCGCGCCCCGCCGCCTTGCCGGCCATGAGCGGCGTGGACTCGTCCCCGCCACCGCGCGACTCGACGTCCGCCATGGTCGAACCGGCGCGCTGACTGTCGCCGATACGGCCGCGTAGCGCCCCGGCCGCGCCGTGCGGAATGGGCCGCGCGTGCCTTTTTACCAACACCCCACACAGACCGAGTTCTTCCTCGCAGGTCAAGGCCGAGCGAGTCTCTCGAGCCCGCCCAATTTTCAAGCAAGGGCGGCGCTCCTCGTCGCTCCCGCCACAGACACCGAGCGCGGCAGTCGGCATCGAAGAGGCGCGGATCGACCCGTTCACCGCGATCTCAGCGCAGTCGCACCGTCCAAGCCGGCGACACCGACGCACTCGCGCGGCGACGCCCCGCCAGATCGCGACCTGTCCCACCGCACAGCACCAGCAGCCGAGGTCCTCCTAGGACGGAAGAAAGGCACTGATGGCGGGCGTGGGCGAGGGCCCGCTGGGCACCACGCTGCACAGCAGCGCCACCAAAGTGTCCTACCCTCGACCCACGCGCGTCAAGAACAAGGCGCCCGCACCCACGCAGGTCCGGCCCAACCCCGAGTCGACCCGCTCGCCACCGCCCATCAAACGTTCCCGCCGCTTCGACGAATCTTGCCCTAAAAACACACACGCACGATCGCTGACTCCCAACACGCCCCATCCCCGACCCAAATCAACAGATCACCGCCGAGCAGATCGTGCGCGAGGCCAAGGAACGCCAGGAGGAAACCTACCGCGCGCCGAAGCAGAAGATCGTCGACGCCGAGGAACTCGCCGAGTACCGCCTCAAGAAACGTAAAGAATTTGAAGATCTAATCCGACGCGTGTACTGGAACGAAGCCGTGTGGGTCAAGTACGCCAAATGGGAGGAATCGCAGAAGGACTTCGCACGCGCGCGGTCCGTGTGGGAACGCGCGCTGGACCACAACTACCGGTCCCAGTCCCTGTGGCTCAAGTACGCGGAGATGGAGATGGCGCACAAGTTCGTCAACCACGCGCGAAACGTGTGGGACCGAGCGGTGAAGCTCCTGCCGCGCGTCGACCAATTCTGGTACAAGTACATACACATGGAGGAGATGATGGGACAGATCGCGAACGCGCGGGCGATATTCGAGGCGTGGATGCGTTGGGAACCCGACCATAACGGGTGGAACGCGTACGTTAAGATGGAGACGCGGTACAAGGAGTGGGGTCGGATCCGGCACATTTACGAGCGATACGTCCAGTGCCACCCAAGTGTCAAGGCGTGGGTCCGGTGGGCCAAGTTCGAGATGTCCCTCGGGGAGGTGGCGAGGTGCAGGGCGGTGTACGAGGACGCCGTGGAGACGATGGAACGCGAGGTTGACGTCGACCAACTCTACGTCAAATTCGCGCAGTTCGAGACCATCGTCAAGGAACCGGAGCGAGCCCGCGCCATCTACAAGTACGCGCTCGATAACCTACCGAAGGAGAAGGCGCAGGAAGTGTACGACGCGTTCACCAACTTTGAGAAGCAGCACGGCGACCGCGGCGCCATCGAGGATGTCATCGTCGGCAAGCAACGCGTAAAGTACGAAGAAGAAGTTAGATCAAATCCAACTTCGTACGACGCCTGGTTCGACTACACCCGCATGGAGGAACAGCACGGTGACGTGGACAAGACCCGTGAGGTGTACGAGCGCGCGATCGCGAACGTGCCGCCGCAGAACCAGAAGCGTTACTGGAAGCGTTACATATACCTGTGGATCAACTACGCGCTCTTCGAGGAGACGGAGGCGGGCGACGTCGAGCGGACGCGGGAGGTGTACCGCGAGTGCCTGAAACTGATCCCGCACAAGCAGTTCTCGTTCAGCAAGGTGTGGATCATGGCGTCGCAGTTTGAGATTCGTTGCAAGCGGCTGGACGCCGCGCGGAAGATCCTCGGGATGGCCATCGGGATGCACCCGAAGGAGAAGATCTTCAAGACGTACGTCGACATGGAGATGCAGCTCGGCAACGTCGATCGGTGCAGGACGCTGTACGAGAAGGCGCTGGAGCTGAACCCGTTCGCGTGCTCCACCTGGGTCAAGTTCGCGGAGCTGGAGAAGTCCCTCATGGAGACGGAGCGCACGCGCGCCATCTTCGAGCTCGCCGTCGGCATGGACCAGCTCGACCAGCCGGAGATTTTGTGGAAATCGTACATCGATTTCGAGACGGAGGAGGGCGAACGCGGGCGGTGCAGGGCGCTGTACGAGCGCCTGTTGGACCGCACGCAGCACGTCAAGGTGTGGATCTCGTACGCGCAGTTCGAGCTACGCGCCATGGCGGTCAACAACGACGACGACGACGACGACGACGACGTCGAGGATGAGGAAGCCGCTCGGCGGGCGGCGCAACGCCGAGCGGATGCGGAGGCGGCGGCGGCTGAGGCGGACCCGGAGGAGGCTGAGCCGCGACGCGTCGAGAAGGCGCGGGGCGTGTACGAACGCGCGCTAAGGAGCCTGAAGGAGGACCAGGCTGACGCCAAGGAGGAGCGGGTGATGCTGCTGGAGGCGTGGCGAGCGTTTGAGGAAACCATCGGCGGTGACGATTCCAACGAACGCGTCGCGGGCGTCGAGAAGAAGATGCCGCGCCGGGTCAAGCGCAAGCGGCCGATCTACACCGAGGACGGGACCGCGGCGGGGCAGGAGGAGTACTACGACTACATCTTCCCCGAGGAGCAAGGCGCGGCGCCCAACCTCAAGATCCTGGAGGCTGCGTACAAGTGGAAACGCCAAAAGACTGGCGACGAGTAAGATAATGCAAACGACGTTATTTGCCGACTGGACGTCCATACGAGTGGTCGTCCCGCACTGCATTTTAATAAAAGCGAGTCAAACGGGGAACTTTCGCATCTGTCGTCACTAAGACACGTAGCCTTTTCAGCGGTTCTCGATTACCCTACTCCCATCGGGCCAATCGGTGAAGAGAACTGGAGAGTGCCTGATAAAAAATCCAATAGATCCAAGTCCACGTCGATTTCGATTCCGTTTGTTATGGATTTTCGGCTCGCCGCCTTTGTGCTTTGGCTGCTGCTATCCCGTCGGCGGCTGCCGGATTGCACGCCACTACGCAGGCGCGACCACGTACGGAGGGTTCGTTGGATCGCGTGTTGAATCTCAGACGACTTGACATACCACCCAGCTCTTTACATTCCTCAAACCCCACCGCAAACGCCGTCACCGCACGCGTTCACCATGCAGACCATCCCCGCTTCAACCGCGGTCCGGTTCAACCAACCCCGTGCAGTCCGCATGTTCGGCTCTCGCGCGGCGGGTTCATCCCCCGCCGGCGTCGCCCTTCGCGTCAAGGCTGTCGTCGTCGACTCTAAGAGCCGACGCGGCATCCGCGGCGGCGTGGTGACCCGCGCCGCGGGCAAGCCCGAGCCCCCGCGCGCGTTCTCCACGGATCTCTCCGACAACCAGAACCTCGAGAGCCTGATGGAGCGCGAGGCGCAGCCCGCCGTGCAGGTGCGTCCGTCGATTGACCCCTCCCCCTCTCCGCGACGTTCGGGGTATCGTCACGGCGCGATGGACGCACGCGCGGGGTAGTGGACGATACGAACGCGCGTCCGCTCGGGCCGCGTCCCAAACCCCACGCCCCGCGCGCCGCGCCATCCACCCGTCCCGGTCGGCACACGTCGTCCCCCCAACGCCGCACCGCGAATATTCCCCTCCCGGGCGATTGAATTCTCACCCCCCGCCCTCCCCCGATTCACGCGCAGACCGAGGCTGATCTCAAGCAGAAGCAGGCGGACGCCGCGGCGAACCAGCCCGACAACAACTCCCCCGTCACCACCGGCCAGCTCATCGGCAGCACCCCGCTGCTGGACCTCTCCCAGTACTCACTCAACCCGAATGTCAAGATCATGGCCAAGTGCGAATACCTGAACCCGTCGGGTTCCATCAAGGACCGCATCGCGCAGCACATCATCAACCAGGCGGAGGCGTCCGGCGACCTCCGCCCCGGCATGACCGTCGTCGCCGCCACCAGCGGTAACACCGGCGCCGCCATCGCCATGGCGTGCGCCCTCCGAGGGTACGACTACATCGTCATCACCAACGAGAAGACGTCAAAGGAGAAAGTCGACGCCATGAAGGCGTACGGCGGCGAGGTCATCGTCTCCCCGTCCGGCGTCGCCCCGGACCACCCGGACCACTACCAGAACATCGAGGACCGTCTGTGTCGCGAGAACCCGGGCACCTACTACGGCGTGGATCAGTACAACAACCCGTACAACGCGGAGGCGTACGAAGCCACGCTGGGGCCCGAGATTTGGCGCCAGACCTCTGGGTTGGTGACGCACTTCGTCGCGGGCGGCAGCACCGGCGGTACCGTCAGCGGCACCGGCCGGTACCTCAAGAGCGAGAACGCGGACGTTCGCGTGGTCATGGCGGATCCCAAGGGGTCCGTCTTTTGGGACCACGTCGTCAAGGGCGTCCCCGCCGAGGATGTCTGCGTGACCAAATCCTGGGAGATGGAGGGTGTCGGGAAGGACTCCATCCCGGGGTGCTTCGACATCGACGCCATCGACGGCATGGTCCGCGGTAACGACGAGGACGCGTTCGCCATGTGCCGCGAGGTTGCCGCCAACGAGGGCCTCCTACTCGGCGGCAGCGCGGGTTTGAACCTCCACGCCGCCCGCGTGCTCTCCGCGTCGGTGGACGACGGGGCCACCATCGTCACCGTGTTTCCCGACAACGGCGTCAAGTACCTGAGCAAGATTTACAACGACAGCTGGCTCCAGTCCAAGGGTCTGGAGGGTGCCCAGGGAGGTAACGGCGCGGTGTCCCCCGACGTCGACGAAAAGTCGCACGAGTCCAAGATCCACTGGAAGCCCGAGATCGTGACCCGACACGAGCAGGCTGCCGCCGCGACCGCCGCCGCGGCCGCCGCGGTGGAGGGCCATAACCTCCTCAGCGCGGAAGAGACGGAGGCTGAGCTCAAGTTTCTCGAGGAGCTCGCGCCCAAGCTTGTTCAGTACCACCGCGAGAGCATCGCGGGGGGCGAACGAGTGCACTCCAGGCTTCAATCCCCGGAGGATCTCGCCGAGACCTTCTCCGTCGCGGGCGTGCCCATCGACCTCGCGGACGGCGCCGCCGTCGACGGCGACGTTCTCAACGCGGCGGTGCAGGCTGTCATGGACAACAGCGTTCGATCCTCGCACCCGCTTTTCCTGAACCAGCTGTACAGCGGGGTCGACCCCGTGGCGCTCGCGGGCGACTGGCTCGCGTCCGCGCTCAACGCCAACGTGCACACCTTCGAGGTGGCGCCGGTCCTGACGGAGCTCGAGAAGGCGGTGCTCGCCAAGACGGCGCGGATGTGGCTCCAGGAGCCGGGATCCAACGCCAGGACGCCGGCGCACGACGGCTTGATCGTCCCCGGCGGGTCCCTCGCGAACATGTACTCGCTCCTACTGGCCAGGGATAAGATCGACCCGGAGGCTCGCAACCGCGGCAGCACCATGGAGCTCGTCGCGTTCTGCAGCGAGCAGTCGCACTACTCCTACCGCAAGTCCGCGATGGTCATGGGCATCGGCATGGACAACATGATCAAGGTTAAGTGCGACGGCGACGGCGCGATGATCGCCGAGGAGCTCGAGAAGGAGGTTCTCGCCGCCAAGGCTCGCGGTGCGGTGCCCTTCTACGTGGGCACCACCGCGGGCAGCACCGTGCTCGGCGCCTTTGACGACTACCACGGCTGCGCGGATGTCTGCAAGGCTCACGATTTGTGGATGCACGTCGACGGCGCGTGGGGCGGAGCCGCCGCGCTGTCACCGGCGCGAAGGTCGGTGTTGGACGGCTTCGAGAAGGCTGACTCCTTCTGCTGGAACCCCCACAAGATGCTCGGCCTGCCCCTGCAGTGCAGCATCTTCGTCACCAAGCAGCCCGGGTCGTTGGCCAAGGCTAACGCGGCGCAGGCTGACTACCTCTTCCAGCCCGATAAAAACAACGCCGGAGCCGATCTCGGGGACCGCACCATCCAGTGCGGCCGCAAGGCTGACGCGCTCAAGATTTGGCTGAGCTGGAAACACCGCGGCGACAAGGGCTGGTCCGACATGGTGGACAGGTCCTTCGGACTCGCCGAGGAGGTTGAGCGGATGGTTCGCGAGCGGGAGGAGAAGGATGGCTCTTTTGTCCTCGCCGCGGGCGCTCAGTGCGCCAACATCGGATTTTGGTACGTTCCCCCCAGGCTTCGTCCCTTCAAGCACGCGGGTGCCTCCGCGAACCAGCTCACGGAGATTGGTTTCGTGGCGCCCAAGCTGAAGGATCGCATGCAGCGGGAGGGCGACGCCATGATTGGCTTCCAGCCGATTGACTCGATGAACTTGCCCAACTTTTTCCGCCTCGTGCTGCCCAACAGCCGCCACCTCTCCAAGGAGATGTTGAGCGACATGCTGGACCGCATGGACGAGATGGGCAAGGACCTTTGAGAGATCTGAGTTAAAGGGGGACGAGTGCGGGGGTAAACCAACGGCGCCCATTGCGTCCGGCCCCTCTGCCACCCTTGGGATCTCTGCAGGTACACCATTTATTACCTGCCTCTCAAACGATATGCGCCTTAAAAGAAGGACGCATGGAGGCCAAACAAGTATTACACTGACATGCGCGCAAGGACGCGACGGAGGGGTCGTCCCTGCGCGAGAAAACTTTGCTGACACGGTTGTACTCGTATTTGCTTGCGTGTTTATACGCGCTCTTTTATTAGCCTGTATTGAATTTGATCATGAATATGCTGAACACTAACTCTTAAACGCTTTCCCCGTCAACGCGCCGCGGTGCATTCGATGAGCTCCTCCTCGTCGACCAGCTCGAAGAACCCCTCGCCGCCCCCGACGCCGCGATCCTCGAGCTCCCGTCCCTTCGTCTCCAGCGTCATCGAACCCGTCACCCCCGCGCCCGCCAACATCGCGCCCGCGGACAGCGCCAGCGGCGTCATCAGCCCGGACGCGATCGCCGCGCCGTTGACGCTCGTACCGATCAAACTACCCATCCTCCCCAACGCTCCCAGCGCACCCATCGCCGTGGACCTCGCGTCCGTCGGGAACGCCTCGGACGTGTACAAATCAAGCGAGTTCCACCCGCCGACGGACAGCGCGTTGAACACGCACGCGCTCGCGACGTACAGACGCCTGGCCGCGTCGGGCGAGGTCGAGCTCGCGTGTCGCATAAACGAGACACCCGCGGCAAACGCCGCCGCGGCGATGGCCGCCAATCCCATGCACCGCACCAACGTCGCCCTTCGACCGATGGAGTCCACGAGGAACGCGCTCGCGACGTTACCCGGGAGGTTCGCCCACGCCACCGCCATGTTCTCCGCGTACACGTTCGAAGAGGACGCCCCGCCTTTGTCTTCGTCGTCGTCGTTATTCAGTCGAGCGAAAAATTCGGGGAGCCAGAGCATCATCCCGTACCACCCCCACGACAGCGAGAACCACACGAAGCCTATCGCCGCCGCCCTCGAGCGCAGCGGCGGTGCGCACAGGCTCCGAAGCGGCGCGAGCCACGCGCGCGTTGCGTAGCCACCGCCGGATGATGAACGCGTCCCGGCCTCGACGACGCTGCCGCCCGATTGAAGCGGCTCGAAGACTTGGTCGTTGCCGTTCCCCTTCGCGATCCTTCGCACGACGTCCGTGGCTTCGTCGGTCCTACCGGCGACGGCGAGGAACCTCGGGCTCTCCGGCATCCACGTCACGACCCCGGCGAGGCACACGAGCGCCGGTAACGCGGACGCCGCGACGAAGGTTCGCCACCCGTGCGTTGGGATGAGCCACCATCCGATGGAGGCGGAGTATATGGATCCTACCATCCACCCCGACGCCAACAACACCGTGTGCTTACCCCTGGCGTGTACCGGGAGGAACTCGGGAAGCGCGGTGAACGCGGCGGTGTTGCATCCGCTCACGCCCACGCCCGCGAGCGCCCGGCACGTCACGAGGAACGCGAACGTCTTTGCGCTCGCGGAGACGAGCGCGAAGAGCGCGTTCATCGCGAGCGACGCCGCGAGCATCCGCCTCCGCCCGATGCGGTCCCCAGCCAGGCCCCACGCGACGCTACCCAGCAGCGCGCCCGCGAACACCGCGGAGGTCAACCCGCCCTTCTGCGAGTTCGACAGCCCGAACTCATCCCCGGCGGTTGGCAAGATTAGCGCCACGGACAGGACCTCCACGGCGTCTCCCGCGTTGGCGAGCATGAGCAGCAGGGTGAGCTTGACCTGGAACGCGCCGGATCCCGCGAGCTCGATCGCGCGCTCGGGGGTGAGGGATTCGACCATGCGCGGTGGTTGGCGGGAACTCATCGTGCCCCCGCCCTCGCGCTCGCACACTGTGAACCTTCGTTTCATCAGAGGGTGCCCACCTCGTCTTACGCCAAACCCTCGGGCGCCATCCATGGCCACGACGCTGCACGCCTCGGAGTTCACCGAGGATGACGAGCGGTTCATGCGAGCGGCGCTCGAGGAGGCGGAGGGTGCGCTGAACCGGTGGGAAGTGCCCGTGGGATGCGTGCTGGTTCGCGACGGGACCGTCGTCGCGTCCGGGAGCAACCGCACGAACGAGAAACGAAACGTGAGTCCATCGGCGGCCTTGCATCCCATCCATCCCACGTCCATCCCCTAAACCATCTCCCGACGCCTCTCCCGACGCATCGAGACCCGACTCACACCTTCTCCTCATCGTACGTATCCATCGCAGGGCACGAGGCACGCGGAGTTCGAGGCCATCGACGCGCTCCTCCAGACACACGGCCACGACCCAGTCGCGGCGGGGTTCGACCGATGCGTCCTGTACGTCACCGTCGAGCCGTGCATCATGTGCGCGGGGGCGCTGTCGCTGCTGGGGTTTGAAAAGGTGTACTACGGGTGCGGGAACGACAAGTTCGGGGGGAACGGGTCGATACTCAGCATACACGAGGACGGATGCGCGCCGTGTGCGATGGAGCCGCAGTCGCAGATGGATCCCTCCACGACTGAATCATCATCGAGCGATGCATCAGTCGCCAACGACTCCGCAAAGGCCCGGCGCACGTACCCGTCGTTCGGGGGGCTTTTCGCGGAGGAGGCGATCCGCTTACTGCAGGACTTCTACATCCGCGGTAACCCCAAGGCGCCCAAGCCACACCGGGCCCTCGCGCCGGAGTCTCTCAAGCGGAGTCTCGAGGGCGGTGCATGACGGCGATGGGCGACTGTAGTTTCCATAGGCGATCCGTCGGTAGTAGGGCTTTAGGGTTTAGTGTATCTCTGTACTAACGGTGCTAGTGTGCTAGTGAGCGTCGCGTTCACCTCTACAGCGCTAGTCCATCACCGGTGTCTACGCCGCCGCCTCTCCCGGCGCCGCGCCGATCCTCATCGTTTCCATTTTCCTCGTGAAGTCGTCGACCCTTCGCAGCTTCGCGGTGACGGTGGGCTTGAGCCTGTCCGTCACGTCGCTCTTCGCCCTGTCGTTGGCCACCGAGCCGGTCTCGATGCTCGTCGCGGCGGCGAGCCCTTCGGTCTTGAGAATCTCGACGACGCTGACGACGCGCGCGATGGCGAATCCCACCCCGCGGATCTCCACGCTCTCGCTCTTGGCGAGGAGCTTCTTCGCGAGGGAGACGTAGTGGAACAGGGGTTTGCCCTTGGGGCCGGCGCCCGCGACGTTGATGGTCGGGACCTTGTCCTTCGCGGGAGCCGCGTCGTCGTCGTCGGCGGCGTCGGCCATGGTGCGCCCGCGTGCGTGTGCGGCTCCTCTTCGTGTGTGCGTTGGTGAATTCTTGGTTGTTGGAAAAGCGCTTCGATACTTCGGGCGTGGGCGCGGACGTCCCGTCCCCACAGTCCGCCCGGGCGCGGCATGCCGAACAAGAAGAAGAAGTCCGGTTCCGGGGACGGCTACACGCCGTCCCGGCTCGGGCGCGAGGGCCGACCCGGCGATGGCTCGCCGGGCGGATCCGACCCGGGCACCCCGCGCTCCGGCGGCGGCGACGGAGGATTCGCGCGCGAGTCCTCCTCCGATGTGCCGCCGTACGAGTCGGATCCCTTGCCCGGTTGGACCGGGCTTGAAGCGCACGCGCCGTGCGAGGAGGCCACGCGCGTGACCCTGGACGTCAAGATGCCCGTCGCCGCGGGTATCGGCGTCCACGTCCACGTGCTCATGTCGCAGCAGCTCATGACGCGCGCGAGCCTCGGAGCCGGGGATTGGGTCGCGCTCGCCGTGTGCGAGGGCCCCGAGGCGGTGGGAAACGTCGGCGGCGCGCCCGGGGGACCGCCCGGGACCCCCGGGACCCCACGCGGCGCGTCCACCCCGGGAACCCCCGGGTCGGCGACGCGGCAGGCGGCGCAGGCGCTCGTCGGCCTCTCCATCGCGGATCCACCGCCCGCGCCCGCGGTGCACATCCCGGCGCTGCTCGCCAGAAACGTAACGCTGGACTCCGCATCAGCGCCGGACGGAACGTCCCACGGCGCATCCGCCGCGGCCGCCGCGGCGGCGACCGGTAAGCTCGGCAGGTTCACCGTCATGGCGCGCGTCCACCCAAACCCAAAGGCTAACGGTTTAGACGCGGTGCAGCTCGCGAGGAAGGTTTGGCATTCGCTCGGGTCGCCGGCGGCGGGGGCGAAGATGCTCGCGTTGCCGCTCAACGTCGGAGCCGCGCAGCCGTTGGCGGCGCCCGCGCTCGTGGGGCCCATGGAGGGCGCGCCGTGCGCGGCCAAGGCGACGCTCAGGCTGTGGGCGACGGAAGGGGACTCCGCGAACGCCGGATGGCTCGAGAAGGGCCTCGGCGGCGGCGACGACGAAGGCGCCGGCGACGATACAGAGCACACGAAAGCCGGGACGCGACAGCTGTCGGTGCTCGAGTCGCTCGCGAGGCGCGCGATGGACGGCCGCGCGTTGCTCACCGGGAACCTCGTGCGGCTGCCGTTGCTCGGCGTGAGCGCGTACTTCAGCGTGGTCAAAACCGAGGGCGTCACCAACGTAGTCGGCGAGTCCACCGTCGTCGCTTTACGGCCGAAAGGTCCCGCGGGTGCCGAGGATGACGATTTGGACGCCGTATCGGATTCTCGCGACGTATCATCGGACGACGATTCATCTTCCGACGACGGCGAGGGCGGGTCGAGGCCGGGGACACCAGGCGAACGCATGGCGCGCAGGGCGTCTAAACGAAGGGGCGAACGCGTAGGTTTCGACGACCTCGGCGGGATATCGGAATACAAAGAGGCGCTCATCGAGAACGTGCAGCTGCCGCTGATGCGCCCGGAGATTTTCACAAACTTTGGGATCAAAGCCCCGCGCGGGGTGCTGCTGTGGGGGCCGCCGGGGACGGGTAAATCGCGGCTGGCGCGCGCCGCGGCTGACGCGGCGGGGGCAAACTTACTCGTAGTTCGCGGCCCCGAGCTCATCACCTCGATCGTCGGCGAATCCGAGCAAGCCTTGCGCGGCGTGTTCAAAGAGGCGGTGCGAACCAAGCCGTGCGTTGTGATGATCGACGAGATCGACTCCATCGCGCCCGCGCGGCAGGGCGGCGACGGCATCAGCGGGGCAAAAGGCGGCGGCGACGAAGACGCCATGTCTAACCGAGTGGTCACCACGCTGCTCTCCATCATGGACGGCGCCTCCGCGGATGACCTCGACATGCACCGGGTGGTGGTGGTCGCGACGACGAACAGGCCAGAGGCGATTGATCGCGCGCTTCGCCGACCCGGGCGGTTCGACAGGGAGATCGAGGTTGGTGTGCCTACGCCGCATAGCCGGCGCGAGATCTTCACGACGCATCTGAAGAAGATAAGTCACGAGCTCACCGACGCCGACGTGGACGAGCTCTCCAAGGGATGCCACGGGTTCGTCGGCGCGGACTGCGCGGCGCTGGTGAACCACGCCGCGTTCCAGGCGCTGCGACGCAGGGTGAAGGAGAAGGAGGCGTGGTGGTGGGAGCGCAGAGGGGCAAAGATGGAGATTTCGTTCATCGTCGGCGAGGCGGCTTTAAAAACGGAGGATCAGATTCGCGAGGACGCCATCCGCGAGGACATGCTCGCGATGTCTCCCGCGCAACGCCACGAGATGGCGGTGGAGTTCGACAAGAGCGAGTGGTGCAAGACGCGAACGGCGACCAAGGAGGACTTTGAATTCGCGCGGAAGCGGGTGAGCCCGAGCGCGCTGCGGGAGGTGCAGATCGAGATCCCGAAGGTTTCATGGGACGACGTCGGGGGTAACGACGAGGTGAAACAGCTCTTAAAGGAGGCTGTGGAGTGGTCCGAGAAATTCCCAGAGGCTATGGCCCGGCTGGGCGCCAAGCCGCCGAAGGGTGTGCTGCTGTACGGACCGCCGGGGTGCTCCAAGACGATGCTCGCGAGAGCCGTCGCGTCCGAATCGGGTCGCAACTTTTTATCCGTGAAGGGCCCCGAGCTCTACAGCAAGTGGGTCGGCGACTCCGAGAAGGCTGTGCGCGCCCTGTTCAAACGCGCGAAGACGTCGTCGCCGTCGGTGATCTTCATCGACGAGATCGACGGCCTGGTGCAGACGCGGTCGGAGGGCGGATCGAGCGGCGGCGGCGTCAGCGTTCACGACAGGGTGCTCACGCAGTTGCTCCTCGAGATGGACGGGGTGGACACGACGACGCAGAAAGTCGCGGTCATCGCCGCGACGAACATGCCGCACCTGATCGACCCGGCGCTGCTCCGCCCCGGGCGCTTCGACCGGCTGCTCTACATCCCTTTGCCCACGGATCCCAAGGACAGGGCGGCCATCTTGAGGGCGGCTACGAGGAAGATGCCGCTCGCCGACGACGTCGACCTGGACTTACTCGGGCTGTCGCTGGCTGGGTACACGGGCGCGGACATCGCGGGACTGTGCCGCGAGGCTGGCATGGAGGCGCTCGAGGAGAGCATCGACATCGAGCAGATTCACAAGCGGCACTTCACGGCTGCGGCGATGAAAGTGCAGCCGTCGCCGCCCACGCCGGATTGGCTCGCCGATATTTACCAGAGGTTCCGACGCGGGCAGACGAAGACGCCCACGCCCGCGGACCCATAGTGTCTCGAGACGTTCAATCTAACGAACATTCCTAGCTACAAGTAGAGCTTCCTAACGACTAAAGTCCTATCTTCGCGGCGGTCACCGTCACGCGCTCCCCTTTCGGCCCTCGTCCGCAGTACTCCGCTCGGATGGTTGGGAGGTCAACGTCCACGAGTACGTCGCATTCCCATCGCTCCGGGGCAAAGTCGCAGTATTCGCCTGTCTTTGTGGACACCACCAGCGTGTGAGGGGGTGCGCCGCGCTGGAAGAGCTCCACCTGGAGCTCGTCCATCTGCAGACCGGCGACGTCCGCCACCACCAGCGCGTGACGAACGAGCCCGTCCTCGCCTGGGTCGGGTGACGTGAGGTCGAAGCAAGTATCGGTGCGGTGCAACTTGATGGGCATCGGGGGTAGCGCCGTGTCCCTCGATACGCTCTGCATGGCCCCCAGGACCATCTCGCTCATATCGGCGTTGGTGTGGGTGATGTTCTCGCCGAACGCGAGCGGAACATCGTCCCCTCGAGCGCCCTTCTCCAGCGCCCTCTGCCCATCCATCGTCCGCGAGGCTGGGCTTTATCCGGAGGTTCTGGGCGGACAGCAACCGGCGTCGACGTCCGGTGAGGCTGAGGAGGTCGAAGTCGCCGCGTGCGTAAAAAGTTGTGACTGTACGAGCCTCGTTCGTCGCTTTTACCTAATCATGCATCACAGATCAGACGAACACCGACGGCGCGCTCGAAGCGAGGCGACTGACTTCGGACGCGAACCCGGACACCGATCCACCATGCCCCCCAAGAAGCCCCGAGGTAACGCCGACAAGGCGACTCCGGTGACCCGCCCGAAGAGAACCGCGCCCATCGCCAAGAGCCCGGCCGGGCGCGGTATTCAGGCAGCAGCCAGCACCGGAGTGAGAAAGGGAGCGAGAGTGAGGGTCACGAGCCCGCGGGGCAAAGGGAGCGAGGGCGACGATGAGGACACCCAGCCCATCTCCAAGCCCACGGTCTCCAAGCCCAAACGAGGAAGGCCCCCGAAAGGTAGGAGCGACGTCAGTCACCCCACCGTACCCATCCACGATCCGGTTGTTAAAAATCCATCGATTCCAATCGGACTCCAATCGCAAAACTCACGCCATCCCACCCTCCCCCTTCCAACCCACGCGCAGCCGCCGCCGCGAAGACCCCGGGTGCGACCGAACCCAAGAAGCGCGGGCGTCCCCCCAAGACCCCAGTCGTCGCGAAGACCCCCGCCACCACCCCGAAGCGCGGCCCGGGTCGGCCCCCAAAATCGATCGATGCGCCCAACTCGGCGGCGGCGACGTCCGCGGGGAAGAAACGAGGCCGGCCACCCAAGGCGCTCGTCCCGCAGAGCTCGGGTAAGCCCCGGGGCCGCCCGCCCAAGACCCCGACGCGGGCGGCGACCACACCGGGTAAGAAACGAGGCCGCCCGCCGGGAAAGAACGCGGCCACCCCCAAGGCCAAGGCGGTCACGCCCCGAGCCGCGGCGGCGGCGATCCTACTCGGCGCCGACTCATCACCCGAGGTGGAGGAGCGGGTGGAGCGCCCCCGGGCTAACAAGCGCGCTAAGACGGTCCCGGCGACTCCCGCGTCTCCCCGCGGTGGTTTGTTCACGCGTCCCCCGGTCGGGCGGCGCGTGTCTTTAGCCGGCGAGGCGGTCGACGTTCACACGGATTTGGACTCTTTAGAACGGGAAGGACGCATGGACGCCGTGGTTAAGGTTTTCTGCACGCACACCGAGCCCAACTACAGCCTCCCGTGGCAGCGCAAGCGGCAGGTGGCGAGCACATCCAGCGGGTTCATCATCCCCGGGCGCAGGGTTCTGACAAACGCTCACAGCGTGGAGCACCACACGCAGGTGAAGCTCAAGAAACGCGGCTCGGACGTCAAGTACGTGGCGAGGGTGCTCGCGATCGGCGTGGAATGCGACCTCGCCTTGCTGACCGTGGAGGAGGATGAGTTCTTCGAGGGAGTCGCGCCCGTGCAGTTCGGCCCGCTCCCGCACCTCTCCGCGCCGGTCAGCGTCATCGGCTACCCCATCGGCGGAGTCGCCATCTCCATCACCTCCGGAGTCGTCTCCAGAACCGAGGTTACCAACTACGCGCACGGAGGCATCGACCTGTTGGGGGTCCAGATCGACGCCGCGATCAACTCGGGGAACAGCGGCGGGCCCGCGTTCAACGCCAAGGGCGAGTGCGTCGGGGTCGCGTTCCAGAGTCTGAAACACGACGACGCCGAGAACATCGGGTACGTCATCCCGCCGCCCGTGGTGAAACACTTCATCCACGACTACGATAAGAACAAGCGATACACCGGGTTCCCCTCGCTGCCGTTCTCGTGGCAGCGCGTGGAGTCCCCCGCGATGCGCAAGTGGCTCAAGATGAAGACGGGGCAAAAAGGTGTGTTGATCAGCGCGGTGGAGCCGCTGATGAAGGACAAAATCGCGCTGCGGAAAAACGACGTGCTGGTCAGCATCGACGGCACGGAGATCGCGTCCGACGGAACGGTGCCCTTCCGCGCGGGTGAACCCATAACGTTCAACTACCTCGTCAGCGAGAAGTACGTCGGGGAGAGCGCGCGTGTCAAGTACCTCCGCGACGGTAAGATGAACGAAACGTCCATAACCTTCAACGCGATGAAGCGACTGGTACCGTGGCACATAGAGGGCACGCCGCCCTCCTACTTCATCGCGGGCGGGCTGGTGTTCACCACCGTGTGCGTGCCGTTCCTGAAGAACGAGTACGGCAAGGACTACGACTTCGACGCGCCGGTGAAGCTGCTGGAGAAGTTCTGCCACGGGCGGGTCGAGGAGGACGGGCAACAAGTCGTCATCTGCGCGCAGGTGCTCGCCGCGGAGGTGAACCGAGGATACGAAGATCTTCACAACACGATCGTCAAGAGCTTCGACGGCGTGAAGATCGCCAACTTGGCGCAGCTGGCGCAGGCGGTGGAGTCCAGCAAGGTTGAGTTCATGAGGTTCGAGTTGGACCACGACATATCAGTCGTCATGGACACAAAGGCGGCCAACGCGGCGACAAAAGCGATTCTCAAGACGCACGCCATTCCATCCGCGAAATCCGCGGACCTGCGATGATGCTAGGGTCTAATAAAACGATTATGTTCACTACGAATTCATTCGCCGCTCTCGCGCTATGAGTATGAACGGCGTCACCGCGGGACGACGTACGATGACGCGGGCTTCAGGTCCCGCTGCCACCTGGCGAGGAGAAAGTCGGCCAGGGCGTTCTGAGGCACAACCTCCGGCTCCCTCACCGCCGGCTCCGTCGACGCGTGACCGCCCGCGCCAGTCTCGCTCCCGCCGAACAGGAGCCTCGCTCGCGCCGCCGCGGTCCTCAAGTCCGGATCCGTATCCGCGACGGGACCGGAGAGCCGTTCGAGAATGCCCACGAGCATAGCCGCGGTTGAGCCGGAAGCCTCCAGCTCCAATTTCGCCAGCGCCGCAGTCACCGCCGCCGCCGCCGCCGCCGCGCCGACCGACCCGCCGCGCCCGCTCGCCGCGAGCGACGCCGCGGGGGAGAGCACGGACGCGATCGCCGGCGTGGACTTTGCCACCGCCGCGATGTTCGAGTCCGGCGTCACGCGCGGCGGGGGTTCCTCTCGCCGCGGAGGTTCCACCGCGACGAACTTCCTCTCTTCGCCGACAACCTTCTTCGTCTCTTCGCCGTCCAATCGCGTCTTGACCGTGGAGTCGTAGTCCGCATCCTCCTCGTCGCTGTCATCGTCCACCGCATCGCGTCGCTTATCTTCATCGGTCATCTTCGGGGGGCCCGCACCGGGTTTATTGAACCGTTTCAGCGTGCCGTCGCCGAAGTCCCAACTCGGGGCGGAGGCTTTGTGATTTTGAACAGTACTCGCCCTCGTATCCTCCGCGGTCGCGTTTGAAGGGCTGTCATTCATTTCGCTCGTCGATGCGACGCGTGTCTCCCCACGCATGCGTCGCGTGACTCTGTCCACGAGCTCGTCGCATCGCTCGGGCGCGTCGGCTATGAACCTGTGGTTAACGAGCTGCGCGGCTCGAGGCCGTCGGTCCGGGTCCTTCTGCAGGCACGACGCGCAAAACTCTTTAAACTCAGCTGAGAACGACGCACCCTCCAGCCGCGGGGGTGGGTTCTTGGGTATGAAGAAGAGGACCCGCATGGGGTGCAAGTCGCTGTAGGGCGGGGTGCCGTTCGCAGCCTCCATCGCGGTGATGCCCAGCGACCAGATGTCGCACTTGGAATTGTACCCGTCTGATTCGTGCGCTTGGATGACCTCTGGGGCCATCCAGAATGGCGTGCCCGTGAACGTCCGCCGCTTGTTCCCGCCCAGCGTCTGCGTCAGGGTCCCCGCGACGCCAAAGTCCGCGAGCCGGATCTCGCCCGCGGCGGTGAGCAGCACGTTCGCGCACTTGACGTCCCTGTGAATCTTCCCCTCGCCGTGGAGGTAGTCGAGCGCGTAGAGGAGATCGCGGCAGACGACCGCGCACGCGGACTCCGGGAGCGGGCCGCCGAAGGCTTCCGAGATGAGGTCCGCGACGCTACCGCCCGCCATGTACTCCATGGCGATGGCGAGCCGGGTGGACCCTGGGTCGAGCCAGCAGCCGAGGTACTTGGTCACGAACGGCGAGGAGCACTGCATCAGGTACGAGATCTCGCGCTGGATGTCCTCGACCTCGTCCTCCGCTTCCTCCAGGTCGACGAGCTTGACCGCGACGACATCGTCGGTGAGCTTGTCGCGCGCGGTGTGGACGTCACCCGCGCTGCCACGGCCGATCCGCGGGCCGAGCTCGAACCTCTCGCTCGTCAGCGCCATCCCAAAATTGTGTGAAGCGAATCGTTTAGCAGCTCGCTGGTTATGAAATATTCACCAAGCGTTTCTATCTCTACTCATCTCGTCTCGTCTCGTCCCCAATAAAACCTCTCCTCCGTGTTACCAGTCGAACTTCTTGAGCGTGGCCTCCGCGTCCATCAGGTCCTTCGCCGTCTTCTTCCGTCTGTAGAAGATGGGGCAGTCCCTGCTGGTGCATAGCACGTCCTGGTGGAGCGACCCCTGGCACCGCTGGCACTGCGTCCACAGCCGGTTAAAGTCCCGCTCCAGCGCGTTCACCGAGTTCAACGCCTTCTGCAGGTGCTCGGGCTCCTTGGCGAGGCAGTGCGTGCACAGCGCGGTGCTCTGTTTCTCGTCCGTGATGGAACTCCTGCACCCCACGCACGACAGGCGAACCTTGGCGAAGGCCATGATCCCGCCCGCTTTGGCCGTCGGCGTCGGCATGGCGATGGTCCGCGTGTGGTCACCCTTCAGCAGCTCGCTCTCCGCCTTGTCTTTGCCCATGATGGGTTCGAAGATGCGCAGCAGAGGGTTGGCGAGGAAGTGCGTGAGGTAGTGGTGCGAATCGATCGGTATGTTGTTGTCCATGGCGAAGATGGGATCTTCGGATTTTTCGTAAGATTTCGCGTTTTTGGGTCCCTTGATCATGACGTAAGCCACGCGGTCTCCGACGACGGGGGCGGTGACCGGGTCCCTCACGGCCATCTTCTTGGCGAGCTCGACGTGCGGTGCGTTGATGGCGTAGTCCTCGGGCGCCTGCGAGAGGGACTTGGTGATGACCAGCAGCGACATGTCCAGCTTGTTCATGAGAAGGTCGGAGATTGTGTTTTTGACGTAGGACACCGCGCCCTTCGGGTCGCGGTGGATGAGAATCTTCTCCAGGCAAGCCTCGATGACCTGCCGCACCATCAGGCAGTTATCACGCCTCACAGTCTCGATCCCCTTGGTGTCCATGTAGTCGTACTTATCCGGCTTTGTCCACAGCAAGCCCGCGTAGCGCTTCTTGCTGATGAGCAGGTACGGAAAGTAAACCTTCTCAAACTCCAGCTTGATGGGCTTGATGAACGTCGCGCTGACGTACTCCGCAGCCTCCTCGCCCAGCTTCATCGCCTCTTCAAGCTCCGGGACGTTGAACTTGATCATGACCGAGTCGGTATCTCCGTAGATGACGTCCGCGTTCGCCTTGTACCCGTTCGCCGTCGTGTACCTCGTCTCCACCATCTCCTTGGTGTGGTCAATCATCTCGCGGCCAAACGCGGTAGTCGACGATGAAATCTCGAGGCACGGGAGCGCACCGACGGTGGCGCCGGTGAAACCGTAGACGGAGTTGGCGCTCACCTTGAGCGCCAGCTGTCGGCCGTCGAGCACCGCTTTTTCCAAGGGATCCTGCGCCTTCTTCAAGTCCGCCTTGGCGCGCTTACGCGCGGAGAGCAGCTCGTTTAAAATCTCGGGGAGGATACCCTTCTCCTTGTGGCTCTTGACAAAGGTATCGCCGCACGGGGTCCGCGTGATGTCCTCGGGGGCCAGGAACTGCACCTTATCCCGCGGCACGAGTGTGCTGTAGCACAGGTTGTGCGCCATCATGATGGAAGGGTACAGGGAGGCGAAATCGAGCGTCGCCACGGGCATCTCGTAGTAGCCAGCCTTGGCGTCGAGGACGGTGGCGCCCTCGTACGCGACGCCGCCGTCCGCCTGCTCGCCGCCGCCCTTCTTGGCCATGTGCGGGACCAGAAGCCCGCGCTGCTTCGCCTTGCGAAGAATCTGCGACAGCACCTTGATGGACTGGCCTCTGGACAGGAGGAAGGAGAGGGGCACGCCGGTGACCCTCGCCATCTCGATGTAGTTGTACATGTACATCAGCTTGTCCAGGAGTCTCTGCGGGAGGTAGGCATCCTTGAGGCAGTACACCGCGAGGCGGCGGCGGGTCTCGGCGGTGCCCGCCTGCAGCTCGCTGATCGCGCTGTGGTGCACGTCCTCCTTCTGCTCTCCGAGAAAGTGAGCGGACACCGCGTTGAGGGAATAGGACGAGAGCTTGTGGTCCCTCTGCACAGCCTGGAGGAGATCGAACTGCACGCGGCCCTCGATGGTGATCTCCTTGCTGTCCCTGGTGCCGTACGCCTTGGACGAGAACGTGGTGTCCTTCATGCGGAGCTTGCTGCCGATCATGCGGCCCCAGTAAGGGAAATCCTCAACGTTGAGCCGTTCCGCTCGGTTGATCAAGTACGGGAAATCAAAATTCACGATGTTGTACCCGATGAGCAAGTCCGGATCCGTGGATCGCAAAAACTTACCCCACGACCTTAAGAGCTCGCGCTCATCCTTGAACGATAGCACGTCCGCGCCGACGATGGGCGCGCACGTGTCGAGGGTCCAGATGGCCTTGATGATCGGCCTATCGTCGCCCTGGCACGTCACCATCGTCGCGATCTGGATAACCGGATCGTAATCGGCGTCCGGAAAGTGCCCCTTACGGCCGGCGCACTCGATGTCCACGGAGAGGATACGAAACGGCGCCAGCTTGCTGTACTGGCCCTCCGGTGGGTACGAGATCACCTTGTCGTACACGACGTCGATCTCGTACTGGCACATGCTCTGCTTCTGGGATTCGCGGATTTTGTAGCCACCCGCGGGGAGCTCCAACCAGTTCCCGCCCACCACTCCGCCGTCCACCATGAACCTCAAGGTGTACAGCACGTTCGACTCGAACGTCTGGAACGTCATGGCGGAGGCGTACAGGCCGGGGACCATGACGCCCTGCTTCTCCATGATCCCGCGAGCGGTGGCTACCATGTTGGGCAAGGTGACCGTCACCTTGACGAAGGTGCTCGTCTTGCCCTCCTGGAAGTACATGAGCGACTGCTTATCGCGGACGAGCTCGATGGACCTGATGAACGTGCCGTTGCCGCGTTGGTGTCCGCCGCGTTGGTTCGCGGCCATCGAGTTGTTCAG
>Ga0209631_10002541_pt1 | contig 21720 bp, 20 predicted proteins | sample COG_08_FD_184752 | JGI IMG/M metagenome (GOLD analysis project Ga0209631, IMG submission 184752) | Pelagic Microbial community sample from North Sea - COGITO 998_met_08 (SPAdes) (version 2) | ecosystem: Environmental > Aquatic > Marine > Neritic zone/Coastal water | place: Helgoland, sampling... | reverse complement strand
ATCATTTTTAATTTGTAAATTAAACTCCAGATTTGACCAATAAATTACTCCAAAAACTAATGAAGTAAAAACAACAGACTTATAAATGTTTTTGATTATGATGTTTTTATGTTTGTAGGCATATATAAAAATAAATAATTGTATAAACACCATTAAATGAGAAAAATACCTTGTTTCTTCTACAAATGTCCAGTAAGGCTCTTGCCACGTTTCTCCCTTTACTCGAACTGTTAAATAAATTAAGGATAAGCAAGTTAACAATAGCATTATAATGCCGTGAGTTATAAATGCGTCTTCTGCTGCTATTTTTTTTCTTAACTCGCTTTTCTTCAATCCTTTAACTCCTTGATTAAATAATAAAAATAGAATTCCAACACTAAATAATAAAGTAATAATTCTATAGATATTTACAATAAAACTATTTGATGTAAAAAAAGAAAGAACAATAGAATCAGTAAAAAAGAATGATTTGTAAACAAATGCATCGAATTTGATTAATTGAAAAGGATAAAAACTTTTCTCTAAAAATTTCTCGGCAGCATATTGTGGCAAAATAAAAAGCTCCAACAGAAAGAAAAATACAACAAACATTGTTATATAAATTGAAAAATAAAATATCTTTTTATCCTTTATAAGGATTGAAATTAGTAAAAAAGTAAAAGAAGATGATGCAATTAAAGGCAGAGCTGAAAACTTAAAAAACAATGGTAAAAAACTAATAAAACCGATCATTAATGCTTGTAAAATTGTGTATTTTGATTTCTGTACTGTATATATTATGACCAACAAAAGAACTGTTGATATGGATGTCACAAATAAGTCACATGATTGTATATGAAAAAATGGAGTCATACTAAATCCATAAAAAATGAAAAGTAAAATTTGGGCTTTTAATGATACATTCAATAATTTACAGATATAAAATATTGATAGATAAAATATAAATACAGCAAAAATATCTAACAATATTGATGCATTTACTGAAGACATAAAACACATAATTGGCTGCAAAGCATAAGAATAACCTAGTTTATAGCCTACCAATGGGTTTGAATTGTCAACTTCTGAAAGATTGTTAGGGTTAACTGTTGACATAAAAGCGCCGTCGCCATTATATATATTATCTGCAACATATACTTGACATGCCTTATCTACATAAAAATCATTAAAAGTAACTTCATAACTTATTTTTGAAATAAATCCTAAAGCTATTACTGTGTATAAAAATACTTTTTTGTAATTCATAAAAACTTTATCACCCATACTAGTTTGACTATCTAACAAAACCAAATCTATCTTTCATTTCATGATTCATTTCCTGTCTCTTTCTTTTAGATACCCCTTGCCTTAATGTATACTCTTCTTCAAAAGTAGGGTAATCATTCATTTGCAAATTTATCTTATCTAAATAATCTGTAAGTGTCGAGACTACTTTTGCGGGAGAACCAACAGCAACACTATTTTCTGGAATATCATTTGCCACAACACTTCCTGCTCCGATAATAGAATTTTTTCCTATAATAACACCTGGTAGCACAATTGTTCCAGCACCAATAAAAACACCGTCCTGAATATCTACTTTCCCTATTTTAGCATATCCTGTATGCAATACTGTACTTGCATCATGTGCTAAAATATGTGCCCTAGGAGCTATAGTAACATCATTTCCTATCGCTATATGCCAAAAATGACTATAATCAATAATAACTTCTCCTTGAATTTTACAATTTTCACCTATCTTAACACCCATTTTTTTATACATGGTAACCGTATCCAGCGGATAGAAGAATCGATATGCTTTACTTAGAAGTCTTTTTATATTCATTTTTTAACTTAAAAATATTTGTTAATAAATTACTCAAAGAAAGAATTGAATAAATCTTATGTTTTAATAATCTATTTGGATAAACAATTATTGAATATAACGAATAACACAAAGCTTTCCATCTATTATTTTGATGCATATGATATTTCGCAATTCCGAAATAACAATCAGAAATTGTAGTTCTTTTAACATATAACGAAATTTTATTTTTCCATCTTTTATCCTTATACAAGGATTTAAAAACTTCTAAACCTTTTTGAAAACTGTTAGTTTGCAAAAAATTTACCGTTCGACCTTCATGTTCTTGAATTACTACCGTATCCTTGTCAATATTTATTAAAGGGTATTCTACCGCAATTCTCATCCATAGTTCAATATCCTCTGCAATACTAAGTATTGGGTTGAATAAATGGGTTTGTAATATTTTTGAATGAATACAAGTGTGTTGAGGATGAATAATCGACTTTAAAATAACTTCATAGGTGTTAAAATCTCTTTTAAAGATTATTCTAGGTTTAACATAAAACATTGCTATAGGTGAATTATTTAAACTAATATGCTTGCTGGTAATAGTTAAATGATTATCAAGAAAATAATCATCACTATCTAGAAAACAGATATATTCACCTCTTGCATTATTTATTCCGTTATTTCTTGCTACACTTCTTTCTTGGTTTTCTTGATATATATACCTTATTCTATAGTCATTGTAAGACGAAACAACTTCTTTTGTATTATCAGTTGACCCATCATCTACTATTATTAACTCCCAGTTATTATATATTTGATTAATAACACTTTCGATTGCTGTACAGATAAAATTAGCTCGATTATACGTAGGCAGAATTATTGAAAAAAATGGGATTTTCATAATCACATACCTTTAGTTGCAACAACACATAAGTCTTCCTGAACTCTATTATGTGTAAAAGGTATGTGGGCAAATCTATCAAATAAACCAACTCTCCTAATATCAGTAAAACGACCTTTAACTTTCATCTTATTAATTAAACCTTCCCTATTGTAACACCATAAATGCTTTTCATGCAGCATGCTATGAGCATAAATAGAAAAATAATCAGATTCTGATGATGAGGAATTAATGCGGTTCAGAGCCCAAGGACCAAAAGATGGAATATGCTTCAATGTTTTATTTAGATACCTGCGAACATAAATATCAAGATCTGGAACAGAAATTAAAATTTTCCCGTTTTTGTTCAATAAATGAAAGCAGTTTTCCAAAACAATATCCGCCTCTTCAAATGTAAAGTGTTCAAAAACATGCTGCATCCTAATAAAATCAAATTTTCCCAACCTATCTTTATCCTCTATGGACATAGGCACCGAAATATTTAATTGAAAATATCTAGATTTCATTTCATCTAAGCATTCGTCTATAGGATAAAGGTCTGCAAAATAAAAGTGTTTGTTAGCATGGTTTATTGACGAACCTAGATCAAGCCATCTTGTTTGATTATTTTCCAATAATTCATTCTCAAATAAACATCTCCCTTTTCTCACTCTGTGATGAAAGGAATGAATAAGACGATGTTTTATTTTATAATATTTGGAAAAGATAAATTCTTTCATTTTTTAAAAATTCGGAAGATTATTTTAACAAACAAAATTAGAATTATTTTTGTTTTAATTATAGTATTCGTTCTTAACTTAGATTTCTGATAGATTCTAAAAGTGGAAAGTGCAGAATTCGTTGAATTTCTACAAACATTTTCAAAAAGTTGAGCTAAATAATCTTGAAATGGTTTTGTTTCAAATAACAATTTTCTGTTATTACCTTTAACCATTTTTGTCAATAAATTATATGTCTCATCAACAATATTCATTGAATCACTATATATCTGCCTGTTAATGTTTTTATATAATTCTAACTCTGTTGCTGTAATTTCAACTCCTATTTTAAGAAATATTTGTTTTTGTATTCCAAAAATATTCTCTTGCTGGTTATAACTTTCCCTTTTAATATTTTCTTCTGTATGTCTATATTCTATTAAAACATCTGGTAAATTAGCATATTCAGTAATATCAATTCCTCGTAGAAATAATTCATAATCTTGATTCTTTCGAAACTCTTCATTATAAAATAAATCATTATCAAAGATCAACTCTTTCCTAATAATCAATGTTGGATGCAACAAATGACATTCATGTAACAACTTAAACTTAATTGTCTGATCATCTTGAGAATAGTTCCCATGCCCCATTCCGTATCCAATTATTTCAGAACATGTTCCAGAAATGCCTACTTGAGGATTTAATTCCATAAAACTTACTTGCTTCATAAGCCTTTCAGGCATACTAACATCATCTGCATCCATTCTAACAATATAATCCCCTTTTGCTATTCGAATCCCTTTATTTAAAGAGGCAGCAAGAAATAAATTCTTATTATTCTGAATTAAGATGATTCTAGGCTCATCATATGATTGTATAATCTCTAGTGAACTATCCGTTGAAGCATCATCAATAATAATGAATTCAAAATTTACGTATGATTGCTGAAGAATACTATCAATGGACTCCTTCAAGTATTCCTCGCCATTGTAAACGGACATTACAACAGAACATAAAGGCTTATTTTCCATTAACTAATTCGTTATTTTTTAATATCCAAGATTTAAAATGAGACAGACCTTCTTTAACTGATGTTTTAGGAGAATAATTCAGCAGCAATTTTGCTTTCTCAATATTAGCAAACGTTATTGGAACGTCCCCTGGCTGTTCTTTTTCAAAAATTATTTTTGATTTCGTATCGAAAACTTCTTCAAGGTTATTAACCAATTCAATTAATGAAATAGGTTGATTATTTCCAATATTAATAATCTCAAACAAAGACTTATCATATGAAATTGCACTGATAAAAGCACCTACAATATCATTTACATAAGTGTAATCTCTAATCGTATCTCCTTTGCCATATAAAGTAATAGGTTGATTGTTCAAAATTAAATTAGCAAACTTATGTATCGCTAGATCTGGGCGCTGTTTCGGACCAAAAACAGTAAATAATCTTAACGCAATAAATCGAATTCCATACAAATGACTATAAATCTTTCCCTGAATTTCGGCAGATCTCTTTGTTCCAGCATACGGACTAATAATATGATCAATTTGTGAATCTTCAACCCATGGCACTTCAGGATTAGTACCATATACACTGCTTGACGAAGCAAAAACAAATTGTTTTATCCCATGATGCTTAGCAAATTCTAGTAAGTTTATTGTTCCTTTTACATTTACTTCTTCATATCCAAGTGGATCTTCAATTGATGGTCGCACGCCAGCTTTTGCAGCAAGGTGAATAATTACATCATGTTTATCTATTTTGGCGAATAGTCCCTCATAATCAGTAATGTCGAGTCTAATCAATTTGAAATTTGGAAACTTTAATAATGGAAGAATGTTAGCCTCTTTTTCCTCTGGATTATAAAAATCAGAAAAACTATCGATAACGGTTACTTGGTGACCTTCTTTCAATAATTTATCAGCCAAAGTACTTCCTATAAATCCAGCTCCCCCAGTTAGTAAAATATCTTTCATTCAATTATTTATTTAAAATTGATTGGTAATAATCGATTAACTTTTTGATTGTAATATCCGGATGCAATCTCTTAATTGTTTCTCCAGCACTATACTCTATTTCCTTCTTTTTTTCAGGTGCTAAAGTTAACACTTTTTCAATAACGTTTAATAAATCATCAGGATTAGCATTTTCACATAAAAAACCATTTACTCCATCTTCTATCAGTTGTTCAAAACTGATTCCTCTAGGTGCGATTACTATTTTCTTAAACGACATAGCTTCCACACAAGCGTTAGGGAAATTTTCTATCCTCGAAGGCATCAATATAAAATCTGCTTTTTGAATAACAGACATTAGTTTTTCATGCTTTTGTTCGCTATAATAAATTAATCGATCTTGATGCTTTTCTACTTTCTTTAATAAATAATCTAAGCTTGAACCTCCTTTATACCCAACATCTTTACCAATAATAACAAAATAATGCGAGGGATGCTGTGTAAGAAAAGCTTCTAATATATCAGCCAGATCTAGCAAACCTTTAATTTGTGCTAATCGCCCAAAAAATAAACCAAATTTTTTCCCATTTATTTTTGTCTCAACCTCTTTTACAATACTAAAATCTAAGCTAATTTGTGTCTTTATATTGGGGCTCTCAATTACCTCTACAGTTTTATTAAATTCCTTTTCAATAATGTTTGCTACAAAGTGACTTGGTCCAAATATATTTTTAGCTTTTTTGTAAGATCTATTTTCTAGTATCTGCCATTGTCTTTCCCTTAAGGTTTTATGATAAACTCCGTTGGCTTCATCTGCTAATTTCTGGTAGCTTGAGATGCGCATTATAGATTTCATTTTACTAGAAACAAAATAACCGATTGACTGATAACTAGGGCATTGAACTAAGTCAATTGCCTCTCCTAAATTTATTTGTCTTAATTTTTTATTTACACAGAAACTTTGTAATAAAAGATCTAAAATTGGTTGATACTTGTATAAACTAATTTTATCAGCAAGTTTATATAAAAAATTCGGCTCAGGTTTTACCCGGTAAACATCTATTCCTTTATATTTAAAGTAGGAGTTCTCATTTGATGAAACAATAACTATTGGACAATGTCCATGGTTAATAAGACCTAAGCAAACTTTAAAAATGTAATTAGATAAGCCACCATCAAAAGAATCTGGCTCTGTTACAAATTCGCTAGTCAAAAAAGCAATACGCATTTTATATTTTATTTCAATTCATTTAAAGTAATCTACGCTTAATTCTCAAAGTCAACATTAGGATTTTCCTCCAACCAAAGCGAAAAAACATACAGCAACCATAACACACCAAAATAATTAAAGTTACCATCATGTTTATTGTATCCTAACCAAAGTTCCTTTATCGCTGAAGGATTAAAGAAGTCATGCAATCTTGAGTTTTTATTTAAAAGCTTAGAATGAAATAATTTTCCATTTTCTTTATCTTTGAAAAACCATTGATCGAAAGGAATTGCAAATCCTTGCTTCTTCCTATATATAAAATCCTCAGAAAAAGTACCTGACAACAACCGTTTTAAAATAGATTTTCCTTGCATTTCAGCTCGATGTAATTGATTTTTTTCTTTCTGAGGAAGTGTTTGAACAATTTTTGCTAATTCAATATCTATAAGTGGAGGTCTTGTCTCTAGGCTGCTTGCCATACTGCAAACATCCACTTTTGTCAAAATATCATTCGGTAAATAAGTATTAATATCAATATATTGAGCATAGGAAAGGCGATCAAATTTTTTAGATATTTTATGCGCATTATTAAAACAGCCTATTGAATTTGAAACTTCACTAAACACTTCTTTTTTCCATAATTTTTCTCGTACTCCTGATTTTGTATAAGCCATCAAATTAATCCACTCATTTAAATTATTGAGTGATTTTCCATTCTTTAGATATTCTTTATACGTACCTAAAAGGTATCTTGGAATACCGGAATACTGTTTTAATTTAAACTTTTGATTAATAATATTATTAGGAGTATTTTTCATCCAAGACTGGTAAGAGTGATACCCCCCAAACATTTCATCCCCTCCATCTCCTGTAAGAACCATTGTTACTTTTTTCCTGGCTAATCTAGAAACAAAAAAGGTAGGTATTGCAGATGAATCTCCAAACGGTTCTCCAAAATGATTATTTATCAAATTTGACATAACATCAACTCCGTTTTCAGTAACAATTTCAGAAATCAGTTCTATCCCCATCTTTTTTGCTGCATGCTCAGCATACTTAATTTCACTATATTCTTTTTCATGGAAGCCTATAGTAAAAGCTTTTAAAGGTTTATCCAGTATTTTAGCCATTTTTAATGCTACCAAAGTTGAATCAATACCCCCAGATAAAAACACACCAAAAGGCACATCACTTATAAGCTGAGAATTAACTGAATCTGTAATTGCTGCATCCGTTTTTATTAACCAATTCTCAGAACTTGTTTTATTATCTGGTTTGAAAGAAATATCATAATATTTCTCTTTTTCAATTATTTTACCTGTATCATCTACTATTAAATAATGAGCAGGTGGCAATTTGTAAATACCTTTATAAATTGTATGAGGAGCCGGAATATATTGCAAAGTAAGATAAATATCCAACGATTTTAACGAACCCTTAGGGGCGTCTCCAATAACTTTTGTTAATGCTTTAATTTCAGAAGAAAAAGCAAAATATTCATTTGACACCCTATACATTAAAGGTTTAATTCCAAACTGATCTCTTGCTAGAAAAACATAGTCATTAATTTTATCATGGATGGCAAAAGCAAACATCCCGCGAAATTTATTTAAACATTTTTTACCCCATTCTTTATAAGCGTAAACAACTACTTCAGTGTCAGATTTTGTTGAGAATTCATGACCTTTGGATTCAAGTTCAGATTTTAGCTCTAAATAATTATAGAGTTCTCCATTATAGGTAATCCAATAATTATTATTATTTGTTGACATGGGTTGTTGACCGGAATCTTTATCAATAATAGTTAGTCTTCGATGCGCAAATCCAACATTATTGTTTAAGTAATAACCTTCACCATCAGGTCCACGATGAACCTGTGTATTGTTCATTGCTTCTAATTCAACTTTTTCAACAGGAAAATTATTCCTTATAAGCCCAACAATTCCACACATAATTTATTTTTTAATAATAGCAACTAAATGCGGGGCTTTTACTGCAGGAGTATTGTTTATTATTTCTTTCCTTAGGAGGATATATTTTCTAATAAAGCCGACAATTAATCCAGGAATCGACTTTTTATGTTCTTTTACAATAGGATTAAAAAATGTAGTATAAATCTTTTCTTTTTTCAAACCATAATTAGTTATTACTTTTTCTAAGCTTGAAGTGCTCCAACTTTTGACATGTTGCCACCTGTGAAAAACTGAATTACAATTTGGACAAAATACCTTATTACCATCTAACACCTCGTCATTTGGAGTGGTAATAACAATCAAGCCATCATCCGCTAATAAACTTTTGAAATTTTTGAAAGTAATATCAAGGTAATGGTCACTGATATGTTCTATCATTTCAATACAGAAAATAACATCATATTTTTTATCGATATTTATAATATCATCAATATAATAAGCTCCGTTAAAATTAGCTTCATTTTTAAATCTTTGGTTAACGGATTCAATTGAATCATGCGAGAAATCCGTTCCCGTAACCTCAAGATTATGCTTTAACATATGCGGAATGAGCAGACCTATTCCTGTTCCATAGTCCAAAACATTTTTTTTTCCTAGTAAATGTTCTCCAACTTCTTCTAATATCCTATCACCAAAAGTATGGGTAAAGTATTTTTCAGGGAATTGTGATTCGTAATCCCAAAACTTCTTTACTTGTTCATCTGTCCATTCTATATTTTTCTGTTCCATAGTTTTATTCAATTTTCCAATTACATTTTACAGCAAGTATTCCGGACCTCCCACCCGAAGTCTTATTGATTAAAGATTGTGTTTCAATTGGTTTAAATCTTATTTTTTCATTAACATCATGGTGAATAAATGAACCCGCAACATGATCCCATAGAATCAATTTCAAACTATATCCAATAGGAAACAAAAGATCTTCCGGAAATTCTACTATCGATGCGTAATTGCCTATTTCCAAAGATTTTTTTATTCCAGAGTCCTCAGGAGCAGAAGAGAAAATCACTTGTCCATAGTTATCTAATAGTGCTAAATGTAAATTTAGGCTGGAGAGTTTTTCTTGGATTTGATATTTAAATTCAACTTTCAACTTACCAGAGGTTGTTATGTCCAGTTGGCCATCCTGATAGACTTTAATAGATGTAAAATAAGCCTTATTGTCAGAAGACTGACTTCTTTCCCAAAAATATTGATTTAACTTACTAGAATTTAGGTATTTCGATATCGTTTCACTTGAAGTTCCAGAAAACTCAAGATTCCCATGGTTCAATAAAAAACATTTTGAGCATAATTTTTCTACAGCGGCCATATTATGACTAACAAATATAACAGTCCTCCCTGTCTCAGCAACATCCTTCATCTTCCCTAAGCATTTCTTTTGAAATTCAGCATCGCCCACAGCCAAAACCTCATCAATAATGAGTATCTCAGGTTCCAAATGTGCAGCAACGGCAAATGCTAAACGAACATACATTCCAGAAGAATAATGTTTCACAGGTGTATCTATAAACTTATCTACTCCACTAAAATCGACAATTTCATCAAATTTAGCCTTTACCTCCTTCCTACTCATTCCAAGAATGGTACCATTCAAATAGATATTTTCTCTTCCTGTTAATTCCGGATGAAAGCCAGTACCTACTTCCAATAAAGAAGCAACACGTCCATTAATTTCTATTCTTCCTTCGGTGGGTTTGGTAATTTGCGAAAGTACTTTTAGCAAAGTACTTTTTCCAGCTCCGTTTTTTCCTATAACACCGATAACCTCCCCCTTATTGACTTCAAAGGAAATATCTTTTAATGCCCAAAACTCTTCTCCTTTTGCAGCTGCACTTTTTAATAACCCTCCAAAAGATCCACGAAGGCTGTTCTCCTTCTGCTTCCCTATTGTGTACTTTTTGCTGACACCTTCTATTTTAATAGCAACATCACTCATACCTTACACATAATCAGACATTTCATCTTCAACTTTACTAAAATAAGCCATACCTGAGATAAAAATTAATACTATTATACCAATAGAGACATATATTAAATCTCCAGGAGCTTCACTTCCAAACATACTCCACCTAAACCCCTGCACAACCCCTGCCATGGGGTTTAAATAATAAATGGTCGCGGCCCAGTCTGGCAATTTTTGAACTGCAAATTCTGCAGGATAAGCAATTGGAGTAATATACAAACCTATTTGCACCATGAAAGGCACAACATGCTGAAAATCCCGATAGCGAACTGTCAATGCGCTTAACCAAATTCCTACACCTAATGCTGCAAAAATACCCATAATAATAAATAATGGTGCATACCAAATATTTGAAGAAGGAGAAATTCCAAAATAAATCATCAAAACAACCATTATCAATAATGAAATTCCAAAATCTATAAACCCAACTATTGCTTTAGACATTGGAATAATTAGTCGGGGAAAGTATATTTTCTTTACCATACCTTGACTAGCAATAATAGAGCTGCCTGAATTAATCATGACGTAAGAGAAATAAGACCAAATACTCATTCCTGCAACCGTAAATAAAATATGCGGGACTTTTGTTTCGACACCCACAAATCTTCCAAAAACTAATGTCAAAATTAGCAGCGTTACTACTGGTTGCAAAATTGCCCACAAAAACCCTATTGTCGTTTGCGCATAACGGACACGAAAATCTCGCCATGTCAAGGTATAAAACAAATCTTTGTAACGAAATATTTCCTTCAAATCAGGAAATACTTTCTTAGAAGAGGCGTCTATGATTTTTTTATTGCTCATTGGGCGTCAAATATAAAATTTTTTAAAGATTTATTACATAAAGATAAAAGGTTTAATCATTTTAACTGAGAACCTTTTAAGGCTTCAGTTTTATTCCAGAAAATTATATTTAACATTTTCGAAACTACCGGAGCTGAAATAGTTTTATTGAGAGAAACAGAATCAAATATTTACTAGTAATTACAACGGAAAATAGTAATTTTAGCTGTAATCAACTAACATATTTATTATAGCATTAGACTATGCAAACATTCATTTGGCTAACCAATAAAAATTGCTCAGATTAAAGGTAAATGCTGTTAACTGAACTCTAATAACCTGAATTATTTATGATGATAAGGCTCTCCCTTCAATATTGTAAACCCCCTATACAATTGTTCTTTAAAAATCATACGTACCATTTGATGGGAAAAAGTCATTTTAGATAATGAAATTTTCTGATTCGCAGTTTTGTAAATTTCTTCAGAAAAACCATATGCACCTCCAATAACAAATACCACTCGCTTAACACCCGAGTTCATTTGCTTTTGTAAAAACTGACTAAAATTAATAGATGAAAATTCCTTTCCATTTTCGTCCAATAGAATTAGCCAATCCGATTTTTCTACTTTTTCTAAAATTAACTTACCCTCCTTTTCCTTAATCTGATTCTCTGATAATTTTGACGCTTTTTTTAATTCAGGAATAATTATTTCATCAAAACCTATGTAATGTTTTAGACGTTTTTCATATGTAACCTCTCCTTCAATTAAAAAAGATTTAATCGTTTTTCCAACTGCTATTAATGTAATCTTCATTCTGAATTTGTACTAATTAGTAAGATTTAATTAAAAAAGAATTCCTTTTCATTGTCAAAATAGGACTTTAAACAACTCCTATAAAACAAACTTACAGTAAAAAATTGTTTTAATTTTGCTCCATTAAATTTTTACAGAAATGAATATTAAAGAATTTGTTCGACTAGCAATTGAGGAAGACATTCAAGACGGAGATCACTCGGCTTTGGCTTGTATTCCTGATAGCGCTATTGGAAAAGCAAAATTATTGGTAAAGGAGGATGGGATTATTGCAGGAATTGAAATTGCTAAACAGATTTTTAAAGAATTTGACAGCAGTATTCAATTTGAACAATTAATTGAAGATGGATCTGAAGTAAAATATGGTGATATCGCCTTTTACATAGATGGAAATTCTCAAAAACTCTTAGGTGCTGAACGTTTAGTTCTTAATGTAATGCAACGAATGAGCGCTATTGCAACGCTCACCAAGAAGTATGTCAATGAATTGAATGGACTTAAAACAAAAGTTTTGGACACAAGAAAAACAACTCCTTTGCTCCGATTTTTGGAAAAAGAAGCTGTATTAATTGGCGGCGGTCACAATCACAGAATGGGTCTTTACGACATGATAATGCTCAAAGACAACCACATTGATTTTGCTGGAAACATTGAAAAAGCTATTCGTAAAACAACTGATTACCTGAAATCAAATAATTTAAATTTAAAAATTGAAGTTGAAGCCAGAAACCTTGATGAAGTGAAAGAAATTTTAAGAATTGGAGGAATTCAAAGAATTATGTTGGACAACTTTTCATTCGAAGATATAAGAACTGCTGTTCAATTAATTGAAGGTGAAGCAGAAACAGAAGCTTCAGGAGGCATCACGCTAAATTCACTAAGGAATTATGCTGAATGCGGTGTAGACTTTATTTCTGTTGGAGCTTTAACACACTCTGTGCACAACATGGACTTAAGTCTAAAAGCGATTTAATGTTGGAGAAACTACTATATTTCTTAAAAAACAATAAGTTCAGCAAACAACTAACCGCATGGAGTAAAAATATTATTCTTCCCGGGTTTGAAGGAATGACTCTTTATGTTACTCTTCATTTTTTATTTGAATCTTTTAGCAAATCTCAATATGGAATAAGGAGTTCCGCCATATCATTCAAGTTTTTCATGGCCCTATTCCCCGGAATAATCTTTTTCTTGTCTTTAATTCCCTATATCCCGATTGAAAATTTTCAAAGTAACTTGCTAGAAGGACTTTACAACATGTTACCAAGCGATGTTTATGCATTAATTGAAAACACAATAAACGACCTCATTAACCATAAACACAGCGGCGTATTATCAATTGGATTCTTTTTATCGCTATATTTTGCTTCAAACGGAATCAATACAATGCTTAATGCCTTTAATAGTTCGCATCAATTACAGTTAAAAAGAAAACCAATACGGCAACGACTCATTTCATTAGGAATATTTGGCATAATCTCAGCGTTGTTTATTACTGCGTTATCAGCAATAATGCTTGGAGAATATGTTGCTTACAATAAAGATTATCAAAACCTAGGTTTTATGTTACGAACTGGTTATCAGTTTCTAAAATGGATAATTATCGTTATCAGCCTTATTCTGGCTATTAGCACTTTATATAATATTGGGAACACCGAAAGAACTAAATGGAAATTCTTTTCAGCGGGGGCAACACTATCTACGCTAATTATTGTGGTAGCCTCCTACGGATTAACGTTTTTCTTTGCAAATTTCGGAAAATACAATGAACTGTATGGATCAATTGGATCCTTGTTAATGATCTTAATTTGGATTAACGTAGCGAGTTATATTATGTTGGTTGGTTTTGAACTTTCCGCAAGGGGTAATTTAAATACAAAACAAAATTCTGTAACTTTAGCATCTGGTTTGGATTAAAAAAAATCAATAAAAATATTTAAAAATGAAAAAAGGAATAGCATTAGCAATAACAACAGTAACATTATTCATAGCCTCTATCTCAACAGCACAGACAGAAGCAGAATTATATCAGCAAGGTCTGAAGTACAAAAAACAAATTAACAACAAAAAAATGTTACCTGTTTTTAAAGAACTAGTAGAGATGGACTCCACTAACGTTGACTATCTATCCAACCTAAGTTTTGCATACAGTAAAGTTGGTGCAAACTTGACTGACGCTAAATTGCAACTAAAATTTTACGCTAAAGCTAAATCTATAGCTGCTAAAGCAAAAAAACTTAATGACAATCATGCATTTGCTCATTACTCTTATGCATTAGCACTTGCACGTGAAAATGAAAATGCCGGAACTAAGGACAAAATTGCAAATGCAAAGGAAATTAAAACAGAATGCGATAAAGTAATTAAATTAGATCCAAATGAAGCAGGGTCATACCACATAATGGGTAGATGGCACCGAACATTTGCTGGGTTTAGTAAATTTGAAAAAACAATGGTAAATACTTTTTACGGAGGAACTCCAGAAGGAGGGTCTTTTAAAGATGCTTTAGAAATGTTTCAAAAAGCTATCAAGATAGAACCATGGTATATGCTGCATACATATGAACTAGCAATGACTTACCATGAAATGAAAAATGACGAATATGCCATCAAATTCCTTAAGAAAGCCATGGAACTTCCGCAAAAATATGAAGATGCTGTTAAGTGCTTTAAAAAATGTGAAACAATGCTGGCTGAATTAGAGAAGTAATTTTAAATTAGATTAATTACAACAATAAAGAAGTTGTGAAAGCAGCCTCTTTTTATTTTCAGTCATGCATACCTTTTTTTCGCAAAATATCTCAAATGAAGTAACGCTTTCGGAAATTGAATCTAAACATGCCGTAAAAGTACTTCGCTTGGCTGCTGGAAATAATGTTAGACTAATTGACGGCAAAGGTTCTGAAGCTTTTGGAGCTGTGTCAAACGCGCACCCCAAACATTGCCAAGTACAGGTTGATTCAATTATTCAAAAAGAAAAACCAGCACAGGAAATTGCTGTAGCTTTAGCACCTACAAAAAGTAACGACAGAACAGAATGGTTTCTGGAAAAGGCAATAGAAATCGGAATCACACATTTTATTCCAATCATCTGTGAAAATTCAGAAAGAAAAAAATTCAATACTGAAAGATGGAATAAAGTTGCTATATCAGCGTTGAAACAATCTCAAAGACTCTGGTTACCTGCAATTTCACCTCCTATCAAACTTAATGAGTTTGTAAAAGAAAACACATATAAACATCGGTTTATAGCACATTGCGAAGACGGAGACAAAAAGGATCTAAAAGATTATTCAGACATTACTAACAATCAATTAATAATTATTGGTCCAGAAGGAGATTTTAGTCCAAATGAAATTGAACTAGCTCTAAATAATAGCTTCACGCCCGTAAGTTTAGGCGACAATCGATTAAGAACAGAAACTGCTGGAATTGTCGCTTGCACGATAATGAAGTTTCAGAGCAAAAACTGATTTTAATAGAATTTAATCAGGTATAAATAATCCTATTTGTTAACCACTGGTAAACCCAAAGAAAACAACTAAATCAAATCTTCGGGATTATCACCATACTTCTCAGTCATATCCTCTGTAATAACATAAGTTCTCTTATCACCAAAAACCCTGGAAAAGAGCATCTCAAAATGAACACTGCTGGAAACACGTAATAGTAACTCAACAAATTTCGGGAATTTTTCAGATTTCAAATTTACTTTACAAGCCGGACAGAAAAACTCCATTTCTTCCCCATTTTTGAAAACCATATTTGGTTCGCACTTATATGAATACTCTCCCACTTTTGGATTTAAATCAATAAAACCCTTTTCACCCGTACTTTTTTCAATTTTAAAAATAACCGTATTATCAGCGTTTAACAGCTGGTTGCAATGAGGACAATGATAATCGTATTCTGCTAACATAAATTAAATTTAATAGTTTCCTATAGACAGAAGAACCAAAGTGCAGGCGATTTCCACGATTATTCCTTCATTTTCTAAAATCGAAATTAATTCAAAATTCTCTGTTCCCGGATTGAAGATAACTCTTCTCGGTTTCAAATTAACCAAGTAACTATAGTACTCTTTTTGTCTACCCGCATTTAAATATAAAGTTACAGTATCAATAGCAATCTTCAGTGGCAATTTATTATTTATCTTAACTCCTCGAATATTTCCTACTCTCAATCCAAACGCCACAACACCATAATTTTTATCAATTAAAGCGTGAATCGCCTTGTTTGAATACCTTTCTGGCTTCAAACTAGCACCGAAAACTAAGGTTATGTTATCCATTATTCTATGAAGCTAATTCGTAAAGCTTAATCTTAGCATTTCTACTTATAGCAAACCAGACAAAAATTGAAGCTATAATTGAAATTACTACGTAAGCAAGAAAAAAGTACAATCCAAATAGTACTTTACTATCATTTTGCACCCCAACATTCATATTATTAAACGATAGAAAAACTAAAAATGAAGAGGCTACAAAAACATCCGCCATACTCCATTTTCCAATTACTTTAACAAAGATCAGGAAACCACTATTCTTTCTAAATGGCTTGATAAAAGTAATTAGCAATGTGACTAATATTTTTAAAACCGGAAGTAAGACACTAAACGCAAGTATAGCCCATGCAACCACATAATTCTTATCTTTAAATAAAATTCCAATTAAATCGGCAATTGACTTACTTTGGTGGAAATAATAAGTTCTTCCTTTGAATACAACATTCTTTTTGAATAAGGAATAATCTAATGGATCAGTTGTACCTAAATCTAATCCTGTATACTCCTTGGTTAATTCACTTGCATAATTAAGACCTTCGCTAATAGGTACTGAAACTAATTCAGTATCAAGTTCAATGGGGATAGTCAAATCTTCTGAAAATGCACTTATCTCAAGCATAGGTGTAAATATTCCAATATACAAATAGCAGATTGATAAAGCCAACAAACAACCTGCCATTGCTTTCCGGAAATACTCACCTCGAACATATAATATAAATACAATAAAAAAGAAACCTATAGATATGTAGATTAAATATTTAGATTGATTAATCGCAGAACGATATTCGTCCTCTGCTACTCTTAACAGTGATTCAGATGCTATCCTCTTTTTATCCCATTCATAATCACTGTTAAATCCGTTTGCCAACCATTCTTTTGAACTTAATAGTCGCTTATTAAAATCTAATACCTCAATATGCTCATGCATAGTTTCTTGATAACTTTTCCCAAAATCAATCATACGCTGGGCATAAAAAAAGGAAATGACAAGAAATACAATACTCGATATACCTACCAACAATAAGTTATTAATTTTCATATTCTATGATTTAATCAGTTGTAAATCCTAAAACAACTGAAAGCAAGATACACTTTTATAGCAAAACAATAGTTTGTTTAACATTTTTTAGGAAGATCGAAAAGCGGTAAAATAAACAATCCCAAGATTGGGGAACCTCAGGACTGCTTGCAAGGAAAATATAAAACCATTAAAAAAACAAGAGTTAGCAAATCTTGCAATTTAGTTATTATTTATTAGACGAGAATAAACTAAAATGGTTGCCTAAGTTTTTATATTTTATTTAGAAGGCGTAAACTTGTATCCCACACCCCTAACGGATTTCAGGTAAGTATTAGCGTCAACATTTTTCTCGAAAATCTTACGAAACGATAGTATTACATTATCAATGGTTCTAGTTGAAGGATAAACGTCATAACCCCATACTTTTTCAAGTATCTCTTGGCGACTAACAACTTCATCTTTTTTATCAATTAATAATTTTAATAATTTTATTTGTCTTTGGGTTAATTTATGCAAATTACCATCTTCACCCACAACTTCAAACGATTTAAAATTTATAATTGATCCACCAATTTTATATGTTTCTAAATTAGTATCCAATGATTCAGAAGTACTTGTTCGCTGTATTAATTTTTGAACTCTCAATAAAAACTCTTCCAAATTAAATGGCTTTGCCAAATAATCATCTCCACCTATTTTTAAACCTTTTACTCTATCTTGCGCTGAATTTTTGGCCGTTAAAAACAAAATAGGTGTATGATTGTCTTCCAATCTAATCGTTTGACAAATATCAAAGCCATTTACTTCCGGAAGCATAATATCCAAAACAATTAGATCATATCTGCCTTGCCTGAATTTATTAATAGCTTCTTTTCCTTTAAAAACAGATACAACATCATAATCCTCTAATTCAAGGTTCAATCTAATTGCTTCATGCAAATGCTCTTCATCCTCAACCAATAATATTCTTTTTTTCATAGATTAGCCTGATTCGTTATCCAAAATCAAATTTAGGTAATTATTAATACCTCATTCATTAAATTACACTGGATTATTTACTACATGATACTGCTAAATACAAAATAATGGTTATGACGAAGCAACCTATCCCTTTTTTGCATGGTCTTGTACTAAAACAATTTACTTCACTACCGCCCAACTTACTTGTATTAAGTAAGTTCTTATTATTTTATTTTTTCACTCATCATTAAAAATGATTCACTTATCAATGTATTTAGTCTTTTTAAACTTGCCGTTCTATTTTTGTAATGTTTGACTTTATGAAAATAATTTTATACTTTTATGTTTTGAAACCAAAATAAACTCAACAAAATTTATTCAATTATGAAAACTCTCATCGTATTAATCGGAGGTATTTGCCTTCTTTCAACTTCTGTTAACGCGCAAAGCGTTGAAAAAAAACAAGCAAAAATTGAAAGTAAAAATGTTGTTTTAGCAAAAAAAGCACCTGTAAAGCTTACAAAAAAACAACTGCTTTCTTCAAAAACAACTGCTACCAAAAAAGAAGAAAAGAAAATTGTTAATAAACCAGTTGCCATTAAACCAAAAAAATAACCAATATCATTACAAACAACCTATTACCTAACAAAAATTAATTCATGAAAAATGTATCGATAGGCTTAATTGCCATATTGCTGTTGATGTTTTCGTCGACATTATCTGCTCAAATTAGTCAAGGAGGAACTCCTTATTCATTTACAAATGCCATTCAATTTCAAAACAAGACTTCTGCAACCATAACATTGCAAAACCCCGACTTAAATGTTCTTGCTGGAGAAGATGCAGTTAATGATCCCAGACAAAAATACAGAGTAGGTGTTAATCTTCCTGTCAACCTAAATGTCAACAACTCTGGTCAATGGCAAAACTTGCCAAATGGAGGAAGGTTATGGAGGTTGGTTGTTCATTCAGAAGATGCAATGGCGCTTGGTTTATACTACAACAATTTTTATGTACCTAATGGAGGACAAGTTTTTATTTACAACGAAACTAAAGATCATGTTATTGGAGCATTTACGGAGGCGAATAACATTCAAAATCAGATTAGAGCCACTCAAATGATTGAAGGAGAAACTATTACAATTGAATACTACGAATCACCAGGTACTATTGGTTTGCCTGCGATTGAAATCAAGGAAGTAGTTTACTTCTATAGAGGAGTTGAAGATTTTGTTAACCAAATTGCATTGGCTAGGGATGGTGTTCTTACCTACGGGTTAAACAAAGCTGAGAACTGTCAAGTAGATGTTGCTTGTACACCTGAAAGTACGGGATGGAGTAAACAGATAGATGCTGTTGTATGGTACACATTTTCTAGCGGAGGTGGAACCGCTATATGTACAGCCTCAATGATAAACAACACTGCAGCAGATTGTACTCCTTACATTATTTCCGCTTGGCACTGTGGAGAGCCAGATGCAGGAAGCAATATTAATTCAACAGTGTGGTACTGGAATTATCAAAAATCTTCATGCTCTCCAGGTACAGATAATTCTTCAGACCCTTTTCCAGGAAACGAAACAATGACTGGCGGAACGGTAGTAGCCTCATCTGGGGATGGCACATTAAACAACCCTCCGGGTAGTAATCAATTGGCTGGTTCTGATTTTTATTTAGTAGAATTATCCTCCGAACCACCATCTTCCTACAACGCTTATTACAATGGTTGGAATAGATCTAATACAGCCGCAACTTCTGGTGTTGGTGTTCACCACCCCGCAGGAAGTGCTAAAAAAATATCTACATACACGAGCTCGTTAAGTAGCTCGAGCTACAATGGAGGTCCTTTTGGAACGCATTGGAGTGTTAATTGGTCTTCTACAACAAATGGCCATGGAGTTACTGAAGGTGGTTCTTCAGGCTCTCCTATATTTGATAACAATGGAAGATTTGTTGGACAGCTTTCAGGAGGCTTGTCATTTTGTTCTGCTCCTAATCAGTCAGATTCATACGGAAAAATGTACACAAACTGGGATCAATGTGGCTCTGCTGCCACTGCCCAATTAAAGCCTTGGTTAGATCCTGGAAATACTGGTGCATTAACAATGGACGGAACCTATCAACCTTGTACACCTGTTGCACCTACTTGTGGAATTAATGCCAGCACTACAAGTATTAATGCAGGTGGTTCGGTAACTTTTACTGATGGTTCAACTGGTATACCAACAGATTGGGCATGGAATTTTGACAATACATCACAAGGTGGTGTATCACCAGCTTCTTCCACAGCTCAAAATCCAGGAGCCATTACTTACGCTACTCCAGGGACATATGAAGTTGAATTAACAGCTTCGAATGCACAAGGTCCTTGTACAACAGCGGTAAACATAAATGTTACAGCTTCATTAGGATGTGATACATTAACAAATATTGCAGCAACTGATGTTTTAAATATCTACACAACTGCAAATGGTTATGTAGCTGGATGGAATGAATATGGGGATATTTCGAAAGCCGAATCTTATAGCAATTACGCTCCGAATACACATGTTAATGGCATGGCAGTTTATTTCTTTGGAGTCTATGATGGCGGAGCAGGGGCTACAGTTGACTTCAATATTTGGGATGATAATGCTGGAACTCCAGGAACAATTGTAGGAACTACAACGATTACTTTAGCAAACCTAAGTGCTGCACTTACTGCCAATTCAGGACAAGGTGTTTTGCAAGTTTCATTTCCAGCGGCTGTCAATGTGGGTGGTGCACCATTTTATTGTGGAATTACCATGAATGGTTTCGGAGCAAATGATTCTTTAGGAATTGTTTCAAATTCTACTACCGATCCAACTCAAAATACAGCTTGGGAACAATGGTCTGATAATATATGGTATACTTTTGATGACCCAGACTCATGGGGTAATCCATACTCATTGTACATAACTCCTTACGTAACAGATGTACCGGTAACAGGAACAGCAAGTTCAAATATTACAACTACATGCGCTGGTGGTTCAATTGATTTTTCTGCTACTGGTTCAAATATTAGTGGATATAATTGGTATACAACAGGAGGTTTGCCTGCTGCATCAACTAATCAATCAGAAACAGTAACGTATGCCACAGCAGGAAATTATACTGCATATCTTGTATTAGATGGAGTTTGTGATGGTCAAGTTATCGATAGTGTTCAAGTTGTAATTACTAGTGGACCAACAACTACTGCAACAACTACTGACCCAGGATGTGCTGGAAATGATGGACAAATTCTAGTTACAGCTACAGGAGGAACACCTGCCTATTCTTATAGCATTGATGGTGGATCTACTTTCCAGTCCGGAGATA
>Ga0209631_10002538_pt1 | contig 21744 bp, 17 predicted proteins | sample COG_08_FD_184752 | JGI IMG/M metagenome (GOLD analysis project Ga0209631, IMG submission 184752) | Pelagic Microbial community sample from North Sea - COGITO 998_met_08 (SPAdes) (version 2) | ecosystem: Environmental > Aquatic > Marine > Neritic zone/Coastal water | place: Helgoland, sampling... | reverse complement strand
CCTGGTATCATTTTAGGGTCATCAAAATTTTGTCTTGCACACGCTGAACATTTTAGTGTACACTTATTTGTGATGTCCACATCTACAACTTTATTCATCTTTATTACTTCACCTCCTCTCGGCCATCTTTCTTCGGCAGTAGGAAATCTATCCATTATTCATCTTTTTTCTTTTTTAACATCTTTTGTAATTCAGCAGTTGAACCTACAAATAAAGCATTGGTTACATTCTTTGGTGCTTTGCCTGGTACCTCTTTTAGTTTTTTCATTTTTTCTTGCAGTTGTGCTAGTTTCTCCGTTACATCTGCAACACTCTTAATCATATTACCAGCAACTTCATATGCTCTTGGATGATCAGATTCTTTTGCAAGATCAAGAATACCATCGATTGCGTCTTGTCCTTTTTCTACAAGAGCATAAAAGTTATCTCTTTGATATTTGTAATCATCATCTATCTCTTGATCTAAATCACCATTAGTTTGAGGAACAACAATTTCTTTTGTTTCTTTTTTAACAAGAGGTTTGTCTTCTTTCATAACACCTAATGCATCTTCAATAATTTTATCTACATCGTCTTTAGACATTTAAAAAAGTCCTTTTCATTTTTGCATCTTGTTGATCATGGTTTATACCACATCTTTTTCTACATATTTCATATGGGTCAGATTTAATTTTATCATTAAATTTTTTCCATATATCAGAGTTGATTATATTATCAACTGTATTTTTATTTAGTGTTAAACTGTCGTCAAATAATTCTTTCACTTCGTCCTTATGAGAGTCTAACCAACAACATGGTAGTAAGTGACCTGTTGTTGAATAATACTTTGGTGTAGTTTTATTTAAACATCTAGGTTTTACTTCACTAGTATAATTATATTCTAATTTAATATTATTTCCGTCAACGTCTGTATTACTTTCTAATAATTGTAATCGTATTCCATTATCAACTGCTAATTTGTAAGCATCTAATTGTGTATCTTTGTTATAATCAAAAATAATATATTGCCACTCTACATTCAATCCTTTATTCTTTGCGTCTAACATTCTTTCAAATAAATATTGACCATCTTGATTAATTCTATATTTGTGACTATCTTTAGGAAGACCATCTATTCCAAACTTCCACTCTGCTTTAGGATTAACATCAAATGCTTTATCGTACCAATCTTTTTTTTTATGACTCGCAGCTGTGTGTATAACTGCTTTTTTATTTTTATCATAACACATTTTTAAGAAAGTTAAAAACTTTGTATGAAATATTGGGTCTGATTGTCCACCACAAAACATAATCTTATCATACTTGTCAAGAACTTTTTTAAATTCTTCCATTGTCATTTCATTTTTAACAATTGTATAATCAGCATCTTGTCTATTACAACCTGCACACTGTAAAGTACATTTATATGTAATATCTAAATTTATTTCTTTACTACAATCTTCCACTAAAAATCTACCTTTGTTCTTATACTGTTTTTTTTATAACCACAATATTTTTTACAATACTCTGGTGGATTAGTTTCTAGTTTTTTATAAAAACTTTTCCATTCTTTAGAGTTTACTATATCACTTACATTGTTGTTTGTCAATGATAAATGATCTTGTACTAACTCTGGTATTTCATTTTTATGATAATCACTCCAACAACATGGTAGTAAGTGACCTGAAGTAGAATGTCCTATTTCTTTTCCATTTAAACACTGAGGTTTAAAGTCATATTCTTTTGTTTTGTCTTTTCCTCTTTGTGTTTCTATTGTAGAAAAAGATACTCCTAAATCTTTTGCCATAGATGCAGCTTCAAATACATCTTCCTCGTTATAATCAAATATAATATATTGCCATGTACAATTAATTTTGTATTGATCTTTTGCCATTTTCATAATTCTAAAAAGAAACTCACCATCTTGATTAATACGATACTTATGACTATCTTTAGGAAGACCGTCTATTCCAAATACCCAATGAGCATCTGAGTTTGCATCAAACATTTTTTTATATTCATCTGTAGGTTTATGAGACGCAGCTGTATGAACATCAACAGATACATTTTTACTTTTTGCAAGTTTTAAAAGGTCTGAAAATTGAGGATGAAAAATTGGGTCAGATACTTGACCACAAAATTCTATGTGATCAAAATAATTACAGATACGATGAAACTCATCAAACGTTATGTCTCTACGTTTATATGTGTGAGTTTTATCTTGTCGTGTGCATCCAGCACATAACAAAGTACACCTATGTGTAATATCTAAATTAACTTTTTTCATAACAAAAAATTATGTAAGTAGTAAGTATTAAATGTCTTCGCCTGTCTTACTATCAAATGTTTTTGCATCTTCAAAGAAAGATACTTGTTCATTAAATCCAAAGTCATCATTATCAACATCGCCAATACCTGCTGTCGATGGTGTTGGTGTAACTGTATATCTTTGTTCTCTTGACGGTGCATTAATTGGTAAGTCGCTGTATTGATCAACTTGAACTTGTTTAATAACTTTGTCTGAAGTAACAGGACCATACAAGTAAAACTTACATGTGAAGTTTAGAGTATAGATAATTGCTCTTCTTTCATTGAAGTCACCTCTATAACTATCTTCGTAATTTATTGAGTTAAGAATAATTGGTACATCCCTTTTAATTCCCATGTCAGCCATATCGTTGATTGTCACTGTATAGTCTGGTTGGAAGTATGGAACAATTTGTTCAATCATTTGTAAAGCATCATCTGATTGTTTGGCCATAGCATACAATTCAAAATCTATATTATAAGGAACTGGCATGTATTGACTATCAACTAATTTTGTTGATGCACCTTTTTGTTTCTTAAACTTTTGAACTCTGTTTAATTTTCTAGCAGGGTCATACGCTAAGTTTTGTAATTCAAATCCTAATCTTGGCAATGTGATTGCAACTTTAGAATCTAAGTTTGCGTCTTGATCTAGTCTAACTAAAAATTTTTGTTTTGGGCCATACGCTAATGGCACCTTCATTTTTTGTATAATATTTCCGTTGTTATCTTTTCTAACAAGATTAATATTATTAAATATCGTACCGAATGTCACGACCATTCGTCTTATTGTTTCGTGATAAAATTGTTGTCCTAGCATTATAATTCTCCAGCATCACCGAATGGGTTTCTTTCAGTGAAATCTAATATTGTATCATCTTGTTCATCAAACACCTCATTCTGAGCTGTCTTGTCTGTTGACATATCCCCTACTATATAGTCTTCCGTTAATAAGTAACTATCGTCACCTGAGTCAGCAGGATTTTCAAGAAGTATGCTTTCACCAATTGATGAACTATCATCTTCGTGAACGATTGTATTACCATCTTCGTCTAATAACGAATCTGTTTGAATACCATTTGTAAAGAACTCAAGAGCAATACTCTCGTTGTATGCTGTTGTTGCCTCAAGAGTGAATTGATGATTTAAACTATCTTGAGTTAACGCATCTTCTATCGCATCAACATTAGTAATACCTGTATTCAATTCCTCTGAACTGTATTCGAATTGTTTACATCTTAATTTGTAAACAGGGTTATTATCTAATTGATGAAATGGTTCATCATGATCTACAAATGAAACTTCAAATAACTTATTTAGTACAGGATGAAAAACTAAATCACCTTCTTTAGGTCTATTGTTATATGTTCCTAAAGTAGCATCTTCGTTTCTTAAATATGCAGAATCAAAAGTTGCTGACTGTATACCAAAACGATGTTGTGCAAGTGTACCTGACTCTAATAGGACTGAACCTTCAGTAGTGTCTGTTCCACTTTCTAAATCTAGTTGATGAGCAACATCGTCAAATCTTTTTCTATGTACAACAAATGTAACTTCGTTTCTATTCTCTAAACCGAATTGTTGTATTAATTCTTTTTCACCTTGATAACCACCTTCTGCATCTTCAACATACATTTCAATAGTTTGTTGTTTGTTAAACTGTGAAAGGGAGTCCTCGCCAAAAATATCGTCTCTGGCTTGTATTGTTCTATCTATGTAATTAACATCGTGACCGTGAATTTGAATTGACTCTCTAACTAAATCAGAATACAAATTCTGCTCACCTGTTGATGCGGCAAGACCCGATGTTTTAAATGCACTATTGACAGCCATTGTTATCCTTTAATTATCATGTCTGGGTATTGATGATTATCAATAAACGTTTCTATCTCTCTAATTTCGTCTGTTGCTTGTTGATAGATTTGATCACCATTCATTGTGACCCCACCAAGTAATTGAACATTTTGAAATTTATTTAAATTGGAACCCCATTGTTTTTTGATTAATGCAGACGCATATCTTTTTAAATGTATGTTGTTGTAAATATCAGCATAAGTTGTTGGGTCTAGTTTTCTATAACATTCAATAATTAAAAACTCACCTGCTGAAACTGCTTGCCAATCCATGTCAAGATATAATCTTGATTGATGTTCAGAAAATCTTAGAGGTGTTTGTCCTACTAAAATATGTGAAATATAATCTAGATGTTGCATTGTCATTTCATAATGCACCATCGATGTAGATGAAAAATCGTAAAGATCATTTAGTCTCATTTGATATTTAATATCAAACATATTAGAAGACGCTGCGTTATCCATTGGAAAAACTTGTACTACTGAAAGAATAGTACTTGGCATAGGTATAAAATTATTACCTTCTTTAAATGATGAAGTAACGGAACTATCAACAATATCTGTTGCACTAGTTGTTGTGTCTCCTCTTGCTCTAGTTATATCGTCTGCTGTGATTTCATATTTGAGATACATCTTCTCAACTTGATCAAAATGATATGTTGAAAAATATTGTAAAGCCTCATCTATACGATCATCTACTTGATCGTCTGAAACGTTGATGTCAATTACTCCGAACCCTAGGTTTCTTAGACAGTAATCCTTGAATGTACTCTTCGTTGTTGGTGTCGCCATTTAATTTTCCTTTTAAGTATTTATCTAAATCCTCTTTTGGCGACCACCCTAATTTTAAGAGATTAGCGTTGTCTGCCGTGTTATCTTTCATTTCACATGGGTCACCCTCTGTAATTGGTAAATCAAATCCATATTGTTTTACAAGATCAGATATTTTTCTTCCTTTTCCTGTTCCCACATTATAAATCAATTCATCAAGACTATCAAAGTTATCCATATTTAAAAATAGTTTTATACAATTTACCACATCATTAACATGAACAAAATCTCTAGTATGATTAGTAGAATATTTAAGTTTTCCTTTTAACATCAAAGGTAATAACATTGTATCTCTACCATTATCACCATAAACATTAGAAAATCTTAAACCCACAAATCGTCCTTGCACATTTGCCATATCTTCCATTACTTTTTTAGAAGTACCATATGGGGACTTCCACCACTCTTTCACACATGACGATGAAGCATATATGCATTGTGTATTAAACTTATTGCATAATTCAAATAGACGACTCGATTTTATCACATTGTTTTCATACCATTTGTTGGGGTCTTCCATACTTGCCCGAACATCTGCGTATGCAGCTAAGTGAACAATCTTGTTTACTTTTTTAACAATATCTTCACTAATATTACCAACGTCATAATCATCTATATGATCAAATCCTAGTACAATATGACCGTCACTTAACAATGAATCTCTTAAATGAGACCCAATAAATCCTTTATCGCCTGTAATCAAAATAATCATTGACAAACCCTTTATAATAATATAATATATAACATATTTATAATACCAAAAAGGAAGATAGATGTCAAGAGTTATTTACAGCATATATATCGATATACCTGAAAAAGAGTTAGATTTCTTTGATAAAGCAATAAAAAAGGAAAACGAGACTCCTACTAATATCAATACTAAAGATAAATTCAGAAAACATTACAATAGATTAGTTGAATGTAAAAAGAAATATGCAGAATCAATTGGTGCTGATTTTAAACTATTTGAGTATGATGAGAAGTACAAAAAGTTAAAACAATTCTATAATAAAAACTTTCCTTTTATTACTTCTTACAATATTGTCAACGAATATAAAATTCATTTACTTTATGATCTTGCAGAAAAATATGATGAGGTATTATACCTAGATTTTGATACCGTTCCAATTACAAATGAATCTTTTTTTGATGCATGGGATTTAAGTAAAGGTATAGCAATCATGCATAACAATAAAGAGATACGACATAGTGGTCAAACACTTTTTGATATTAAAGGAACAATCAGATCACCATCTGCAAAATATTTTAATACAATGGCAATGTTAGAAGAAACTGATCATTATCCTCAATGTAATGTTGTTAACACAGGAATTATTGGTGCAACAAAAGAAAATTTAAATAGACTAGGTTTTTTTGTTGACATTGAAACGACTTATGATATAATGAAGTATCTAAAATCAAATGAATATAAAAATGAGTCTATGTATCCTAAGAATATTACAGACACATTTGGATTTGATAATGAAACTATCTTTTCGTATAAACTAGTATCTAATGAGGTACCAGTACAATGGTTAGATAGAAAGTGGCATTATTTTTATGACACAGAGTTATACATACCTGAAGATACAAAAATAATCCATGCAATTAATAAAGAATTTGATTACTGTTGGCGAGCATATGAACGATTTAATATTTAGCATTTATACAAGTGTTACTGACACTACAAAAAAAAGAACACACAATCAAGAGCAATTTAAAAAACATTTTACTAGATTAAAAAATGGTTTAAAAAATTATGCTGATGTGTGTAATGCAGATTTTAAATTACTAACACCAGACACTACTGACTATGATAATTTAAATGTATATAAACTTCAACAATGGGAAAAGTTTTGCGATGATTATGATAGAGTATTATATCTTGATTTTGATATTATTCCTAACACCAATATTAATATATTTTCCAAGTTTGACTTTAATAAAGTGGTTACTCATTTGTTACCTGTTAACAGTTTTAATGAACGTATAGGACTTAAAACTAAAACTGAGTCAACTACTGATTTTTATGTAAGAACAAAATCAAAAGATTTCGAAAAACAAAAAAAAGAATTAGATCAATATCACTGGTTAATAAAAGGTCAACAAAAAAGAGACATGATGAAATCAGATGGTGTAACTAAATGGAATGATGTTATTGCAAATACAGGTACATTTGGTGGTAGTGCAATATCAAGAAATGAATTAAAGTTTTCTGAAAGATTAGATCATTGTAAAAAATTAATTGACAGTATCAAACATATTGATGATAGATATTTTTATAATAATGAAATTATTATTTCTTTTATGTTGGATAGATATAATATACCAACTGTTAATCTTCCCCCACATTGGCATGAGTTAGTATTAACAGATACCGTAGATGCAAGAATAAAATATTCTTATCTCTTACATGTTATTACAAAAGATTTTGATAAAGTGTTTGATATATTAGATTCTTAAACAGGTATTTCTGATAACTCTTTTATTTCAATTAAAATACTTAATACTTCAAGAGGTGTTTTTGCTTTTCTAAGTTTTGATTTTCTTTCTCTATCTGAAGAAGTCTTAACCATATCTAATTCAAATGCAGCTAACTTAATAATAAACAAATCTTCTTTTTGTTTTTCTTCATTAAATTCGCCAAACAATAATTGTAATGTTTGTCCAAAAAACTTAGTATCTAATTTTGATGATTGTGATTCATTATCATAATAAGCAATAGGGTCAATAATTAGTCCGTCTTGTTTTGCAATTTTAACAGCAAATTCACGCCACATCTTTTGATCATTTTTTAAACGTTTCCAAGTGTTCTCATGCATTTCATCAAGATCAGTTAACTCAAAAAGTTTTGTAATGTAAGGGTGTTCTTTACCGTCACTTGTTTTATCTTCTAGATTTACTGTAAAGTGATCTAACTCTTTATCTGGGTTTCCATGACCATCTGGGTTATTCCAATATATTTTACAAACTGTTCTATCGTTATTGGTAAACTCTGCGTAAGCAAAAGTTTCTTTTGTAAGATTTTTAATTGTAGAATCTTCGTTAGCGTAATTCGCAACGTTTATCTGTGGGGTTGTTTGTACAGGTGTAACCACTTCATGGGTTGCACCATCGTTTGTGCTTACTTTCATAATATACTCCTAATAATATATTTGTTATTCTAAGTTAACTTTAAAATTGTATGTTGTAACAGTAGCTGAAGAACCACTAGGGAATTTTTGTGATCTATAATCATCACCACCAACAAATAAGTTTGTGTTAGTACCAGAACCATCCATTTTGGTATCAACCATTGCTGTTCCTCTTGAGTTTCCACTACCATTAATATTGTATCTTAGATTATGACCAGCGGCAACATCATCTGAAGCTGCTAAGTCTTTAATATATTCTGCAAGATAACCTTTGAATGTTGCAGCTGCATATTCATTTAAGTTACCACTGGCATCTGCCTGTAAAGGTGTTCTTGAAGGTGTGTTATCAACTCCGTTTCTAACATGTAAATAATAACTATTTACATTTTCGTTATGATCTTGATAAGAACCTGCTGATCCAATTTGAGCTGCTGAATATTCTGATAAATCTGCGATTGTATCTGTTAAGACTGCCGTTGTAGAAACATTGGTATGATTTGATAAAGATGTTCCTGTTGATATTGTGTATGTTCCACCATAATCTCCAGCAGTTGCTTCTGTCGCAGCCTGCATTAAAACTAAAGCAGGTTTAATAAATGTATCAGCAAAATCTGTTTCACTCATTGCTTGTACTGCACCTGCAGAACTATCATAGTAGCAAGGGAACAATCTATTGTTCGTATCACCTGTCACACTTGGGTTAGTGACAGTCACAACAATGTGATTGAAAGCAGTTGTTACTGTATCAAGAGCACCTGGTGTTGCATGTGAAGATGCTTGTTGTGTTGCAGTCGATGATCTGAATCTAGTGTCATTCATCGTTGTACCAATGTTACCATTACCTGCGTCAACAGTTATTACAACCGATTTACTTTGTGAATATTGATAAATGGCTTGTTGTTGCCATTGCAATAATTCTGCAGCTGACATTTCTACTAAGTTGCCACTGTCGTAATATAATGGGTTTCTTGCTGTCATAATCTTTCCTTTATACTATATTTTTAACGAATTGTCAACCATTAAATGGCAGCATGTCCGTTTACTGTTTTCAATGTAGTTCCACCAGAGTTTTTAATTAATAAAATACTATCTGGCGTTGCGTGGAACTTACCAGTTGAACCTACGATTTTTGCTTTCTCTGTAGCTGCTTCTGAATTACCACACTTAAATGAAATTTTAGTTGCGTTACTAGAAGCTGAGAAATCACCTTCTGCAACTGCTTCAATAGCAGCTGCAACTGTAATCGCATCTGTTCCTGTACCTTCATCTGGTGCTTGAAATCTTAATGCACCGATAACATCGTTAGCGGCCATATCAGTTTCGCCAGTTTGTAATGTTAATACAATTGGTTTATCATCTGCTGTTGCTGAGTGTTTGAATTTTAATCCTACATCAGCATCGTGTGTTACTGTAATTTCTGAGTCTGCACCGAAAGATAGTATAGAACCATCAGACACTAAAGTTAAATCATCACCTACGCTAACATCACCTGAAACTGTTAAATTACCAGCTGAACTTAAACTCATTTTTTCTGCAGCCGCTTCTGAAGCAGCAGTTTTGAAACTTAATTTTGTTGCGTTGTTAGATGAACTAAAGTCACCTTCTGATACTGCTTCAATTCCAGCCGCAACTAAAATTGCGTCTGTTCCTGTAGCTTCGTCTGGTGCTTGGAAATCTATTTTTCCAATTACATCACTGGCAGCAATATCTGTTTCACCTGTTTGTAATGTAAGTGAAATTGGTTTGTCATCAGCAGTTGCAGTATGTTTTAAAATTAATCCTGTGTCTGCTGTGTGTATTAGTCTGATCTCTTGATCATTACCAAATTGAATTGTTGAGGCATCTGCTAAGAACAAGTCTGAAAATTCTTTTGATGCACTACCTATCGTTGCTCCGTCTGCGCTAGTCGGGATTATTGATGTAGTGATGTTTGGACTTGTTATTGTTTTGTTTGTAAGTGTATCGGTACTCGCTGCAGAAACCATTGAAAAACCACCAGCCGTACTACCGTCATGAATCCTTAATACATCTTTGTCTGTATCATAAGTGATCTCACCGATAGCGCCAGTGAATGAGTTATTCTGCGATGTAGTACCTCTTCTAAATTGTAGTACTGTTGGCATTTTCTTATACTCCTAAATGTGTTGTTATATGTTTATTTATAATCATTATATACCTGTACCTGTCCCAATTTCGACAGTAGTTGTTGAACCTTTTGGTTCATTCATATCAAATAGATCAGAGGTCAACGCAACTCCAAATGCGTCTGTGGCCCCTAAGTCAAATGGTGTCTCTCCACCTGCAAGATCAGCATCCCCACCAGCCGCAGGGTGTACTGTCACAGTTGAGTTTGTAAATCCTAAGTCACCTGTATATGCGACTGTACCTGACTGATCTTTAAATGTAATTGTTCTATCAGCAGTTGGATTTGTTACAACCAATAAAGTTTCAAAAGCATCATCTGCTCCTGTACCTTCAAATTCTATTCTGTCACCTTTTACTGTTAATGTTTCAGGTGTTAATGTAGTCACATTGAAATCACCAGTAATTGTAATATCACCAACTGATAATGTGGATACTGCAATAGTGTCAAAATTTAATTGACCAGATTCTAGACCACTAACATCTGTAACAAGATTATTAAACTCTTGTCTTAATTGTTCTACTGTTCCAGCAGTTGTAATCTGTGATGATCTAATTGCCATTGTTTTCTACCATTCTTTTTAATAAATTTTTAATATCATGCATTTCACATTTTAAAGTATTTATTTGTCTTACAACTGATCTCATTTGATCTTTGTGTTTTGTTGCTTCTTGACATCTTTTTTTTGCGATTAAAAACGCAGTCCTATTAGTATTAATAACAGCACCTGAGTTAGTATCTCTTACTAAATCTGAATGTCCCTCTACTTTTAAAAATGTACTCATGTTTATGTTGCCAACGCAATTGCTCTGAAGTCTCTAATTCTAGGTACTTGAGTTGCGTCTGTTCCTTGTCCTACTATTTTAATTGCAAACTGAATAAACTCTGGTAGTGGTGTTCCTATACCATCGTCTGTAACTCCAGCAGTAAATACATATTCTTGAAAGTCTTGATCATCTAAAGAAGAACCTACTGCTACATCTGGGTCACCAGTTGTGTTAAAAAATTCATATCCTAATTCGTCAAAATCAGAAGCATCATCTGATCTTAAAATTTTAAATAATACTTTAATCTCAGCACTTTGTGGTTTATGACCTGAGAAAATAATTTTTAATGCAGTTGCTGAATTTTCTAAAGCAACTTTTTTAGTCATGTATATAAATCCGTTTTGATCACCATCTGGTTGTGTTGAGTCTTTGTAATCAGTTGTTGGGAAAACATCTGAAGAACTATCAATATTATTAATTCTATTTCCTACTGCTATGAAAGATGCTCTATCTAAATCAACTACAGGTGATAAGTTTGCATTAGTACTTCCTAACTTAATAGGTACGAATAATGATTTTGCACCTGCTAATTCATTTGTTTCATTTACATCTGAAGCAACTAGGTTCGATACTTCAAACTTATGGTTTTCGTTAAATGGAATCTTAACTGCATTTGCTAGTGTAGAAGTTACAAATGATGATTCAGTACCACTTGGCGATCTACCAGTTGTATTTCTAAGTGTTGTAGTTATAGAAGTATTTGGTAATTCTAATCCACCAATTAATGTTTTACCAACTTCGTATCTGTAATTTTCAGAAGCGTAAATATTAATTCCACCAACTTCAGCAGTTGTTGAACCACCAGAGATTGTTGGTGCTGTTGTTAATGTAATTGTATAACTATCAATACCTATGTTTGCAATCGCTGTGTGTATTTTATTAATTTCTGTTAATGGTGTTCCTAAAATTTGATACAATTCTATTGTGTCAGCCGCAGTATGACTAGCTGCAGTTGAACCACCTACACCTCTTGTTAAAGATGATAATGTTGTTCCTGATAATGAACCAGTAATAATTTCATTATTAATTTTAATTGTAATACTACTTGTTGGGAAATTACTTGCACTTGCAAGTGTTAATGATGTTGCATCTGCACCAATACCTGTAGATAGTGTTGTACTAATATCTGAAGACACACCTGTAATTCTAACATTGTTAGATGTCTGATACATACCGTGATCAACATGTTTAACTTTTAATACTGTTGAACTATTTGTCATTATTAAAGAGTTAGGTTTTAATCTTTTACCATATACAGTTGAACCTAATTCATCTGTAATTGATGTTCCAATTGGTAAGTTATGTAAAGTAATATCACCTGCAGCCGATGTATTGAACTCTGCTTTTTTCAAAGTAAATTTTAAATCCTCTGATTGTACTGCTGTCCATGATCTATTGTTTTGTGATTTGAATAGAACACCAAGTTGTGGTTGTTGTGATACAACTCTTAATCCGTCAACATCTGTTTCACCCATTCTTGAAATCCAAACTTTATAATCTAAAGAGTGTGATCTAACAACTACACAATACTCAGCACCTTCTTTTAAATAAATTGGTGAGTCAAATGTAAATGTAGTCGCAACAGAAGCATCTGTTGAAACATTAACTTCAGACGATTGTAATAATTTTCTACCAAATGGTAAAATTTTAGCACCAGGGTATCCGTTAATAACATTTCTAATTTCAACCCACATTGGTAATACTGCATCTTTTGTTTCTACATACAAATCAATAGAAGTAATAAAACATCCACCGTCTTCATCTGTAATAAATGTTTGTGCTAGTGGGTCATTGCCTCTGCCATCACCGTCTTGCCTTCCACCTAGGTCTCTTTGTTGAACACTAATAACTCTAGAAGATGTATCTAATCTACTTGTATTTTCTGTTACACTTGTTTGAACAACCGTAGCATTTCTTGTTGCAATAATACTTTCTTGTTCAGTTTCTAAAATACCTCTTGAAAGATATATTGCTGTTCCTGCTGTTCTTGGTAGAGGACTAGTTTTATTTGTAGAACTAGATGTAATTGTAAATTCTAATTCACCAGTTTTAAATTTTGGATTTGCTTCTAGACCTGGAGCTGCATACTCTGGTATTCTCATTGTACCATTTACAGAACCATTTGCCGTAGTGACTAACTGTCCACCTTCAGTTGGTGTTGCACCATCTTCAGTAAACTCTGTACTTGCAGGTGTTGTAAAGTTTTTCATATCTGTTCCGTCAAAGAAAACATAAACTTTTGTATTTGGAAAAAATCCTGTTCCTACGAATGAAACATTTCTAGGTCTAGTCCATGGTATCAATGCTCTAGAAATAACTCTTGAACCTTGTGACTCTTCGTCAATCTGTTCTACTACTGCTGTTTGAATACCTGTTCTTTGTAAATCTGATCTTACAGTTTGTATTGCTCTTGTAATTGTAGTATTACCATTTGATGAAGATTGAATACCTGTTTGAACAACGCCTGACCATTGTGTTTCCCAAGCATTCCAAATTGTACCAACTCTATTTTCATTTGCGGCTAATACTGCATCAAAGTTTCCGTCAACATTAATAATTAAATCAGGTGCTGTTTCTGTTTCAAACCATTCATCGCCACTTGGTGTTAATGAAACATTACCTACCCAGTTTGCAGTGTAAACAGGTTGTACTTTTTCTGTTCTTGTTGCATATGGATTTTCAGCCTTAGTTACCTCTGTGTATGGAAGAGTAAGTAAGTCACCAGTTTTTTGATAACCTAATGCTGTTCTTTGAGCATCTGTGGATACAGTCTCTTCTAAAGAAGCAGCTCTCATTACGCACTTAGGTCTTAATTCTTTATTTTGTTGATCTATTGCACACTTATAATCTTTGTTTTTTACATCACCAATTCTGTGACCAGCAAAGTTATCTACAATGAAACCAGACTTAAATCTGTTTAATCCATTTGCATCTGTAACTTCAAATGACTCAGCGTCTCTTTCTAAAAGAGATAAGTTAGTATAGTATTCTAAGTTTTGAATACGTTCTTGTAATCTACCAATATCTCTCATAGTAAATCTTTGTGTTCTATTTCTAGTAATGTTTACATCTGTTGGTCTAAATGTAAAAGCAGGTATTTCAATCTTAGCAATTTTCATTGCACCATCTATTTCTTTTGGCTCTTGAGGAACTTCAGCAGAAATTCCCTCTACTACTTTAAACTCACCTTTTTCAGTTAAGAAAACAAGAGCAATTTTATTTAAATAAAATTCAAAATCTAATGTTCCTAATGAACCTGGTTTTGGTGTATCAACAACTGAAGAACCTGTTCCGTCAAATTGTCTATGGAAGAAATCAAATGAATTTCCTGTAATAGTATCCACTGCTGAATTAGTATCAGTAGCACCTGTAATGTTTTCACATGTTGGTCTAAAGTCTAAACAATCTGTTAAGTTAAACTCACCAGTTGGTTCTGGTTCATCTGGGTCAACTCTTGTTGCAGAGTATGTTGGAATATTATCGTATTCCATTTGACCTGCTTGATCTGAATATGAATCTACTGAGAAGAAAGAACCTGTACTATGTGAAAAGTAATCAAATACTACTAATAGTCTTCCTCTTGGTTTTGCAAAACCTGGTTTTAAATTTAATCTAGATATGTCATAGAAGTTATCTCTTTGACCTGTATCAAGTGTGTAGTTTCCTGTAATAATTTTACTACCATCAGTGACAGACGAAATTGTTGCAGTTGCACCAGAATGACTTCCTGTGATTATTTCGTTTGCGGCAAAGTTTGTAGAACCTACACCATTCTGTAAATAGTAAGTCATCGGTGAAGTAGGATTAACCACTCTACCAATTGAACCTGTTGTTCCACCTGTAATAGTTTCCCCTCTTACAAATGTTCCTTGAATACTTGTTAAATTGATTGTAGGAATTTGAGCATCTGAACTTGTGCTTTCTGAATCGAATATCGCACCAATTCTAAATACATCTGCTCTTCCTAATGTTATTGTTTCATCTGTAGCTCTTGTTCCAAATGCACCTGTTGTTCCACCTAAAACTTTAATCTGTTTTGATAAGTTAGTTGTTTTAATTCTTTGTGTAATATTTGTTTTTAATATTGTTGCAGTTAGTTTTACTTTAGCCGCATTTCCAAATTTTGTATTGTCTGTAATAGTAATTGTTGTAGAACCCGTTCCACTGATCTTGCCATCAATATCAATAAGGTCACCTTGAGCAGCTGTTCCTGTTCCAGCAGTTAAAACTGATAAAGTGTAATCTTTATCTGTGAAAGATAAAAATGTTTCATTTGCTCCAGCAGTAAATGATACTGCACCTGCACTATTTGTTGTTCCTATAAATTGTTTTCTAATTGTAAGTTGTGTATCAGACGCACCGTTATTAGTTGCAGTTAATAGTGTTTTAATAATTCTTTTAGATAGTCTGTATAATGCAATGTTCTTTTCTGCACTAACTAATTTACCAACTTGTTCAGATTCTAAAGCAAGTGTTGTTGAGTTATCTTCTTCAAGAACAATGTTATCATTTGCATCTGTTGAACTATCATCTGTTCCGTCTATTACAATTTGACCATCTGTACCAGTTGATGTTCTTTCTAAAACAATATCTGCTGTGAAGTCTTGACCACTATCGTCATCATCCATAAACACTGATCTTGTTTCATTAAATTGATGAGTGACAATACTTGCAATTGTTAAATCTGCATTACTTGAATTTTCTACAATACTATCTGTTTCTGCACTATCAGAAGCTGTTATTTTTTCTCCTACTGTAAAAGTACCAGATACATTTGTTACTACAACCTGTGTGCCTGAAGTTAAAGAACCAAATATAAATCCTGTCGCACCAGATGTTACACCTTTAATTTGTACTCCACCATTTGCATGATTAGATACTAAAGTTGCTGAGGGTATGTCATTTAATGTTAAGTAAGTAAATGGTCTAATATCAAAAAGATATAGATTGTAAACTGCATCTGTATTTCCAGCAGTACCAGAATTGTATTCTATTGTTCTTGATCTTGCAACACCAATTTGTGTACCTGATGCTGTACCTCTTGTAGATATAACATCATCATATAATTGAATTGTTTTATATGGTGTAGTCTCACCAGAGATAGAAGTCACATCTGGTTGACCAAATACATTTGTTATTTTTACAAAGTTTCCTAATTCAGTATTTACTGAACCTGCATTTATAGTTTCGAAATCTCTTGCTTTGTCTATGTCTTTAAATGTAACACCAGACTTTTCAATTTCATATCCTTTAACATATGCTTTACCTGGCGATATTGCTAATGCGAGTTTATCTGAACTTGCTGTATTACTGTCTCTTGTAGTTTCGCCTGTTGAATATACTCCTCTAAAATCTACATCTTTATGTCTGTTTGTTAAACCTTCTCTCATATCTAATTGAAAAGGTCTTACAGTATAATCACCAGACTCGTCAAATGTTCTTCTTGCAAGTGTATCGCCTATAACAGAATATTCTGTTGGTCTAGCATTTGATTCTAACTGACCATTTGAAACTCTAGCAATTTCAACAAACTGATCATCGTCTGTCGAACTTATATCTAACACCTTTAATACTAATTCTATTTTTAATCTGTGAGCACCTTTGGCTGCAAAGTTTGATGACCCTGTTGCGTTATCTGTTAGTGACTCATCAACTTCTGGTGTCACTAAAGTTTCGTTAAGAGTAAATCCAATTCTTGCTGATGCTGTTTCTGAAGTGTCTGATAGTACAACTGTTTGTTCAGACATTTGAACAAAGGTTCCTCTAACATAGTAAACACCATTTCCAGCAGTAACTGCTGTTCCTGTTTGATTTGCACTTGTATGAGTTGTTGCTGATTGAGCATTGGCTGCATATACAGTAGTGTGAGTAATTTCTTTATCAGCAAAAATATTTTCGCTGTTATTAAAAGTTGATGTTTCTAAATCTGAACCAGAAGATACATATTGTACATACAACAAAGGTTGTGTAGTTGCAGTTGCAGCTTTATATCCTACTACTTTTGCTCTTACACCTGAAGTTGCACCTACGATTGTCACAGGGTTTAATGCATCATAATATTGTGTTATGTCAATTGTTTCGCCAGCGAATCCTGTTGATAATTGAACACTTGAATATTGATTGTTAACACTAATTCCACCAGGTATAACAAGCGTACCTTCTTGAAATATATGATTACCAAATCTTTCAATTTGGTTTTGAAGAATTGATTGAAGTTGCGTTAACTCTCTAGCTTGAACTGCAAAGCCAGGTCTAAACAATACACGATGAAAATTTTTATCCTCTTTAAAATCATCGTAATATGGTGCAACATTTAAGTCTGTTTTTTGTGCCATATTATTCCCTAAAATTCTATAATGATCTTTATGTCTTCCGTTTGATCTGATACCCTTTGAATAGGTTTTCTATTCTCAATATAAATTATGTTCCCACTATCTGGTTGCAACTCTGGGTTAGCATATCCACTTGTAAATGCGATTGTGTTCCCACCTGCAAGTGTGACTGTTTCACTTGAAGTTGAAGATGGTGTTCCTGTTGCACTTGAAGTAGACCCTGTAATAGTGTTTGTTCCACTAAACGCTGTGTAAGATTGTGTTGTTGCGGCTGTACCGTATGTACTAAATCTTTCTTGCGAATAATATAATAAACTTCTAGAACTATCCCACTCTACAACTCTACCAACTGCACCTGTTGTTGCTTGTGTAATTTCTTCATCAACATCGAAAGTGCCTGATGATGAACTCATCTTAGCTACATAAGTTAATCTTGTTGTGCTTGAACTTGCTACCGTTGTTGTACCATAGTCGTATGGGTCAACGACAATACCTACTTGTCTAAAATCGTTTGCGACTGTTAAGTCATCACCCTCTGCTTGTGCGAGTGTTGTGTTAGTGATTACAAAGTGACCACCTAATTCTTTTACTGCATCTTTACCATGTCCACCTTTTGGCGAGATAACAACTCTTATTGCTCCACCTGTACCAGAACCAACAGAAGCACTTGATGTTAAAGCTGCATCTGAATATACACTTGATAAACTTACATTACCGAATGTGTATGCAGCACCACCTGCGTGAATTGTTGTATCTGTTCCAGCAGTTAAACCAAATGATGCAATCGCACCACCTGATATTGTAATTCTAACTATTGCACCTGAAGATGTTCCTTGACTTGTTCCGTCACCAAAAATTGGTGCGTAGTATGTTCCGTTTGTATAACCTGAACCTGCTGTGACTACAAGTGATTCAATTTTTCCGTCTGTTGCAGCTGCACTAACTGTTGTGTCAGTAGATACAGGCATATAATCTGTTGTTAAGAATTTTGTTGCTTCTGACGCAGTGACATTGTACATATATTTTAAAATGTATCCACCAGATGCGAAAGGTGTTGTTCCTGTATTTGATGGTTCAGAACCTGAGTATGCAGTACCACCATTATTATCTAAAACTTTATATACATTGTTTGTAGATGTAATGAAATAAAAATTACCAGCATATAAACTTGATGCACCAGATGTTGTAGTATTCGATGATGAAATTGTATCATCGTACATATCGTAAATTGTTGCATTTGCAAAGTTAACTCTTGATAGAGCATATGAAACATCTGTTGTTGCAATCTTTTTGGCAGCTAACATTGCATCCCAATTATAGAACTCACCAGAAACACTGTCTGCTGGTGTTGGTGGGGAACTATCGCTACCCCCTGTTGTTCCTGTTGTGTATGGTAAAGACTTACCGATGAATAGATAATAAGTTGAGTTAGACGCTTCAGAGAAAGATTCGAAGAATTGCTCTGCGTTATGTTGTCTAAACTTTTCTGTAATAATAGCTGTCATTGTAATTTTATTCCTTTAGTACTTATTTATACAAATATTTATACACTTCCTTATGATGTAGATAGAGAAATGTAAGCACTTTGTACGATTGGTTGACTTCCTTTCTTTATTAGACTTAATGGTCTATCTTGACTTACAGTAATACCGTAATTTTCAATAGGAATTTGACCTCTGTTTCCTACTGTATGTGTTTCTTCACTTAACATTAGATCGATTCGTTGTGCAATATCTTTAAAATCTTGTTCATTAGTAACTCTTTCATCTGCCTCTGTTCTTACATAGAAAGATGACCCTGGTATAGAAGTTTCTAAAAGAATAGCATCAACTGGTTCTGGGTCATCTGAAGTTTCTAATCTAAGTCTAGTTGTTGTAGTTGTATTGCCTTCCATTAATATATGAACAATATGAGAAGACGGGTCAAAAGCTTCTTGTACAATTACTCCTCTATCTTCTCTAATAAATCTAAATGAGTCTTCAGATAATATAAAACTATTTTCATCATCACCATCAGCAGTTGTAGCATCTATTGTAATAAACCCATCATCTTGTTCTAATAATATTCCGTCTTCATGAACTCCACCAGAATCAATATCACCTGCACCTGTTGTTAAACTTCTATTAGCATCATCTGCTGAATTATGTGTAGCATCTTCTTGTCTTACGAATGCGCCATCCTCTGTTTGTAAAGGAGTCACTCCGTCTCTTTCTGCAATAAACTTAGGTGTTAGTTTATCATTCTCTAATAAGTCAGATGGTTGTTCATTAATAATTCTTGCTTCTCTTCTAATTTCGAAAAAAGGAATGTCATCATATTCTGATATTGGAATACTGTCTGCATTTGTAGAGTCATCTTGTAAAAGTTTTTCACCTACACCTTCTACTTGATCTGCTCTAAATGTAACAATAGAAGTTTCATGTAATAATCTATTTGTCTCTGGCGATACATTGTCTTCTAATAAAATATTATCGCCATCAGTTTCTTGTACAAAAAATACATTCGCTGGAAACGGTTCAAGACCATCAAGAATAATTGTTCCTCTTGTATCGTCTTCTAACTCTATACCATTAGCTTCTGGGTTTTTAAATCCTGTATTTGCTAGATATAATAAAAAGTTTTTAGTTGACATTATCTTGACCTCGCTTTTGATTGTACTACAACTTTGTATGTTGGTACAAATACTAATTCTGTATTACCTGGTGCGTGTGCATCTTCACTCATAAGTTTACCACCAAGTCCACCTATGTTTGTAAATGTTCCGTCTTCAAATAAAATGTTCTCACCTGAGTTTTGTTCTGTTTCATTAAGAACATTACTACCTGTTTCTAATAATAAGTTATCACCTGCATCCGTTGATGAACCATCTGTGCCATCTAATAAAGTTGCTGAAGTTGCCGTACCATTTATTACAATTGCTTCGTCTTTAGAACTAATTCTAGCATCTGCTCTTGGTATTGAATGTCTTCTAGAAAATACTTCATCAAATACTAATTCTAATGTAGATGCAAGTATTGGTGAGAATGATGATACACTATCAGGTTGAGACTGCATTGTACTACCAGTTGTTGAAACTGCAGCTGATAAGAATGTTGCAATACTAACTTTACCAAATGGTGCAAATCCAGCAGGGTGAACTGCTTTCTTTAATTCATTTAAGTATGATGCTGTTGATTGACCGACTTGTACCTCGTATGAGAATTGTTGGTAGTAGTAAGAGTCTTGAATACGAATTAAGTCTTCGTCAATCAACGATTTAATGTTTAGATATGCACCCTCTGTTTTTTGTGTAACACCTGTTGATACAGAACCTCTAGCAATGTCTGCTAAAATAATTGTACCTGATGCTCCACCAGAGTCTGTTATTACAACATCATTATTAGAAAAGTCAATTCTATCTTCAAATATTAAACTGTCGCCAGCATTATTTGAACTTGCGTCTGTTCCGTCTAGAACAAGCTGATCTCCACCTGTTGTTTCATCTGTTTCAAAAACTAAAGTATCACCTGCTTCTGTTAATATTAAATTACCATGATCTTCAGTCTTTATTGGTTCGCCAGATGATTCGTTTAGTATGAATGCTGTTGAGTCATCAATCAAACCATCGATAACAAGTTTTACACCTTCGTCTTGTATGACCGATGTGTTAGATGATTCTAAAATTACCGTACCAGAGTTATCTTCAAATGCAATACCTAGTAATGGGTTTTCTGTACCAACAGGTTCAATTAACATTTTGTGTTTGTTAACACCTGTACCGTTTAATAGTATTGTTCCGTTTTCATCATTAATTGTATCTGGTACTTTTATTGTTTTTATTGTACCACCTGCACCTTCCCAATTACCATTATAATAAAATAGTGTCGGTGAGTTTAAAGGAATTACAATTTGAATGAATGCACCTTCTGTTCCTGTTGCAATTGTAATCGGTGACTTGGTCACACCACTAGTATATTCTGTTCCACTATTATGAGTACCATCACTTGTTAAACTAAAAAGGAATGGATGATTTTCTGTTGAAATTTCACTATACAAAGATGAGTCTGATAAATCAAACTTGTAAGTAAATCCTTGATTTAAAATTAATTCTTTTTGTTCGACATTATCAACGATAAATTTATATACACCTATACCTTCTTGTTTTACTTTAACATCTGTGTTTACAAATCTTGTAGGAGCTGATGTTATACTTGTTCCGTCTAAAACAATATTATCATTAATCGTTGTATCAACTAATTGAATATCTTCCATTAAGATATTGTTTTCGTTGTTTGCACTATCTTGATCTTCTAATATAAATGGTAAACTAAAGTCTGTTGACAACTCCATGTTAATTCT
>Ga0209631_10002532_pt1 | contig 21772 bp, 5 predicted proteins | sample COG_08_FD_184752 | JGI IMG/M metagenome (GOLD analysis project Ga0209631, IMG submission 184752) | Pelagic Microbial community sample from North Sea - COGITO 998_met_08 (SPAdes) (version 2) | ecosystem: Environmental > Aquatic > Marine > Neritic zone/Coastal water | place: Helgoland, sampling... | reverse complement strand
AAAATACATTTTAATAAAAAAAATAATGTAAATAGAAAACCTTCATTTAGAATTTATAATGGATCTATTATTTTTTTATCTGGAATAATTGAATCGGTGTCTCAACCAGGTAAAATTTTAATATTACCCAAAGTAGCTAGACCTGATAAAATATTATATTTTAATTCTGGAAGTCAAAATAATCATGTTCGATTATTGATTCATCCTGATGGATATGTAGAAATTGGAAATAAATCAAAATTAAATGGTGGTATTAAATTAAGTTTAGATAATGTTAGATATCCATTAAATTCAGGAGCACCTATTAAATATGAAAAACCAAATCTAGCTTATTTCATTAAAATTTCAAAACCGGGGAATCATATATTTGCATTATCTGATATAAAAATATTTGATGGTGATAATAAAGATATATCTAAGGGTAAAAAAATTGTAGTTAGTTCTAAAAAGGCAACTTTTTCTCCTTATCAGTTATTTGATGGAAAAGGTGCTCAAAAAAAAAATAATAGATGGAAATATAATAATAATAGTTCATGGGTAAGTAATCAACAGGAAGATAATTATGTATTAATTGATCTAAAAGGTGGTCATAAAATTTCAAAAGTAATTCTTTATAATACAGATAAATTTAATTCATCAGTTGCTGGTGCAAAAATTAGTTTATTGGATATATTTAAAAAAGATATAATTTATAAATTTTGGGATAAAAATGATTTTAAAACATCCGAAAAATTAACTAAAACTATAGACAATGAAGAATGTGAAAATTGGTATGTAAAAAATATTCAGGAAAATGATAAAGGGTTTGCACCTCCTAGTGCAATTATTAGTAAATTTAAAAAACCAAATAATAAGAATGGTATTATTTTTAAAAAAAAAAATAGTATTAATGGATATAAATTAATTGATAAAAAAAATAATTCAATGAAAATCAAAAAAGGAAATGGTAATGATAGTATTAAGTTTAATTGTAATCCTGGATATATTAAATCATTTAAAAGAACTAAAGATTGGAAAAGTATAAAAGATGTAGAATGTTCAGATGGTAAAAAAAGTAAGGATATTTTTGGTGAAGATGGATTACCTAAAAGTCCATTTTCGGTATATCCTAATGGACAGGTTGGTAAAAAGTTAGGGAAAAAAAAATGGATAAATGAAGATAATTGTTTAAAATCTACCGCGTCAATGGGGGGGTTATATTTTGAAAAAAAAATTAAAGAAAAAAAAAAAGAAGAAAAAGTATGTCATGAAAAAATAAGTAAAAATAATTTAAATAAAGGTAATAAATCGTGTGCTGGTAAAATATATTTATCAGAAAATGAATGTAAAAAAGTTGCAGATAAACTAAAAAAAAAATTTACTGTTGAGAATAATCCTCAACATCCAATAGGTTGTAAGCAATCGCCTTGGAATGGAGACATTTATTATAGTAATGTAGGTGGAATTGTAAATAATTGGTCTATGGATTATAATTTTTATTGTAAGAAAAATTGTCCATCTGCAAAAAATCAAGATGAATTTAGATGTATTAGTTATGAAAAAATAAAAGAAAAAGATCCAAATAAGGTAAATAATGATGATACATTCTGTGGAGAAGATTGTTGGGTAATTAATAAAGATAGAAAGAAATTTGATTATATATCATGGAATTATAATGATTATTCTAAATTAGGTATTAGTGATCATAATTATTGTAGGCAATCTCCTAATGAATCTACATGGAATACAAATCAAAAAGGTGGAAAATTATGGTGTTATAAAAAAAATAAAATGTATAAAAAAGGATATTGTGGTCATTATGATGTAATTCCAAGAAATGTAAATCAAAAAATATATGAACCTGTTAAAGAATTTACATTTGAACTTACTAAAAGTAAAATTGATTCGAAATTTATTAATTATAATAATAATAATACTTTTAGAGGTGCATCATGGATAAAATCTGGTAATTTAGTTTTTTTAAGCGGTTTCTGTAGATTAAATCCAAAGAAAAATTTAGATTATATACCAGAAGGAGTATGTATAGGAATGATACCACCAAATATTACACCTAAATCTACTAAATTTTTTAATTGTAATTTTGATAATGGTGTAGCTAAAGTTCGAATAACAGATAAGGGTTTAATTGAATTTATTACCGGAAATCTAAATAGTATAGGATATAAGTCAGATTGGATATCTTTAGACGGAATAAATTATACTATTGAAGATAAATTAAATTTTGATTTAGGAAAAAATTTTAAAACATTATCTAATAAAAATGATTCTCTAAAAAACAATATATTAATAGATATACCAACCTATTATAGTGAAAAAAAAATAGAAAAAACTATTTCTCCCCTAGTGAAAGATATGTCTGTTAGTTTTTTTATTAATGCTGAAGAAAATGGTAATCAAGTTATATTCGATAAAGGAATATCAAATGAAGGTGCTTTAATGGTTGATCCAGACGGGAATATAGTTTATTTTTATGGAAAATCTGGTTCAATGAGTCATCAAAAAATTATTGGAATGAAAATTGAGTTTAATAAATGGATACATGTAATTATTATTAGAGATTTAAAAAAAAGAAAAATTAAATTTTATAAAGATGGAAAATTAGTAAATTCAGTATTTGCAGAATATGAGTTGGCTGAAAAAACAAATCAAAAATTAAAAATAGGTGAAGGTTGGGTTAATTCTTTTAAAGGGCAAATATTTGATTTTAAAATGTATAATAAAATTATAACAGGTTTAGAAATAAGAAAATTATATATATCGTCTAAAGGAGGAAAAAATATAAATTATGGATCACCTAAAATTACAAATCATAAAAATGGATTAATAACTCTATCGGGAGTTGTTATCTCAAAATCAGAACAAGTTTCAAAAATTGCTGACATTAGTGAAGAATTTAGACCTAATAAAGTATTATTTTTCTATACTAACCAAGATGATAATCAGGCAATGATCTCAATTACTCCTGATGGTGAAATTTTAATTATAGATGCAGATCTAAATTTACCTATATCATTAGATGGTATTTCTTATTATACAAATAAATCTGAACAATATAAATATGAATAATATTAATAATTATTTTATTAGTATTATTATTTTATATATATTATATAAAATGGATTATTTATTAATTTTGTTAATTTTAACTATAATTATTATTTCATTTATCATTTTAAATAAAAATAAAAATAAAAAATATGAACTTTTTCTCCCGAATAGGTATGAAGTTCCTTCAATTAATGAATGGAATATGAATGCAATGGCTTTTTTATGTAGAACTAATATTGATGATATTCCTGATAAGTATTCTTTTGTAAAATTTTGTGATAGAATGAATAGAGAAAAAGATTATCAAAAATTTATTAATTTAATTATTAATCAACCAACTGATTATAAGACAGAGGTTTTTAATTCATCTAAATTTTATTATGCTCCTGCTATTAGAAAAAAATGGTTAAAAATAAAAGATAAAAAAGCTTTAGGTAATACATTAGCTACTTTTAAAAATAACCCTGCTGACTGTGAAAAATTGGCTAATAATATTAAATTTGCAGTTGCATTTAATTATAAAAAAAATGGATGTGATATAAAGGATAAAAAAATATTAATTGATTCAAAAGGAACGGATGTTTATTTGAATGAATTCACTGTTCAATATTCAATTGGATTTTGGATACAAATTAATTCAATTTCTAATGAAGATAGAACCATTTTAAGTATTAAAAATCCAAAAGATAATGAAGTAAATGCACCCTCTATTACTATTATTAAAAATTTAACTGCAATAAAAATTACAATATCAACTGAATCAAATAAAGGAGAATCATTAAAAATAAGTACCGGGTATGTTCCATTTAAAAAATGGGTTCAAATTACATTTACAATTCAAGGTAAATTTGTAAAAGCATATGTAAATTCGAGATTAGTAGATACAGAAATATTAGAAGGATACCCTATTAAAAATAATAGTTCCTCATTATTAAATATAACTAAATGGAATGGATTAAGTTTATCAAAATTAAGAATAATTCCCATATGTGTTCCAAAAACTTTTATAAAAAATATATTGATATACGAAGATCCTATAAAAAATTTAAATTCTTCATTTCACTACACGTGGGATAATCAACAATCAGAATATAATCAAAATGGAAGAAATTTACAATTATTAAATACTAATCAGTTTCCAATAAATCCATCATTAAATATAAATAGAAGAAAGGATGAATATATTGATCATAATACAGTTTATTTAGATGAACAATATCGTAGACCATCATATAGAATAGTAAGTGGAGTAGTTTATTTATCTGGAATGGTTGGATCAGTGAATAAAGTTGGTTTATTATTGGTTTTACCATTAGAGGCTAGACCAGATAAAACATTATATTTTAATTCAGGATTTGGTGAAAATCATGTTAGATTAACAGTTAAACCTAATGGATACTTAGAAGTAGGTAAAAACACTCCACCAAATGGATTAATTACATTAGATACAGTTAGATATCCATTAAATGCAGGAGCACCATTAGATTATCATGGACCTAATTTAATTTTTTTTGTAAAAATTTATAAAACTGGATTAATTGCATTATCTGAAGTTGAGATATATGATGAATCTGGCAAAAATATTGCAAAAAGAAAAAGAATTACTGCTAGTTCTACTAAATCTAAAACATCACCATATAATATTATTGATGGTAAAAAAACTAAAAATATTGGTGGAAAATGGAAATATAATAAAAGTATGTGGGTTAGTGAATATAAAAATGGTGAAAATTTTATTTTAATCAATCTTAATGGAGGTCATATTGTTGATAAAGTTAAACTAATTAATACAGATATTTATAATTCTTCAGTATCAGGATTAAAAATTTCATTACTAAATGCCTGGAAAGAAACAGTTGCAACGAAGACATGGAAACCTACTGAATTTTTGGCATCAAATAAAATTTCTAAAACATTATCAAATAAAACCTGTCAAAACTGGTATTCTGATTATCCACATAAAAATAAATATGCTCCTCCTCAGGAAATAACTGGAGATTTTGGAGAACACATTACTGAATATGAAGAAAAAATTGTGGAAATACCTAATGATCCAGATTTTGAAAAAAGTTTAAAAGGAGATTGTAAAAAAGGTAACCGAATTACAAAAGATAAAAATTGTGAAGATGCGGCTAAATATCTTAATGCTGAAAAAGGTGATTTTAATATTAATAATGATAAATTACCATTTGGATGTTATTATTCTAATAATGATGGAAAAATTTATAAAAATATAAATAATACCGGAACAGATGGAGGTGTTTCTACTATTATGAAACGACAAGGTAGAAAATATTGTGCAGGTCCTAATTGGAAATCTAATTATCAAAATCGTGATAGAGGTATAATTTCAAATCAGGTAAATGCAATAAATATTATAGGTGAACATGTAAATAACAATAAAACTTACATTACTTATGAACGTAAAAAAAATTTTTCTTCTTCTTCAGACATATTTGCATCACCATATAAATTATTTATTAAAAATGCTCCTAATGGGTTAGAAAATGGTATTACTAATGGAAATGATTGGTTAGGTATTTATAAATTAAATGAACTGTTTGATTTAGGAGTTGAATATATTAGAGGTAAAGAAACAAAAACAAATAAAGGAAAAAAATGTTTACCATGGAAAACAGCTAAAGGGGGGAAACAATCATATTTTGCTAAAAGTGATGATGATAATGCTTGTGGAGATCCGGATAGTTCAGGTTTTGATTGGTGTTATACAAGTAATGGTCCGCGTAATTATTGGGGTAAATGTAACAAAGCTAAAGCATCTCCAGATGAAAGAAGACTTCAAAATCCAATAGCTTATGCATATCTTACAAATGATAGATCACCATGTCCCGGTAAGAAACAATGTAATCCAGATGGTCCAGGAATACCAGTTGGAAAAAATGGAAATGGTGAGCCTATATATATTTGGAATGATAAAAATGCAAGAAAATTTTTAGATCAATTAAAAAAACCTGGTAAATACTCAATATATTATATTTTAGGTAAAAGAAATAATAAGAGAAAGGTAATGCCTATTTCTAGAACAGATATAATTTATAATAGAATATCAATTTCAGAATGTGAAAAACAATGTTTAAAGGAAGAAAATTGTAAAGGAATAGTTACTCGTGATGATGGCACATGTGTAAAATGCACTGGTGATATTCAATTTAAAAATGATAATAAGAATAAGAGCAGTGGTTCAAGTAAATTAAAATCTGAAAATAATTTAGTTTGTAGAATACATAATCCTCCCACAATTAAAAAAACTTATATTCCTAAAAAAAAATTTATTCCAGGATTTGTAAATTCTTATACTTTAAAAGATATGTTTGGTAATGTAATTTCAAAGAAAGGCAAACAAAGAATTGATAGTAAACCTTTCAAAATGAGTTGCAAACCTGGATTTATTAAATCATATAAATTTAATGATCAAAAACAAGACAGGGTATGTTATGAAAAAATTAGTAAAAATAATTCAAATAAAAATAATAAATCTTGTGCTGGTAAAAAATATTTATCAGAAAATGAATGTAAAAAAGTTGCAGATGAACTCCAAAAAGAATTTGTAGTAGAAAATAATTCAAAATATCCATTTCCATTAGGTTGTAAAGAATCTCCTTGGAATGGAAAAATTTATTATAGTAATGTTGGTGGAGATGTGAATAATTGGTCTTTAGATTACAATTTTTATTGTAAGAAAGATTGTTCTGATCAATCTGATAAAAATTCAATCGGAAAAATACAATGTTCAACAAATAAATTTATTAATAAATATTATGGAGGTGGAAAAAAAGTTTTTTTAAAAAAAGGTCAATTACTAACAGAAGAAGATAAAAAAAAAACATATTTTAAACCAAATAAGAATTGGAAATTTAATGATTATAGAGATAAAGGAATAGGAAATCATAATTATTGCAGACAAACACCTACCCCTGATTCAAAAAAAGGCAATTTCGATTCTACAACTAAAAATGATTTTCCACATGCACTTGGATTACCTACTCAGGACAATGGAATGACTTCTGATAGAAATCAAAAAAATTATGATGGTAATAAATTAGGTGAAAAATTATGGTGTTATACTACTGATAAGGCTACAAAATGGGAATATTGTGGAAAATATGATATAACAAATAAAATAAATAAAATAGCACCACCTAGAAATATTAATTATAAATTCTATCAACCAGAAAAAGAATTTGATTTTACAATATCTACCATCGGCGGATGTGGGAAGAGATGTCCAACACATTATATAGGTTATAATAATAAAGGAGAATTTAGAGAAGCATCATGGACAAAAACTGGAAACATGGTATATATATCTGGATTTTGTAAATTAGATAAATATGATAAAAAGACATTATTAGATAAAAACGGAAATAAAAAAATAAAAATAGTTAAATCAAAGAGAAAACACATAGCAGATAGATCTTATATTGCTCAATTACCAAAACATGTTTGTCCATCTAAAATGAAAGTATTTATTTGTAATTTAGATGATGGAATTTGTAGAATACAAATTACAAAAGAAGGATTAATACAATTAATTGATGCTAATAATGATAGTAGAGGTTATAAACAAAATTGGATTTCATTAGATGGAATAAGTTATTGTATTAATGAACAAACTGAATTAAAACTTTCATCCAAATATGAATCATTTGATGCTAGTAAAGATAAATTATTAGAATTTCAAAGTTTAATACTAAGAAAAGGACCGTCTATATATTTCGAAGAAAAATATTCGAAATCAAAAGATTATGGTTCTGTAAAAATTACTGACCATGGAATAGGTGAGAACAAAAAATCTTCTAAAAAAGGTTTGATTAGTTTATCTGGTATAATAATTTTAAAATCTCCTTTTATAACCAATAAAGTTGCGTCAATTAATGAAGAATATAGACCTAATAAAACTTTAAATTTTTTTGTTGTTCAAAATAAAAATAATTCTACTTCTTCTATGATAACAATAAATTCTAGAGGTGAAATTTTATTGTCTGCAGACAATAAAAATAATAATAATATTAAATTTATTTCATTAGATGGAATAAGTTATTTTACAAATAAATCTGAACAATTTTTGGATGACGAAATTAATGAATCTGAATCTTCAGAAAAAAATAATTTTAATTTGAATGATTTAAATTGGAATGGTAAGTTAAAGTTATCAGATAAAAATAATTTAAAATGTGAATAAAAAAAAAATTTATAAAAAATAAATATTTTATAAATTATTTATTAAAAAAAATATAAGTAATATATAACTTAATAAATGAAATTTTTATTATTAGCTATATTAATATCAGTTATAGTATTATTTATAATTCATAGATGTAATAATTCAGCTAAAGAAAGCTTTAAATCAAAAATTTCTTCTATAAATGAATGGAACATGAATGCGATGATGTATTTATGTAATGTCAAAACAGATTCTATTCCTGATAAGTATTCATTTGTTAAATTTTGTGATAGAATGAATAAGGAAAGAGATTTTAAAAAATTTATATCTTTAATTATTGATTTACCTAGTGATTATAAAAATAAAAAATTAAAACTAGATGATTTCTATTTTGCACCAGCTACTAGAAAAGAATGGCTTCGAATACCTGACAAAAAAGCATTAGGAAAGACTATTGCATTTTATAAAAATATACCACGTGAATGTGAAAAATTAGCAGTTGATCATCAATTAGCTGTAGCATTTAATCATGATAAAAAAAAAGGAGGATGTGAAATTAAAAGTAAAAAAATTTTAGTAGAATCAAAAGGAATTGATGTATATGTTAAGGAAGAATCGATTCAATATACAATTAGTTTTTGGCTAAAAATTAAATCTCTTTCAAAAGATAGAGAAATATTAAGTTTCGAAAATTCAAAAAACAGAAAAATTAAAACTCCATCAATTACAGTCAATAATGGCTTAACTTCATTGCAGTTTAAAATTTCAACTGAAAATAATATTAATGAGGCATTAATTATTCCTACTGGATATATACCATTTAAAAAATGGGTTCATATTTCTTTTGCGGTGCAGGGCAAAATAGTTAAGGGATTTGTAAATTCTAGATTGGTTAATTCAGAAAAACTTAGTGGATATCCATTAAAAAATAATAATGCATCAGATTTAAAAATAATTAAAAGTAATGGTTTAGAAATTTCTAAACTAAGAATAATTCCTGTTTTTGTTCCTAATTTTTTTATTAGAGATGTTTTGATAAATGAAGATCCTGTAAAAGGTTTATCTTCAGCTTTTCATAAAACATGGGATACTCAACAATCAGAATATAATCAAAATGGAAGAAATTTGCAATTATTAAATAAAAATCAATTTCCAATTCATCCATATTTACACAATAAATCAAGAGTTGATAATTTAATTGATAATGAAGTTAATACATCATTAGATAAATTCTATAGAAGACCGTCTTATCGTATAGTAGGTGGTATTGTATATTTGTCGGGAATGGTTGGTTCTGTTAATAATGTTGGAGATTTATTAATATTACCAATTGAAGCTAGACCAGATAAGACTTTATATTTTAATTCTGGTTATAATGATAATCATGTTAGATTAATTATAAATTCAAATGGATATGTTGAAGTTGGGAAAAATACTTCACCTAATGGAAAAATTACATTGGATACAATTAGATATCCTATTTCAAGTGGTGCTCCATTAAATTATAATCTTCCTACACTAGTTTATTTTGTAAAAATATCAAAAAATGGATTATTGGCTTTATCCGAAATTGAAATTTATGATGATACTGGTAAAAATATTGCTATTGGAAAAAGAATAACCGCTAGTTCCTCTAAATCTAGATATCCACCAACAAAGGCTATTAATGGAATAAAAAATAAAAAATCTGGAGGAAAATGGAGATATAATAAAAGCATGTGGGTAAGTAATTATCAATCTGAAAATAGTATAACTATTAATTTAAATGGCGGTTATGTAATTACTAAAATTAAATTGATAAATACAGATCTTTATAATGCATCAGTTGCTGGCGCAAAAGTATCAATTTTAGATGCATTTGGAATAGTTATTAAATCTGAAGTTTGGGATAAAAATGATTTTAAAAAATCAAATAAATTAACAACCACATTATCTAAGAAAAAATGCCAAAATTGGTATAGTGTATCTCCACACAAAAGTAAATATGCTCCACCAGTGGAAATTTCAGGAAATTATGGAGATACTATAACTGAATGGATTGAAGTTATTGATGAAAATGAAGAAAATGAAGAAAATGAAGAAGTTCAAAAAAAATTAAAACCAGAAAAAACATTTGTTCCAGGTTTTATAAATTCATATACTTTAAAAGATATTAAAGGAAATACTATTACTAAAAAAGGTAGTAAAAAATCAAATGGTAAAGATTTCAAGTTTAGTTGTAAACCAGGATTTATTACATCATATAAATTTAATAATGATAGAAACAGAAGTAATTCCGATAAAAATTCAATGGGAATGGTAACCTGTTCAAATGGTAAAACTATAAAAAAATACTATGGAGGTGGTAAAGAAATTAATTTGAAGAAAGGTCAATTATTAAAAACTAAAGATAAAAAAAATACTTACTTTAAACCAAATAAAAAATGGGAATTTAATGATTTTAGAGAAAAGGGAATTGGTAATCATAATTATTGTCGTCAAACACCTACTCCAGATAAACAAAAAGGTAATTTTGAATCAACTACTACAAATATGTCTTTTTCAAGTCAGGCACTTCCTACTCAAGATACAGGTATAAATGTTGAACCAAATGATTTTGAATATGATGGTAATAAAAGAGGTGAAAAATTATGGTGTTACACCACTGATAAAAACAAGGAATGGGATTATTGTGGTGAATATGATATTAAATCTAGACATCCTGTTGCTCCACCTAGAAATATTAATTTCAAGTTTTATAAACCTGAAAAAGAATTTATATTTAATATAGCTGGAACTAATAGACCATCTGGATTTATAGGTGGAAGACAAAGTGTTGGTCAATCTTTTGAAAAAGATATTGATAAAAACTTTAGAGAAGCATGTTGGGTAAAAACTAAAGATATGGTATATATTTCTGGATTTGTTAAATTAGATCCATGGGATACTATAAATGGTAAAAAAATCAGAAGTAAAAGAAATAATATACCTGACAAAACATATTTAGCAAAATTACCAGGACATGTATTTCCAAAATCACTTAAAGTATTTTCATGTAATTTAGATGATGGAACTGTTAGAATTCATATTACTAAATCTGGATATATACAATTAGTTGATTTAGATAAAATGAGCATTGGATATAAGGAAAGATGGATTTCTCTGGATGGAATTAATTATAGTGTAAATGATAAGATTAATATGAATTTATCTAAGGGATATATTTCTTTTAAACCTAATAATAATAAATTATTAAAATATCAAACGTCTAAAAGAGGACCTGAAATATTTTTTAATGATAAAAATTGTAAATCATTAAATTATGCTGGAGTAAAAATAACTAATCATGGACTTCCTGAAAGTAAAAAATCAAGTAGAAAAGGTTTGATTAGTTTTTCTGGAATACTGTTAGTAAAGTCACTTAATATAAATAAAAAAATTGGAATGTTGGAAGAAGATTATAGACCAAATAAAATGTTAAATTTTTATGTTTATCAAAATAAAAAGAATAATGCAATGATTACAATAACTCCACAAGGTGATGTAAAAATTACAGGAGGAAATTCAAAAAATGAAATTAAATTTATTTCATTGGATGGTATTTCGTATTTTACTAATAAATCAGAACAATTTTTGGATGATGAGATTTCTGGTGGAAGTTCTGGTGGAGGAGGTTCTGGTGGAGAAGGTTCTGGTGGTGGAGGTTCTGGTGGTGGAGGTTCTGGTGGTGGATCAGGTGGCGGAGGATCAGGTGGTTCTACTAAAGATCCAAAATGCGATTAATATTTTTTTTGCTAACTAAGAAAGAACTAGAAGATGGAAAAGATTATCACTACTCAATAAGGTATATCTTTAAATAAAATAAAATAAAAATCTAATTTTTTTTATAAAATGATTTTTTATAAAAAAAATATATATAATATATAACTTGATTATTATGAATTATTTACTAGTTATATTAATATCATTAATTATATTTTTCATTGTTTATAGATATAAAACTAAACCTTTAGAAACTTTTAGTAGTGCTAAAGTAAGTATTGAGGAAGCTCCCTCTATAAATGAATGGGGGCAAAATGCCATGTCATATTTATGCAATATGGATATTGATTCAATGCCTGAAAAATATCAGTTTGTTAAGTTTTGTGATAAAATGGTTAGAACTAATGAATATTATAAATTTTTAGTTTTAGCAGTTGATAAACCTACCAATTTTAAATATAAAATACTTAAATATGAAAAACAATTTTTTTATTCGCCAACACCTAGTAAAAATTGGTATAAAAATGTTGATAAAAAAGCTCTAGGAAAAACATTGGGGTTTTATAAAATGAATCGTTCTACATGTGAAAAATTAGCTAATCAAAACGAAGCTATATTAGCAATAAATATGAAAAATGGTGGATGTGAATTTAAAAATTCAAGTAAATTAATAAACTTGAAAAAAAGTATAGTATATACAAAATCAACAAGTATTCAATTTACAATTAGTTTTTGGTTAAAAATAGAGAATTTATTAACATTTAATAGAAATATTTTACATGTTGAAAATTCTAAAAATAGAAAAATAAAACTTCCTCAAATTGATGTTAATAAAGAAAAAACATCATTAAAATTTACAATATCTACAACTGATCATAATTCAGAATCAATAGAAATACCTACTGGAAATGTTCCGTATAAAAAATGGTGTCATATTGCATTTACTTTAAATGGAAGAAATATTATAGGATATGTCAATTCTAAATTTGTATTGAAGGAAACATTAACGGGTGACCCTATTTTACCTGATAAAAATACAACAATGTATGTAAATAAAAAATCTTCTTCAGGAATCACTGTTTCAAAATTAAGAATTATTCCAGTTGCAGTTCCTAGATTATTTATAAAAAATATATTAGTTGAAGAAGATCCTATGGATTCTCAAAAATATTTAAATTGCCTAAAAAAATATGAATCTATGGGTAAAGAAATAGCACATTCTAAATGTTTAGGAGATATATTTAAGGCAGATAATTATTCAAATGATAATAATATTAATGGTAGAAATTTACAATTACTCAATGAAGAACAATTTAATAAATCATGGATAAGTAAATATTATAGAAGACCTTCGTATAAAATAGTTAATGGTATAGTTTATTTATCTGGATTAGTAGCTAATGTTTTTGGAAAAGGTAAAATATTAGTTTTACCAAAAGAAGCTAGACCTGATAAGATATTATTTTTTAATTCTGGATCAGTTGATACACATGTTAGATTAGATATTAGTCCAAAAGGTTTTATTGAGGTTGGAAATTGGTCCAATCCTAAAGGAACGGTGTCATTAGATAATATTACCTATCCTCTGAATATGGGAACTCCTCTACAATTTCAAATTCCTTTATTAGCTTATTTTGTAAAAATCTCCAAACCTGGAAGAGGTATTTTAAATATTACTGAAGTAGAGATATATGACGATTCAGATGTAAATATAGGTAAAGGTAAAATGGCTACCGCAAGTTCTTCAATATCTGGATTTAGACCTTATAAAGCAATTGATGGTAAAGTAAAAACCAAAGCTTCAAATAAACAAATGTGGATTAGTAAAAATAAAAAGGATAATTATATTTTAATAGATTTACAAGGTGGTCATAGAATAAATAAAATTAAAATTATTAATAGAACAGATAGTAACCAGGATAGTGTGGCTGGTGCAAAAATATCAATTTTAGATATGTTTAAAAAAGAAGTTTCATATCAATTTTGGGACAAATCTGATTATAAAACCGCATTAAAATTAAATAAAACTTTAAAAGGATTAGAATGTGAAAATTGGCACGTTAAAAATGAATATGCACCACCTACTAGTATAACTGGTACATATACCAAAAAGGGCGTAAATTCATATGTATTGTCAGATAAAAAAGGAAATGAATTAAAAAATTTTAATAAAAATAGTAAAGGGGATAAATTTAATTTTTCATGCGAACCAGGTTTTATAAAATCTTATGAACATACTTCAAATTGGAATAGTTTAAAAAATATAACTTGTTCAAATGGTAAAGTTGATTCTAAAACTTATGGGTTAAGTAGTAAGGAAACAGAAACAAATCAAGGAAAAAAATGTTTACCATGGAAAACTGCTAGAGGAGGAAAAAAATCATATATTGCTAAAAGTGATGATGATAATGCTTGCGGTGATCCAGATAGTGATGGTTTTGATTGGTGTTATACAAGCAATGGTTCTAGTGGTTATTGGGGTAAATGTAACAAAAAAAATTTAAAATACAAAAAATGGAATTATAAAGATCCTTCTAATAAGGGAATAGGTGATCATAATTATTGTAGACAAACACCTACACATTCGACATGGGGATCTAAAAAAAGAGGTAGTAAATTATGGTGTTATACAAAAGATAAAAATACACCTTGGGGGTATTGTGGAAGATATGGTAAAATAGCTAGAAATGCTAAAGAAAAATTTTACAAACCAGAAAAGGTTTTTAAATTTGAGATGACTGAAACAGTACGAACTGGCTTTAATAGTTTAACCTGGGGTAATTGGAAAGGAACCGGTGTTAGACCAGCTTGTTATATTGTTGTTGGTAATTTAGTTTTTTTATCAGGATTTTTAACATTTGGAACTGTTATACCTGTAAATACATTTATTGACCAATTGCCCTCAAGATGTAGACCTAAAACTGTAAAAATTTTTAATGTTAATGTCAATAATGGCGTTGCTAGAATTCATATTACAGAAAAAGGAAAAATTCAATATAAAGGAGGAGATAATCAATCTACAGGTGTTAAAGGAGGATGGTTATGTTTAGATGGTATAAATTATTGTATCCAAGATAAATTAGAATTAAAGTTAAATTCAGGTTATGAATCACAAGCTGCCGCCACTTCTAGTTCTCTAAATGAAAATAAAGTATTAGAAATAGTTAGTTATAATAGTGAAGAGACTTTATTAAATAAATCATTATCTGGATTAACTGGAAATATGTCGGTTTCATTCAATATAAAAGCTAGTGAAAATGGTAGACAAGTTATATTTGATAAAGGATATGGTGGTGAAGGTGCGTTATCTTTGGAACCTGATGGAAAATTAAATTATTATTATGGAAAAAAGGGAGGGTATAGTGGTGGATATCAGGGTTTTTCTGGACCTAGAATTAAATTTAATGAATGGACTAATGTTGCCTTAATTAGAGATATTAGTAATAAAAAATTAAAATTTTTTATTGATGGAAAAATGGTTAAAAAAACTAATGCTACACATACCCAGGCTGGAAGAACTGCTGGTCCTTTAAAAATAGGACATGGTTGGATAAATAAAATTTCAGGTTCGATAAAAAATATGATTTTTTATAAAAGAGCATTAACTAACTTGGAAGTTAAAAAATTAAATCAAAGTTCTAAAGGTGAAAAAATTAATTATGGCGGACCTAAGGTTACTAAACATGAAAATGGTTTAGTTACAATGTCTGGTGTTTTAGGATTTAAAACTGGTAAAGTAATTGAAAATATATGTAATATTCATGAAGAAATTAGACCAAATAAAATGATTAGTTTTTTTACAAATCAGGATAATAAACAGGCTATGATTACAATTACACCGGAGGGAATAGTTAAAGTATCTGGAGCTACTACAACTAGTGGAATTTTAACATTAGATGGAATATCATATTTTACAAATAAACTATAATTTTTCTATTTTTAAATAAAAAAATATATATAATATATAAATGAATAATAATGTTATATTTATTTTATTTCTTTTAATAATATGTTTTTATTTTATACTTACTAATAATAATAAATCTAAAAAAGAAAATACAGAAAATTTTAAAGCTGTTGAATTGCCTTCATTTAAGAAATTTTTAAAATATTCAAAAGGTTATTCTTGTGATCAAGATTTAGATAGTATTCCATTAGGATTAAAAAAAGAATATGATGTAAAAACTTTTTGTGATGAAAATCCAGCAATGGATACTATAGGAAAATTAACAACTAAACTAGTAAAAGGCAAAGACGTAAAGATTTCCAGCCAATATAAATCATTAACATCGACTGATTTAAATGTAAATAAAAGTTTTTCAGGATTAATAAAAAAAACAGGTAATAATTTATTTATTAAGAAAACAGAAAAAAATAATAAAGAATTAAATCTAACAAAAGATGAAGCTTTATCTGAATGTTTAAAAGATATAACTTGTAGTTATGTGGCAGTAGGTAATCTAAAAGGTAAAAAATTAGGAACTTCATTAATTTATAATGGACCAAAAGAAAATTTAACCCCTAGTATTTCTAAAAATGGTAATTATGATTTGTATGAAAAAATTTTTAATATTGAATATACAATTGTATTTTGGTTAAAAATAGATAAAAAAAATGGATCTGAGAGAAATATATTTCATCATGGTAATTCTAAATCTGATATGTATCCATCTTTAAATATAAAAACAGATTCTACAGGCTTATTATTTAGTTTAAAAACTTCCGCAGGAATACCCGGTGGTGAAAAAATAAATATTCCAGGTGGATCTATTATACCCGGACAATGGGTTCATGTTGCTGTATCTGTTTTTGGTAAAAAAGTAGCAGCATATGTTGCAGGAAATGAAGTTATAAATTCAGAATTAGCTGGTTTTCCAATTTGGCCTAAAGGTAAAAAAGTTTTTGTTAGTAGTCCATATAGTGGTTCTGGTGGATATAATTTATCAATTATGGAATGGTTTCCATTTCAATTAAATAAAGAATTAATTGAAAATTTATCTACTAGCACTAAACCTACTGATAAAGTTGATAAATCAACAAAAGACTTACCAGGAATTGATAAATCAAAGATAGTGCTTCAAAATGGATGGAAAGAAGATAAAAAGTTAAATTATAGTAAATTTAAAGTCGAAGTTAAATTAGGAGTTGCGTTTTTAGATGGATTTATTAAATGCACTAATAAAGCTGGTATAAATCAAACATGTGGTATATTACCTGATGGAACATTTCCTGATAGATTAATAGTAACAACCGTTGGAACAATTGGTGGAAATGTGCTTAGATTAATGTTATATCCAAACGGAAACATAAATTTATTTGATGGTAAATCTAAATTTGGTCGTGGAATAAAACATAATTATCAATTAGGTGATTCTGTTATTTTATCAAATGTAAGATATCCATTAATAGGTGGTAATGCGGTTAAATTGAGAAATGGTGTTACTAATGAAACAAATACAGGTTATCCTTCTTTCTTCTCATTAGGATCATTGGTTTTTTTAACCGGAGGAATATCTAATGTTAATGGTAAATGGTTTTGTCAGTTACCAATGGGAAAAAGACCACCTGTTAGAGGAATATATTTAAGTAATGATCAAGATGGTAACCCAGGAAGAATAGATATAACTTCAAAAGGATGGTGTTTAGCAAATCGTTCAGGTTCTAGTGTTTCTCTAGAAGGTATTAATTTTTCTACAATGAAGGGTGTGAAATTATTATTATATTCTGGTTTTAAAAATTTTAATTCTGATAAATTTGAAGAAGCTAGAGTTGTTTTAGATAATGGTATAGTTAAGGTTAGTGGATTAATCGCTTTATTTTATAATAAATTTAATGCAAATAAAATTAATCAAATAGGTTGTTACAGAGACGATGAATCAGATAAAGATTTACCATTTAAATCAGGATCTAGAATGAATAAAATGACATGTGCCAAATCAGCGTTTAAAAAAGGACATACTTACTTTGCTCTCAATAAAAAAGTATGTAGAACAGGTATGAATTATGGAAAATATGGTGAAACTGCATGTAATAACAGTAATGCAAATGAAGTATTTACATTAGATAGTGAATGGCTTCCGATTACCAGATTACCCAAAGGATATAGACCTAAAAATCATTTATCATTCTTATGTGTAACTGATTCTGTAGGTGAAGGAAAACCCGGTGGAACGGCTACAGTAAATATTAATAAAAATGGTTGGGTTCATTTATTAAAAAAAATCAATACTAAATCAGAGTTATTATCATTAAATAATATTCTATTTTTTGTTTAAATATTTATTTAATTTTTATTATCATATTAATGTTAATAAAATAAAAATAAAAAAATAAAAACATGGAATAAAATAAAAAAATATAATTTTATAGGTATTCAACTTAAAATTATAATTTTGATAAAAATTAATCTTTTAATACTAATTTTTGATCTTCTGTAAAATCTATAAACTGTTTTAATTCTTCAAAAATTTTTATTTTATTTGGAGATTCAAAATGTTCTAATACAGTATGTAATGCAAATCTATTTAAATCTTTACTACGCATCATCTTCCATAATAAAAATACATTAATTCGTTTATCTAGCTCTTTATCGGTCATTTGTTTCCATTTTTCTTTAAAAACATCATATAATTTCATATAAACTAAGCTAATTTTGGCTTCTGACATATTTTTGAAATATTTTTTAAAAAAATTGTTAAATTTAGGTTCTTCCATTACATCTGACAAATCTTTAAAAAAATCATTATTATCTAGAATTTCATCGCCTTTTTCTAGAATTTCAAAAGAAGCATTTTTAGTAATTATTTTTTTTTTATTCATTATTTATTATTATTATTAGTTATTTATTTTTAAATTCAAATTTTTTAAATTTTTAATTTGAAAATGCTAATCCACCCATTCCACTCATTATTCGCAATACATTATAATTAATTCCATATACTTTAATTATACCTGGTTTAATAGAGTTAAAATTTAATACAGCACTATTAAGTTTAGAAAAATTACATGTTCCTGATGGCTGATGATTTTCTGGCTTACTAGCAAATGAATAGACATAAAATCCACCTGTTTCAGAATCAGATATATCCTGCATTTGATTTTTATTTAAATTATTCCATGATAATTTACCATTTTGATGAGTTCCATTTCCAGCAACTTGCAATGAACCACCTTTATGATATTTATAAGGGGTAATAACTCTAAAATAATGTCCTTCTCTTCTAGAAAAACGATTAGTTCCGTTTAATTGCAATACTACTTCTTCTATCATATCTTTATCATATAATGCATCCGCATCAATATTTGTGGCTCTAAAATAATTGTATCCTGAATTTCCTGTAGCTTTGATAGTCCAAATTAATTCTTTTACTGGATGAATGAATCGTATAGGTATTTCGTTAATTCCAGTTTGAATATTTATTTTATTAGTAACTTGTAATTGTTCGATTAAATATTCGTGAGAAACTTGTGCAAATCTTCTTCTTTCATCAGTGTCTAAAAAAATAAAATCACAATATACTTTTAAATTTTTTAAATCTACATTTTGAACATTTGTATGTGGAGGTAATTCTGTTGTAACATTTTTTTCACCAGATACAACAGCCCCTAATACTTTAGTTAATAATGTTCCTTCACTCTCAGGAGTTGGTATTATTTTACTAATACCATTATCAGGTTCTGGACCTACTTTGACTTTAAAAGATGGATCATCACCAGTTCCTATTTTACCAATTCCTCCAAATGTTACATCAATTAAATCATTTTCTGCACCATAATTTTTACCAGATTCTAGCACTTCAAAATTAATACCACATGATAAAAATAACAAAGATGGATTTATTGCTACTAATTCAGTATTCTTTTTAGTTATTTTTAAATAAGTATTACCTGGTATTCCTTTACCAGATTTAAGAACAGAAACTTTTAAAGAAAATGATCCACCAACAGTCCTTTGACTATTTATAGATGCTCCAGTTACACCAGTAATCATTTTTCCGGTATTTTCAGGAGTAGGTATAATAGTATCTATTCCATAAGGATCATCAGATACTTTCACTTTAAATATTGGATCTTCACCATTTTCTAATTTAGAAATTCCTTCAAAATCAACATTTACTAAATCATTTAAATGTCCATAATTTTGTCCTGATTCTTTAACCTCTAAATGTATTCCTAATGAAAGTGATATTACATTAGGATTATTTGCATCAACATCATTTTGATTTTTAGTTATTTTTAAAAATGTATTATTTGGAATTTCTTTACCACCTGAGACAATAGTGGTTTTAAGTGAAAAAGTTCCATTTTGAACGATTCTAGATCCAGTTATTGAAATATTATCTAGACCAGTTATTAATGTTCCTGAAACATTATTATTTGGTAAAACTGTATTAATTCCAAATGTCGGATTTCCTAAAATGTTTAATTTAAATGAAGGAGAAATTCCACCATCTAATTTAGTTAAACCATTAAAAATTACATCAATTTCTGAATTTTCATCACCATAATTTTTACCACTATTTTCAACCTCTAAATTTATTCCTAATGATAAAGGTATTTGCACTACATGAGTTGGATCAGATCCAGGACTTATTTTTACTATAGTTCCTGCGGGAATTTCTTTACCGCTATTTAATAATGTTACTTTTATTGTAAATCCATTTGCAAAAGATCCTGTATTTTTAACTATATTAAATGTAGGGATCTCTGTTAAAGTTACATTGTTATTTTGACTATCCACAAATGTAATATTTGTAGCAGATCCCTGTGCTAATGTATTTCCAATAAAAATCCAATTTGTATTAGGAACATCACTATTAAATTCTTCGATATGTTGATTATTAACTATAAATCCAACTACTTTAAATGAAACTTTTACGTCAGCATTAATACCAATAAGTGAATGAGGTAATTCTGGTCCTTTTTCAATTTTAAATGTAGGAGGTTCTGCTGGATTGACGATAGCATTATTGGAATCAATTAATTTAAAAATTATTCCAGTTGCAATATTATTTTGATCAAAACTAGTGAATCCAGTTCCAATTGTATTTGTAGGGGTTCCATCTCCAGATAAAAATTCTGTTATATGTGTATCATTATTTATAAATCCAACAACTTTTAATGATGTTTCTAGAACACAACCAGTTCCAGGAGTAGATGTTTGTGTTGGATTTCCCTTTTCAATTTTAAATTCTGGATCAACTGTAGGAATAGGAATTGGGTTACCATTTTCTAAAACTAGAGAAGTTTCAATACCAGTTGCTAAATTATTTTCATCAAATTGAGTAAATCCAATTCCACCAATATAGTCCAGACTATGAATATTATTCAAAACAAAACCCAAAACTTTAAGAGAAACATCAAATGTTGCTCCAGAACCAGTAGTAACTACAGAATTAAAAGATGGAATAAAATCTTCATAATCATGTAATTGTAATCTTAACTTAACTTCGTGATATTGTAAAGCAATTAATGGTAATGATAAACCTGGATTTCTACAAAACCAAAATTGTAAAGGAATATATACTTTTTTTTCATGTTTAACTCTTAGATTTTCATTTTGATTTACTTCACCTTCAATTACATCAATACCATTTAATAGTCTGTTTAATTTTTGCCATTTTTGCTGTTTCATTGTTAATTGTGACCAAATATCCATCCAATCACCATAATGTGTATCAATAATCTGACCGCCTATTTCTAATTCAACTGATTTAATTATTTTATGTCCAACTCTAAGACCAGTTATATTGCTACCAGAACCAAAATTACTATTTAAATCTGTTCCAGAATTTTTAG
>Ga0209631_10002524_pt1 | contig 21818 bp, 16 predicted proteins | sample COG_08_FD_184752 | JGI IMG/M metagenome (GOLD analysis project Ga0209631, IMG submission 184752) | Pelagic Microbial community sample from North Sea - COGITO 998_met_08 (SPAdes) (version 2) | ecosystem: Environmental > Aquatic > Marine > Neritic zone/Coastal water | place: Helgoland, sampling... | reverse complement strand
AAACCAACCGCTAGCTGTAGATGCGTCAATCTTGAACGATGTCTTCAAGGTTGATTTCAGCGAACCGTTAGCATGTCCGCAGCTTGCGCCTTCGCAGATGCCGTATCAAATCAGACACGTGAAAACCTGCGACGGATCGAACATAGATTCAAACGCCGGTTCATTTTCAGCGGAAGCTGTAATAAACACCTTCAGCTTTGTGTGCATGAACGGAGACGGTAAAGGGTCTCTCGTTGCCAAGTTTCCCGGGAACGTCGGCGAGGGAAGTTACGAGCTCACGGTAAATCCTTTCTTGTACAAAGCGAAAACGAGCGAGGAACGCAAAAAGCTACTCGCGGATGTAAACGGTAATCCAGTAGCAACTGCAAAATACACCACAACTTTTGGATGCAAAGGCGCTGATGCCTCGTCATCGAAAGCAGCCACTTTGACGTCCACTCTTGGATTATTGCGCGAAAACAGCACGAACGAAAAGAAGAAACGAAACATAAAAGATATCGACGAATTCAGAAACGCAGAGCTCGGCGAGAACATGAAAACGAGCACCACGATGAAAACTACCACGCTTCTGTTTGGTTTCTGCGCGACTGTAGTCCTCACCGCCTCGGTTGTTTTCGCCGCCGTGTCTCCTTCCGCGCGAAGCGAAGGAGGCGAAAGAAAGAGCGCGATGATGCGTCTTTTCGGACGCCGTCAAAGTCATTCGTCGAGAGACGAGGACGACGCGCTTCTCGAACAGTCGTCAATTAACTCGAATGTTTACGGTTCCGTCATTTAAGTACTACTGGTACATAGGTGCTGGTACCGGTAGTGGTACTACTTATTTATTATTATTATTATTATTATTGTTATTATTATTATGTTATTTGTCGTATTATAAACGAACGCACACAAAAATACCTCATTCGCCGCTTCGTGTTCTTCGTGTGCAAAAAAAAAACTCTCATCACTCGTTTCCTTTTCTTCTCTCGTTTTCCTCATCACGCAACGCTCCCGTCACGATTAAAAGCACGCACGCTCACGGGAAAACCTCTTTTTTAAACGACGACGACGACGATGACATCACACTCACAGACGACGACGACGACGTTATTACGTGCGAGAACGCACCACCACCACCCTAAAAGCGTTCGTGTTGAGCAGCGCGTCGTCGTCGCGAGAAGAACAGCGGGAGCAAAGGTGAATACTAAAGCACGTTCTCGTCGTCGTCAGACGAGGATGACGACGACGACGGCGAGGGAAAGCAACACCATTTTCGCGACGAGCGCAAAATGCGCTTTATCCGTGGCGACGGCGCTGATTGTGTCCGGAATAATCCCTTCTCCTCCGCTCGCGGTCGCGGAATTGAACAGTCGAGAAGCCAATCAAGGTGGTGAGTTCAACAGAGGGAGCGCGCAACAGTTTGGCGGGTACGACTTGAGAGCCGAGAACGTGAGTGAAAAGTACGGCACGGATTTACGGTTATCGAATTTTACAGGAGCGGAGATGCGGGACTCAAAATTGGTCGGCGCGAAGCTAAACGGCGCGTATTTGATGAAAGCGGTGGCGGCGAACGCAGATTTTACGGATGCAGATTTGAGCGACGCGTTGATGGATCGAGGCGTGTTTGTGAACGCGAATTTTACGAATGCGATATTAGCGAGGGTCGTATTGACTTCGTCCGATTTGAACGGAGCGAATATTACGAACGCCGATTTCTCGGACGCTTTGCTGGATAATACGATGCAAATGAAGTTATGCAAAATCGCGACTGGAACGAACCCGACGACGGGCGTAAACACGAGAAAGTCTCTGAATTGTACCGGCGGGCGCGGGAATGTTGGTTCGCCGTCAAGATACATGACGGAAGAAGACGCTCAGAAGCCAGAGGCACAATTTGAAGCGAGCCGATTTTCAGCCTATCAGACCAAGTAAAGAACGACGAGAGAGAGGGAATTCTAATTACTTTCTAAACTAATCATCTGTACTACTACTACTACTACTACAACACCTACAACTAAACGACTATGCACATGCCTCGGCTACAGGCGCGACTGTCACGAAGAGCAACTTCCGCGGCGGGCGTCCTAACTTTACCGCCACCCTCTCACTCTCTTTCTTCTCCTCTAAAAATCCAAACGATTCGTAGCAGCGCAACGCCGGCGCATTGTTTAGTTCTACGTGCACGTATAAAAATTTCACCGAGTTCAGCGCGACTCTTCGAACGGCTTCGCGAATCAATCTGTGCGCAAATCCTTGGCCTCGGTACGAGCCAAGAACGCACACGTTGAAACAATAGGCCCTTTCAATCGTCTTCGGCATAAATTCGTACGTTTGCGTCGCTTCGTTGAAAGCGTACTTCTCGCTATCGAACGATTGTCCGTTTCCTTTGTCGCCGCATAAAAGTTCGCCTTGAAGTTTGTCTGCGATGACGTAGTCTAACGTCGCCACCACGACGAGCGCGGTATCTTCATCTTGGTTTTCTTTGTGTTCTTCTTCTCCCATTTCATCTGCTCTTCGCTCGACAACTAAATATTCGTCTTCTATTTCAAAAGAAGAAGAAGAAGAAGAAGAAAAAGACTGAGAAAGGAAAGCGCTTCTAGGGACGACGAGCGCCATCCTCTCCGTCCGCGCCGGAAGCAGCGCATCTTGATGCAACTCATCTTGCACCAATTTCTCAAAATACGCCCTTCGCAACGACGCTTCGTCTCTTTCGTCGCTACTCTCATTCCCCCGTCGCCGTCGCCACCGCTCCTCGAAAGACGTTCGAAAACACCTCGCGCGCAACGCCGCCGCAGCCGCTCGTACATCGCGCTCCTCCTCCGCGCGTATATCGAAAGATATCGTCCGCGCTCTCTGCGTGTCTTTCGTAGGCGAAACAACATCATCTTTCGACGGAAACGACGATCTGGTGTTTTTGACGCTTTTCCTCGCGACGAATTTGACTCTTCTTTTGAGTGACGCCTTTTTCGCGCGTTCCGTAGTAAAACTCTCGTTAGGACTCCTACTCAAACACACACTACAAACGCGCATTATTCTTCTCGTAAATCAGTACCCTTTATTCCCGCGCATCCTCGTCCGCATGTCCATCTGTCCTCTCTTGCACTTCAAATACACCTGCTTCTTCACCACGCACTCGTCTAACCCGAGTTCTGTTATTTGATTCTTATTCTTATTATTATTATTCTTATTATTCTCGTCGTCGTCGTCGTCGTCGTCGTCGTCGTTGGTTGTTGTTGTTGTCCTCATCAACGCGTTCACGCAAAACTCCAACGCGTCATCATCATTCCCTCCTCCTTCCTCCGAGTTGGAGTTTTCTCGTCGAGAACGAGAACGAGAACGAGAACGAGAAAGATAACATTTCGACTGCTCCGCGCATTTCAGCATCTCCTCCAGCATTCCCGCGCAGCTTTTGCTCATGATGATGATGATGATGATGATGCGTGCGTGCGTGAGTGAGATCGATCGATCGATGCTATATCTGATGCTCTGGGGAGTGTATTCTTACAGAGTGGAGAGAGTGCGGTTGGTTTTGTCTTGTGTGATTTTTCAAGTTTCCCATTTTTCTTAAACCCTAAACAATTTTTTGGAAGAAACGACGACCTTTTTTTGTTTTTTTCGCGCAGGGGTTGCTCTCTCATCTCTCTCTCTGCTCTCTTTTTTTTCTCTTCTTCTTTGGGGATTCATCGTCATTGCACGCACACACGCGTAAAGAGGAGGTCATTTTAGAAGCACTGTCGTCGTCTTCTTCTTCTTCTTCTCCTTTACCTCCTTTACCTCCTCCTGCGTGGTGTGAGAAGCGAGTCAAACGATGACGTTCGTTTGCAAAATCAGAGGTGTTGTTGCGGGATGGTGGTGAAATCAGAGCGCGTGGAGACGTTGTGACATTGAAAGCGACGACGACGATGATGATGAGAACGCGACGAAAGACGAGGGAGAACGACGACGACGACGAGGAGGAGGAGGACTATTGGTATCGCGCGCTTAAAAATAATAACAACAACAACAGCAACATGAGTAACGACGATGCCAATACGAATATCGCAACTGGGCGTCTGCAACTCGCTTCTCTCGGTTTACGAAAGATTCCCGAGAGTTTGTCCTCCTCGTTCGTGTTAGGTGTTGGCAAAATTCAGATTTTAGACGTGAGCGGGAACGTGTTCCGAGACGCGGTGCGTTTTTTTTCGTCTCCAAACGATGCATCCAAATATCCGCAAAGCTACTCGCGACGTAACCACTCGCTGCTATCGAACGTGCGCTGCTTGAATGTGTCAAAAAACAAGCACTTGACCGGGATTCTGGATTTACATTTGTTCAAAAATCTAAAGTATTTGGACGCGAGCGAAACGAGGATAGGGAAGAGCGTGAGGAGAGGAGAGACGGTGTTGCCGAAAAGGTTAGAGCGCGTGAAGTTGGACGCGTGCGGGTGGCTAGGCGGGGGCGAACTAGAAGAAAAGGAGGTTCAAGAGATTGAACGTGAGAATTTGTTTGCGAAGAGGGCGACGGGAGGAGAAAAGGCGATTCTTTTGCCCAATTTAACGCACGTTTCTCTGGAGAATAACGGGCTAGGCCCGGACGTGCCAGATTTAACGACGACTGGTTTGTTTGCTAACGCACAGTGCTTAAATTTGAAGAATAACGCGATTTCGTCGTTGTCCAAAGCCCAAGAAAGGATGCGGTACATGGAAAGATTGGAGACGATTGACCTCTCCTCGAACGATATTTCCGTCGTCGCCGAGTTTCGGTTCCTCGGCGACGAATGTTTCTTTCCACGTCTCGAGCACGTTTGTGTGGCGGATAATCCGCTCGTGCTGCGGTCGCAGCATTACGAGTACGATCACGTCGCCGCGATCGCATTTGCTTTCGGAAAAAATAGACGATTACAATCCGTCGATGGTGCGCCGGTGTCTTCAGAAAGCAGAGAGATTGCGTCCACGATGTTATTTCGCGACGATTCAGGATTAGCCATGAACGCGTTGTACGAAAATCTATACTTAAACGCGAGCGACGAAAACGCGCGATTTTTGGGTAACTATTTGCGCGACGTGTGCGCGCGATTTTACGCGGAACGTTGGAGAAAGAAGGATCGTAAAGGACACGCGGGAGGAGGAAGAGGAAACGGGGATGCGAATGGACTCTTTAGCGTTTCGACGTTTGTGCCTTCTGAAAAAGTAGACGCGAACGGAGAAGCCCCTTCTTTTCCAGCGCGAGAACGTCAAACGCAAATACTCGAGGACGTTTCGACGATGCCTTCTTCCAGTTGGCGCAAGAACAGTGATGTACCGCTCGAAGTAGCTGCTGAAACGTTCTCAACACCTGCCGCGAACAGAACGTTAAAGTTCAACTCGCCGTCTCCCACGCACGCGTCGTCACCAACTGCGCTTCGCTCTTCGTTGAAGAAGCAAAGAGCAAAGTCGCCGGCTTCAACAGGGGCGTCTCCGGTTTCAGAAGCAAAGACAAATTCGACGCAAGCGAGCAGTTACAAGACGGCGCGATCGGAAGACTTATCGAGCGACGACGACGATTTCAGCGCCTACTATCACCGAAGTCCTTTGGATGAGGATAAGGAAGAAGCACACCTAGGAAACGTAAACGACTCGCGCCGAAAGGTGCACAAAAACCAAAGGAGAGCGGCGAGAAAATCGGTCTCGTTCAAAGTCATGCTCGAAGACGACGACGTCCTGGAAGATTTCTACTCGCCGTCGGCACATTTTCGTTCCTCGTACGATCCCGCCACGGACGAATATAGCAATCCGCAGTCCTCCCCATACTCCTCATCCGTATCCGAATCTCCCGTCGCGGACGAACTCCTCGAGGCAAAACGCGAGATGCATCGCGCCGTGCAAAGAGCAATGGAAGACACCACGCCGGAAAGATTGCGATTCGCTCGCATTAAAGTTCGAAAGCTCGTGGAAATGAAGCAGAAAGCGATGCGGTATTTCAACGCAAACGCGGCGCCCTCATCGCCCCCTCATCCTCGGGAGTTCTGAGTAGAAAACGAGAGAATAGATTTACTGCTAGAATTTATAATACTAGATGATGTTGTTGTTGTTACTTTTTTTAGAAAGAAGTAGTATTAGGACGCTTCGTTTGTGTTGTAGTTGATGCGAGCAACGAAACACAATTCAACAAAAGCACTGAGGAGAGAACTGCTCTGAAACTGTTTTTTTTTCGAATTTTACCACACAAAAAAATACGCGCAAAAAACAAGAAAAAATAGATACAAAAACAAGAACAAACATGTCGCAAAGCTACTCGTCTCCGATCCAGTTTTTGTCGCAATCGCCTTTGTCTGTGTACCTGAGAGATCGAAAGGAACTCGCGGTGAAAGCAGAAGAGCGCGGGGAGCCGACGAGAGGTGCGCGTTAACGTCTTATATTTATTTATTTATTTATGTGTGGTACCCGCTCTCGATATTTTTCTCTCTCTCTCTCTCTCGGCGGGAACAACACGCAACAACGCGAGTAGGAAACGCGCGATGTTGTCAATCTCACGCTCTTTCTTTTTTCACTTTCAGGATCGCAAGTGTCCATTCTTTCAACCACGCACACGACCTCGGACGCGATGAAGCGCATGGGCGAGCTCTCGGTGCAAGCGTTGCCGGTGGTGAAGATGCACCCGAGTAACCAACTTTACGAGCCGCAAAATTTCCTCGCCGCTGGCGATCTGGTGGACGCGTTGGTCGCGAAAGTAGACGCGAGTCCTTATTTTGACGTGCAAGGCGCAGATCAATCGAGACGGTGCGCGGCGTTGGCGAGATTGGGGAGAGAATTCGCGCAATCGAGGTTGGAAACTATTCCCAGCCGGTTCGACGGGACGGTGATCTTTGAGAACCAGTGCGACAAGAACTTGGCGCAGACAATCAACGACTGCTTTTTGATTTCGCCGAAAGCGAAACCGGGAGACGGGGAGTTGTTGCAAGCCGTCCACAGATTCGCCGTGCAAACGACAGATACGAATAAAATTACGGAAATTGTCTGTCAGTCGGATCTGGTGATGTATTTGCACACGAACAGGAGCTTGATTTACCCCGAGTTCATGGGCGCGTCTCTCGCCGATCTCGGTTTGGGGAGATCGGCGTTGTCGAGACGCGTGGAGGGAGGAGGCGTCACCGAAGCGAACGTTTCGGACCAAAAGCCAGTCTCCACGTACGGTATCGTATCAGTCACGCCTTCGACGTCGTGCATTGATGCATTCCGGGTTATGCGTAACAATTCGGTCTCAGCCGTGGCCATCGTGAGTGAAAAAGACGGAAAGCTTCTCGGTGCCTTTTCGGAGACTGATATCTCCTACTTTGCCGATCCAGATTTTGCCATGGCGCTCGGTTTATCGGTTTCCCAATTTCTCTTCCTTCGTCACAACGCGTTACCAAAGATAACCCACGGCGTGTTCGCCGGCGCAGACGCGTTCGACGCCGCTCTTCAAAATCCTCTCTACGATGCATGGAGAGTCTATTGCAAACTCGAAGACAAACTCGAAGACGTTTTGGAGCTTATGAGCACGGGCGCGGTGCACAGAATCTGGGTCGTCGACGACGATAGAAAACCCATCGGATGCATCAGTCTCGTGGACATTCTCGCGTTGTTCCAACACTGGGAGTCTCCGGAACAACGCGAACTCGGTTCAAAGAAGAAGAAAGAGGAAGAGTTGACGCCGCAGTTTGAAAAGACGACGGAGAGCGAGTTGAAAGAACGCGTGGTCGCGACCGCACCCGCGGGGCAAGCGGATGAGCAAATGCAAGAGTAAAACACCTTCCGCCTTGCAGACGGTGCGCTAGAGAGGGATGGGAGAAGAGAGAGAGAGAGAGAGAGAGAGAGAGAGAGAGAGAGAGAGAGAGAGAGAGAGAGATGAAGAAAGAAAGAGAAAGAAAGAGAGAGACATTTTACATCTTGTTGTAATCGAGGCAAAATTTAACACAATTGAAAAAAAAAATACGCGGAGAGAGAGCAACACAACACATTCATTCGCGCACGCACGCACGCTTGCTCGAATACGACTTCACGATGTTTCATTCACCATCGACAAAACTGTTCAAATCGCAAATCTTTCTCGCGCTCGTGCTCTCTTGGACGCTTCTCGGTTGCCTCGTCGCGTTCGACCACCAAAGTTCGCGAGATGATATCGCAAGCAGCAGCCCCGGGAGTTTTCTTTCTTCTCTGTTCGAGGCGTCGTCGTCGGTGTCTTCGTCGTCGTCGAGGCGCGCGTTGTTGCAAGAAGAAACCGAAACCAACGATGGGGTGACTGCACAAAGTGGACCAATGGCGAGAGCGTCCGTGTGGAACCCGATCATACAGCCGACGACGATTTTAAGGATTGCGCTTCTCATAATCCAGAACGCAGCTCTGAACAATCCAACCGCTGGGTTTCTTCAAATGGTATTGAACACGGAGTTGGCGCTCACGCGGTTCTCGAACGTGTTCGCATCTTTAGCGGCAGGGGTCGTGCAAGATTACTCGCAAGGCGTGTCGAGTTCGAGCTCCATCGGAAACGAATGGGTAATTGATGGCGAGAGCATATTTACGAGCTCAAAGGCGAGCGAGTTCGTGGTAGGCGGAGCGTTCGGACTCGAACAGTTTTTCGGGGTTGGTTTTGAGGTGACGGGCGACGCGGCGGCGGCGATTGCGCAGTTTTTGAAACCGAACCCGTTTAACGAGCTCAAAGAAGAACTCATGGAGTGTCACAGCGATACAAACGGAACGTTTTATCATTTCAACGAGACGTTTTATCATGACGATGGGACAGAGATGGCGAGCGAGACGGCGCAGAGTTTGAATGATTTTTCAAACTGTACGAACACGACGATGTTTCATAAAGGCGATCAAAAAGGAGAAGAAGAAGATGAAGAAGAAAATGTTGGCCAAAGACGGAAGTTGCAGCAGCTCACTAAAGATGATTTGAAGAAGAGAAAGATGCCAGAGAACGTGCAGAAAATTCTCGTTCATGAGAGGGTCAAGGTGCCTAAATTTCTCGAAAAAGCGGCTGCGCAACACACGCTGAACAGACATCAGGCGCGACAACAAAACGACCACTCCCAGCATCCATCCTTTTTTAACGACGAAGAAAAACGAAGACGTTTGCAAGAAATTGTGAACGACGAAGACGAGAATGGTGACGATGCCAGGAAAGGAAACGTAACGTTCGACGACGTGGAAGCCCTCACGACTGAATGGTTTGATTCGTTTCCCAATGCGTTACCGATTTCCATCAGAGATAATTTTCTCGCGCTTCTCGAAGAAACCATCGTTGATCCTCAAATTCGTATTGAAATTGAAATTATCGTTGCACTTGTTGGCGTCGCAGAACCCGGTCGCGGTACTACGGCGGCTGAAGTCGCCAGTGAAGTTGAATGGACCGGACAAGTCGTTTTACACGGTTACGATGCTGCGATTGATGTTGCTTCTACGTGGGAGACGGCTAACGCAATCGCGGGATCTGCGAGCAAAGGCTTGGCGATTGCTGAGGCGATTAATGACGCGACTGAAATTGTCGGAGCGGTTACAGAAATCGTTGATACCGTGAATGCCATTCAAAGCGAAAATATCCGAGGCGCGGAAAGCGATGGATCAGTCGAGGCGCAAAGCGGCGACGATGGATCGTCAACAATCAACGTTACAGAACTATCGCAGTATGTGAAACCGATTTCTATGAACGACACTGTTCGCGCTCGGAAAGATTCGTACAGCCCTGATACGGCTTCATGTGAAAACGGCGATGGTTTGTGTGTTGATAGCGGCGACGGCCAACGCCGACGACGACGTGTACTTCTGCAACAAGGACCGATTGGACCTGAAATTATTGGTGGCGGTGGTCTCCAGAACGTTTTGGGACAGTTCACACCGACGGGTGGGGAATCAGAGGCGTTTGGGGCGATTTCTGGCACGTACGCGGCGACCGTTGCCCTTGTGTTTCTTGAACAAGTGAGTATAAACGGCGGATCCATTACGATCATTTGATGACAAAAGGAAGAGATTGCGAAGATAGTACTACTCTATTGTGAAGTTAGTACTACTCTGGTGCAAACCAATATGTATATAAAACAAAATGGACACGATAATAAATACGAGCAAAAGGCACTTTTATTCACACACAGTCTCTCTCACTCACATGCGTTTGACGCCGGCCAAGCGCTCTTTCAACCGCTCCAACTTCCCGCTCGTCGGCAAGCCTCTCTCTTGCAACAACCGTCTCACGGTGGCTGAATCCATGGCGTCGATTTGCGCCTTCGAAAACTCCGACGGCGCCGCCGCTTCCTGCTTTTTCGCCATATCCGCTTTCGCTTTCGACTCTTCGAACGCTTCGTCCATCTGTTTCCTCAACTGTACCGTTCTCAAGGTCTTCGCTTCTTCTCCTTTCGCTTTATTCCTCGCTTGCATCAAATCGTCGTACAACCCAGCCGCTAACTGGACTGATTTCATAATCTCTCCTTGCGCCTCCGCCGTCGGTCCGACGAACGCACACACTACCGTGATATCGTCCATCTTCCCTCCTCCACCTCCACCTTTGCCCATCATCTTGTTCAATCCTCCAAACAAACCGCCGCCGCCGCCGCTCGGCACTTTCACTTTCGTCCCGGTTTCCTTGGCGTACTTCTCCGCCTCCAAAGAATACGGCGACGCGTACGTCTTATCCTCCGCGTGCGCCCTAGACACGAGGACAATGTCTTCCGCACATTTTGCCATCGTTTCGTAGGACAAACCTTGACTGCAACTGTTCCCGACCACTCTGACCAACTCTTCGTTGAATACGTTATCAAACACGCCGTCGCTTGCCACGACGATGACGTCCCCTTCCATCGCTTTAAACGAGTACTGCTCCGCGCACTCGTTCGCATCGTCCGCGTCCGCGCTCAACGGCATGTATCCCAACTGGAACGGACAGTTAAAATAATGCTGACTCGGGGTGCTTTCAAAAACCACCTCCCCTCCTCGGATAACCTTAAACCCGCTATCGCCGACGTTCGCGGCGCGCAACTGCCCGCTCTTATCAATCTCCACCACGCACAACGTGGACGCCCCGGGTAATTTCGTCTCCTTTTGCGCTTGCAAAATCATCGCTTTGGGATCGCTTCCGCCAAACAACGGATTCGTGGACACTTGGTGCGCTTTCAAACACTCAAACGCCAACACTCTGGCGTACAACCCCGGGTCCACGCCTTGATCGCCAAATCCACCAACCCCGTCCGCGACGCCGATTACCCCTCCACCTTTCACGTCCGGTTTGATAAACCACGCGTCTTCGCCGCCTTTCGCCGTTTTCGCCGGGTGCGGGAGGTTGGAATAGGACGGGATTAATGCCAGTTTTGCCGAGGTTAAGATTACATTTCCTTTCTTCGATGATGATGACGACGAAGACGGTGACGACGCGTTCCTCTGCCGGTGACGATGAGTATTTCTTAACGACGAGAACAATAACGAGGATTCCGACGACGACGACGACGTCGAGCTGCTGCTCGTCAGCGAAGACGAAAGGACTCTCGAACTCTGTCGCGCGCTTTGAGCGCAGGCAGAAGAGGTCGTCGTCGCAGCTGTCGCGCCAAACATTACAGTCTATTGTTTTTCTTCTTTTTTTTGCTTTTGAGACAAAAATGAGGATAAAAATTAGGAAGAGATTTTGAAAGAAAGAAATGGTGGTGAAACGTATACAACAACTCTTTGCTCTCTGCGCTATCGCTCTCGTATTCTCTCTCTCTCTGCGAACTAACTAAAAAAACTTTACTACGATGAAGACAATTTTACGCCGACGATTTGGAGGAGGACAAAACCTTCGTCTTCAATCTTTCCAATCCGAGTTCTGGAGACGTCGTCGCGTGCGCTTCGTACCGGTCGCCCCAGAGCGTCGTCGCCTCGACGCCCGGGTCGTCTTTTTTCAACGTCACGAGATCGTCTCGGATGTTCTTTTCTTTCATGCGAGTGGTGTGTATCGGGCACGTTTCGAGGCCGCAGCACGCTTTAGTGATTGGGTACCAATATTGTAAGCCATATTTGCCGATCGGGTAGCCGTTTCCGCCTCGTTGGCGAGAGAGCGCGGAGAGCATGGCGCCTTCGAAACCGAGAGAGAGCATTTCGTCCACGGTTCTTTTCAAGTGATTTGCGTGTTCTTCTCGGGTCATTTTGAACTCTTCGACGACGGATTTTGCGGACATGCTCTGAATTCTTTTCAAAAAAGGTTCCACGCCGGATGGGAACTCGAAACCGACGTATTGGCGAGGGACGTGGCATCGGTAATCTAAAGTGGCCATCGGGCTGACCGACGGTTTCGGCTCGCCCGGACAATTTTGCCCGCACCCGACTATGGCCGAGAATCCAATTCGATTGATTTCGTATTTTTGATGACCCGGAAGGAGCATGGTGTTCGATTCGCCGAAGGCGCCTTCGCTATCGATCAAAGTAATTTCGCCTTCGTCGCTGAAAAAGACGTTTTGACCGTGGCGGTCGGATTCGGAGAAGAGCAAATCAAACGTCGCCGCGCGAATAACGTTATCGTGGGAGATATTTTTGAACGCGCCAAAGTTAACCGTCGGATCTAAAGTACCCAGAACGGCTTCGATAGACACGCCCGGGGCTTTCTCGTAGAATTGCGCTCTGACACCTTTTTGCAATTTGTGTCCGCCCGTGGAGAAGCCGTCCCACGGCAAGAACGATTTCACCTCGACGGTCCAAGATCGAGGAACGACGGAGGATAAATTCGCCGCGTGGGCGAGTTTATCCAAAGAAGAGATGAACTTAAAGTTACAATCTCCGAATCCGTATCGTCCTCCTTGGACGTGACATTTACCTCCGTATTTGCTTAAATTAATTTTATCATAATCGCTACATTTGGACGGCACGCCCGACTTTGGATTGTCCGGCGTTTGAGCGTATTTGCCAAAGTTACACCACGCCTTCACAAACACGGTCATCTCCGCGTCCGCTTCTTCTAACTCTTCGTGGTGATTGACGCCAGCGCTGATTTTGTCTTTTTTATCGTCGTCTTCATCGTTGTTCTTCTTAAAGTCGTTGTCGTCGGAGAGTAGAAAATCTTTCTTCAAAATTTTCCCTTTCAAAATCGCGGCGCCGCTCGCGCCGCTGAAGACTTGGACCGATTTTCCTTTAAACTCCGCGCGTTTTATGATCCGAGAGAGGCGCACGTTGCACCCGTAACATTCTTTGCAGTGTACCGGCTTTTTCGCGTTACTTTCATCCTCCATATCCTCTTTGCTCACGCCTGGATTACCTCGAATCTCTTGGTGCTTATTCACCTCCACGCCGTCCACCGGCGCGTCTCCTAAATGACACAACTCGCACGTGTCGCACGAATCGTACGTCCCGTAGTCAATTCTAACGATTGAATCTTCGTCCGTTCGTATTGGTGCATGTACGTTTGGATTCATCGGATCCTCCTCCTTAATTTTCTCAATCATCACCTTCCGTTCGAGCGAAGGATCTTTCGCGTACTCTTTCATCTTCTTCTCTTCTTCGAGCGCCGCCGGCGTCTTGCCCAATTCCGGTCGCACGTCCGCGAACGTTTCCCCGTTCTTCTCCGCTTCCGTCTTTGCAAAATCAGTCATCGCGGCTAAGATTTCCTGTCTGCGTCGCGCGCTGATCTCTTTGAAGAGAGAGGTTAATTTTTTGTTCTCCTCTGCTTCTTTGTTTTTTCCTTTGTCTTTGTCTTTGTCTTTGTTGACCCCGGCGGTGACGAGGACGACGTTCGCGTCGTTCGAAGTCTCCTCTTCTTTTCCCACGTTTTCTTCCACGCCTAGATTGTTTTCGTTGTTTTCGAAATTCTTGTTCTCATCCTCTTTCCTCTCCGACGACGAAGAAGAAGACAAAGACAAAGACAAAGAAGAATCCACTTTTTTTCGGTGGTCCTCTTGTTGTCCTTTCGTCGTCATCTTCCTTTCTCGCAAACGTTTCCTCACCTCTCGGTGGTGCCGGTGGAAATTCACGATTGAATTCGTCCCTTCGTTGATAGTAGCAGCGCTCCCACTCGTGCTCCTTTTTCCCGCCTCCTGCGCTGCGTCCGCAGCCTCCACCAAAACCACCCCCGGGAACGAGACGAAAGAAATCATTTTTGTCGCATCATCGTCATCTTCCCCGGGGGCAAAAGCGCTTCGCACGCGTTCGTTGCTTTCGTCGAAGAAAAAGAAGAAGAGCGACGAGGAGAATACCACCACGAAAAGCATAAAACAACGACTCCTTTCATCGCGTCTTCTTCTTCTTCTTCTTCTCGAAAGAGGTTTTTTCTTCTTCTTCTTCTTCTTCTTCTTCTTCGCATCGTCGTCGTCGTTGTTGTTGTCACTCGTCGTTCTCATCGTCGCACCAACGCGCCGCTCTTCTGAGAAGAGATTTGTTTTCGCTCTCGAGCGAGAAAAAAAACGCTCGTCCTTTTGATACTTTTTTGCTCGAGAGTTTTGGTCTTCTCGCGTAAAAATCTCTCTCGCCTTTTTTTTTTGTTTTTCGACAGCCACAAGAAAGAAATTTTTTTTTTTTTTTCTCCAAAAGACAGAAAAGAGACACGCACAAAGCGAACATGAACCCCCACGCGATTTCATCCACCTCTTTGTCTTCTTCTTCCTCTTCCTCTTTCAACAACGAAGCTTTGAAGACGACGACGATGAAGAAAACTGCTTTCTCTGCTGCTTCGAGGAGGGTTTTTAATGTCGTCTTCTCCACGCCAAAAGGACAAAACCAATTCTCGACGACGACGATGTCCTCGAAATCATCCAAAAACTCATCTTTCGGTTTCGGTCGTTGGTGGTGTTTGACGTCACAACACCAACCGAAGAGTTCTCATCATCATCACCTTTTACGGAATACTTTTACGAAACAACTCAGCTTTTTTAAAGCGTCCTCCTCGTATTCTTCTTCTTCTTCTTCTTCTTCTCGCGCAGTAACAGTCGCCGGTGCTGCTTCGAGTGCAAAAGAAGCAAAAGCATCATCGATGACGCCGGAAGAAATCGCGTCTCAGCCTCGATGGGAACTCGAGAGACACTTCGAGTACGATTCCCCGAACGACGGTAAAATCGATCGCGAGATGGATGCGATCGAGACGCAATGTAAAGAGTTCAAAGCGAAATACGAGGGGAAGTTGAAAGCGGGTGAAAATAATTTGTTGTTGGAAGCGATCGAGATGTTTGAGGAAATCGATATTAAGTTGACGAGAGCGTTGTCGTACGTTTCGTTGGCGTCGGATACGCGATTGGAAGATGCGAAGATGCAGCAAAGAAAAGCGCAACTGATGCAACGGTACGGGTCCTTTCAAGGGAATTTTTTACAGTGGTTCTCGTTGGAGATTGCGAACTTGGAGGAGGAAGACGTCGAAAAACAATACCTTTTACACGACGGACAGTTGAAAACGAAGTATAAAGCGTTCATCGAGGAAGAGAGACGGTCGAAACCGTATAATCTTTCCAAAGAGGTGGAACGCGCGTTGACGGTGAGATCGGCTTTCGCCGGGAAGAGGCAAGTGGTTGAATTTTACGGCAACGAGTTGAGTCGTTTACGTTTTCCCATGAAAGACGACGAGAGCGGAGAAACGAAGGAGGTGAACATGGAGGTTTTGTTGGCGAAGATGACTTCGAGTAAAGACACGAAGACGAGGCGGGAGTGCATGAACATTTTGAACGAAGGATTGGTAAAGTTTGAGAGAACGTGCGCGTTGAGTTTGAACATGGTGGCCGGGAGCTGGCACATCGAAAACACGGAGAGAGGGTTTAAGAATTTGCGTTCGCAAAGAAATGTCTCGAATAATGTTCCCGATGAAGCCGTGGACTCTTTGTTGACGGCGGTGAAAACGACTGGCGTGGATTTGTGCAAGAAGTATTATCGATTGAAGAAGGGTATTTTGAAAGAGACCCAAGGGTTGGAGGAGTTTACTTGGGCCGATCGCAACGCGACTATCGATATCGGCACCGGGTCTGATTCGTACAGCTGGGAACAAGCGGTGCAGATTTGCAAAGACGGATACGAGAAGTTTTCGCCGACGATGGCAAAACATTTCACCGACATGGTCGAAAGCAAGAGAATCGATGTCCCGGCGGCGGATGGAAAACGAGGCGGCGCGTACTGTTCGTCCTCCTATGGGTGTGGTCCGTTCCAATTGTTGAACTTCACTGGAACCCAAAGAGACGTTGCAACTTTGGCGCACGAATCCGGACACGGCGTGCATTTTATTTTGAGTTATCAGCAAGGTATCCTTCAGTATCACCCTCCTCTCACCTTGGCTGAAACGGCGTCGATTTTCGGCGAAATGATTGTCTTCAGAGACTTGTTGGAGAGAGCTCCGTCGGACCAAGATCGATTACAAATGATCATGGGTAAGTGCGACGATATCATCAACTCCGTCGTTCGTCAGTGCTCGTTTGACGCGTTTGAGGCAAAAGTGCACGAAAAACGACAAAACGGCCAAGTGACGCCGGAGGAAATGACCGAGGCGTGGAAGGAGTGCATGGTTGATTACTACGGGGAGGAAGGCGACGTGTATGATTCGTACAAAGACACTTCGCATTTGTGGGCGTACGTTTCGCACTTCCACAACGTGCCTTTTTACGTCTACTCTTACGCGTTTGCCGATTTAGTCGTCGGGGCCTTATACGGGGTATACGCCAAGCAACCGGAAGGTTTCGAAGAGAAGTTGTTGGATTTGCTCTCGGCGGGAGGAACCAAAGGATTCGTCGAAGCGTTGGCGCCGTTTGGATTAGATCCGGCGTCGGATACATTTTGGAGTGATGCCTTAACCGCGCATTTAGGCGGACTGTTGGACGAAGCCGAGCAGTTGGCGAAGAAGTTGAACTACCAAAAGTAAACGAGAGAGAGAGTAAGAGAGATTCTGTAGCAGCATCAGCATAAGCAGTAAACGAAAGGTGTGTATATAAATAACATATTGTTCATTCATTCGGATGAGAATCATAAAAAGAATATCAATTAAATTTGCACGTTTCCCATCTTCTCTTGAACTGATTTTAGATACGATTCGTGCAATTTCACCTGCGCTTGATACAGTTTTTGCAACTTTTTCGTTTGACTTTTCGTCACTTCTGATCCGTCCTTCATGGTTAAAGGCATCCCAGTTTCGGAATCAAAGGACCCGTACATGTTTTCATTTTCGCCTATTTTAAACATCACTTGAGGCGCAACTTTCGCTTTTTGCCCCTTCTCCTCTTCCTTTCGTTTCTTTTCTTCCGCCAGCTTTTGCTTCGCCAGTAGTTTGCGCTCTTTTTCTTCCTCCTCGCGTTGTCGTTCTTTTTCCAACTCGCCCGGGGCGTACAGTTTCCATAAAGCGTTGCCATCAGGTTTGTCGTCGAGTTTGATGCCAATCGTTGGAAGGACGACGTCGCGAAGTTGATCGCAGAGACCCAAGATTGCGCTCGGAGAGAGCTCTTCTCCTTTGGCGAGCCTTCGGATTTCGTCGCGGAAGGACGTGAGCGCGTCCAACGTTGGCGCTAAAATTTCCTCTTTCGTATCATTGCTCGTCGCAGCACTCGTAGTCGCCGTCCCATTACCTCTATCACCCTCAATGCCCGTTTCGATATCGGTAAATCCTAACGGCGCGTTCGCTTCGCCGGAAATTCCCATGCAATTTAAAATGTACGTCACGTATTTCGCCACACTCTCGACTAAAAACGGTCGCAAAGCGTGGTTTGCGTCTTTTTCAACCGACGCCAAGTACGTGTTGAACTCTTTTACCATTGCTAACATAGAAGAAATGACACTTGAGGTGTTGATGTTATCTAATAAGCTCTCGTGGACTTCCTTTTGGCACGCATCGAAAGCATCGGAAAGCTTCTTTTCCAACGGGAGCCAAATTTGATCTTTATCGCACGCGTACTTTGTTCGTCTCAACGCACCTTTAACGGAGTGAAAAAACTCTGCGAATGTCTTTTCTACCCCAATAGCGGCATCCATTTGCTTAAACGTTGCTCCTTTACCTTCCTCTTTGGATATAATTGGCGTTAACTCCATCGGATCCGACCAATTATGTAATAGAAACAAAAACCGTAATTGTCTCGCCGAATATGTCTTCAACGCCTGACGAATAGTTATGAAATTCTTCAAGCTTTTTGACATTTTCAAACCGTCGATGTGCAAATGTCCGCTGTGCGCGAAGAAGTTCACCCACTGCTTGATGTCATAATGTGCCTCGCTTTGTGCCAACTGATTTTCGTGGTGTGGAAAACTCAAATCTATGCCTCCTCCGTTGACATCCACGTACTTTCCCAACACGTCCGAGCACATCGCAGAACACTCGATGTGCCACCCCGGTCTGCCTTCTCCCCACGGACTCGGCCACGATGGTTCGCCTTTTTTCGATTTCTTCCAAAGCACAAAATCGAAATCGTTCCTCTTTTCTGATTCGGCTTTCAATAACGCGCCTTCGCCGTCCATCGCCGCTTCGACGTCGTCCAAAGCCGATTTCTTCAGTTTCGCATACTTATGATTCTCGCTATTTTCAAACGCCGTGACGTCAAAATATACGCTCCCGTTGCTTTCGTAAGCAAAGCCGTTCTTTATGATACCTTCTATGTACTCCACAATTTGTTTCGTATATTCGCTCACTCTGGTCAAACAGTCTGGATTTTTCACCCCTAACAACCGCATGTCCTCCATAAACTCCTTCTCGTAAAATTGCGCGAGCTTCAAATATCCAGTCTGAATTGACCAGTCTTTTCCACCATCCACCGATGCGGTGAACGACGACGAACCGTCCTCCTCCTCTTCATCGTTCGAAAAACCATCTCCAACATCCAAAATCGAACCGTCCGTGTCCAAAGCCTTCGCTCTCAACGCCTCCACCTTCTCGCACAACTCCTTCAGCGGCGCGTTCGTCTCCACCGCCTTTTCAATATCCGCGACGAGATTCTTCACGGCCTCATTCTCTTCCTTCATCAGTGCTTTCTTCGCTCGACTCATCACAAACTCCGCTCTCCGTTTCTGCGCTCTCAAAATAATCTTATCGTCGATATCGGTCACGTTCATCACGAACCGAACCGAATACCCAAAATAATCCTGCATGACTCTCCTCAAAACGTCAAAATTGATGTAGTTTCTCGCGTGCCCCATGTGCGCGGAATCGTACACGGTTGGACCGCATATGTACCATCCTATGCGATTCGGAGAAAGCGTTTGGAACGGTGTTTTTGTCTTCGTGAACGTGTTCAGAATCGAGGGCGGTTGGCGGCCCCCTGACGATGATGATGATGATGATGATGATGATGCCTTTTTTTCTTCTCCTTCCAAAAATTCGTCGAGTTCCCACCACGCGGTCGGGGCGCAGCAGATGCACGACGGACCGGAGAAGGACAAAAGTTTCTTCGAGGCGGAAAAGGCGCCGCCACCTCCCGTGCTTTCGCCGGACATGTCTCTCTTTTTTCGTAGTAAAAGTGTGGTTTTAAGTGTTTTTAGTGGTGCACATGTAGGATTTTCTCACAAAAAAATTGTAAACCCTAAATACAAGCGCGACGTGTTTAATCTTCTCCACAAAATACCCCGGAGCTAACATATACATATTTCTTCGCCCTCCTCGCCCCAATCCTACATTCCCTCTCTCTTTCGATTCATGCGCAATATCTGTGACTCTTAATGCATTCAGAATAAGCGTGTCTCCAAATTTGAAAATTCTCTTCACTTCACGGTAGTGATAATCTGAACGACGATTTAAAGACGACGAGAAGAGATGTTATCAGCAGTAGCGACGACGACATCTTCGACGAAGATGTCATCGTCGTCGTCAAAGTGGAAAAATGATTACTTCGAATGCAACAACGCTTCGGCGTTGCGAGTACTTCTTAAAATGCCCAACGCGAACGCGTTGGCGAGACGAGAGAGACACGAAACATCATCAACGACGCGAGGAGGAAAAGGAGGGGGCGGGAAACGCCGCACGTATTTGATGGAACAGATGCAAAAAGGCAACTCAGCGACGGTAGGAGAGCTCTTTTTTAGCGCGGCTTTGGAGGAAAGGAAGAGAAAAGAGCTGTTACTGGCGCGAGATGAGAACGGGAGTTGTTGTTTGCATTACGCGGTGTACGGAGCGTCCGCGGAGAGCATGAAGTGTCTGGAGATGGTGCTTCTCGAATGCGAGCGACGCGGGGAGCGTCTGGATATGGCGGTGAAAGATTTCGTTGACGGGTCTACGCCGTTGATTTTAAGCGCGTTTACGAACGATACGTTTGTCATCGAAAAGACGTTAGAGCTCACGCGTTTAAACGGGCAACAGGATGAGGTGTTGTATGAGAGAGATAACGGGAAAGCGACTATCGCGGGGCACTTGGCACAAAGAGCGAGGGGAAATGAAGGAATGAAGAACGTTTTGGCGAAAGTCATCGCGTATGCCGGTCCAGGCGGGTGTGGTAAATTGAAAAGGGGCGAGAAGGCGTACTTGATGAAGAAGAAGGAGTTGACTGGGCAACTGAGTGAGTTAGATTGCGATGATTTAGTTTTCATAATCAATTATTGGAGATTAGGAAACTTGTTGAACGCCTCGGCGATGATGGAGAAGAAGAAATTGATCGAAATTATTTTGATGGCGACGCCGTGAGACAGGGCGGGGCGCGCAAGGGTAAAATTAGTGGTAGTACACAGTAGTTACAGTAGTTTATAGTGTCCCGGCGAGCCGCCGACGAACCGATAGTCGACCGATTTCGCGTCTATGAAGTAAAATTTGTCCTTATAGAACTCGTAGCCGCCTCGTAAATCAGCCTCTATGCTTTCGTTCGAGGGACCTTGACTCTCACCCGACTCAGACGTGGAAATAAAGTTAGAAAGCGCAAACCCAAACAAACCAGGTTGTTCTAGATATAACCAATGCCCGCAGTCTTTGCATACCATCGTTTGCGCGTTCTTCATCAAAGATCCTACGTACGCCACGCCTTTCCACGGAAAAATTTGCGTCTTCTCTCCGACAGCCACGAGCGCTGGCTTCTCTAAGCTCCCAACCAACGGTCGCCAATCCAGATTCGTGTGGTCTGCCATCAGCTCTGCCAAAGCTTCTGGCTTGCAACTCAAAGTGCACATTTTCACTTCTTTCTCGCATTTAAAATTAGATCCTTCGGCTACGCACGCGCGTTCGTTACCATCCGCAAACTCAGACAAGTCGGGACCTTTGAGCACCGCACTTTGCAAATTTTTCAACGACACTTCGTCGAAACACCCGGTGGAACCTAGGCACCAATCGCTTCGAACGTTTTGTAATGGCGCTTGATCGACGAACGTGTAATTCTTCACCTCACTTTCACCGAACAGTTCCACAAAACACCAAATAACTGACGCGCCCATACTAGTGCCAACGAAAGAAAACTGTTGATTTTCCGTGCAAATCTGTTTCTTCTTCAACCATTGGATGAGGTCGTGCACGTCTTTTGCCAAACGCGCGATGTGAAATTTGCCTTTCGCGTCGTCTTTACACCCGTGGCCTCGCAGTCTCGGCGCGAGATAGCACGTCTTTTCGTTGTGTTTCAGCGTTTGCATGCAGAATTGAAAATACTCTGGACCACCGCTCCATCCGTGCAATAGTATCACGACGTTTTCTGGAGCGCGCGACGAGGGGGACGAGGAGGAGGACGACGACGACGCGTTGTTCGCAAAATTACGTCCGCCACCCCATCGGAGGAACTCGATTTGAAACCCGTCGTTTGCGGTCGGATACGCGTCTTCGACTTGCATTATTTTTTTATGAAGATGAAATTCAAACAAACGCTCGACGTGGCAGTCTTCGTCGAAGAAGTGTTGCTCTTCTTCTTCTTCTTCTTTGATGTTGTTGTTTTTGTCGTTCGTGTTCGTGTTGTTGTTGTTGCTTTGCGCAATGTTCTTTCGCTGTGTGGTTTTTGAAGTGTGAGAAATTGGAATTGGTCAGTTTTTACTTTTTTG
>Ga0209631_10002523_pt1 | contig 21821 bp, 22 predicted proteins | sample COG_08_FD_184752 | JGI IMG/M metagenome (GOLD analysis project Ga0209631, IMG submission 184752) | Pelagic Microbial community sample from North Sea - COGITO 998_met_08 (SPAdes) (version 2) | ecosystem: Environmental > Aquatic > Marine > Neritic zone/Coastal water | place: Helgoland, sampling... | reverse complement strand
CATTTTTTATCCCATTTTTTAAAATCTGAAGTTTTACCTATAACCTCATCTATTAAAAGGTATTTTTCAAATTCTTGATCTATCGTGCCATAATTAGATACAACAAATAATTCTTGATCTAACATTTTTTTTTTTTGATAATTAGTAATTTTTTTATTATTATTTCTTAATTTTTTTACTAATTCTTTAAAAGGTCTTTTTTTTAAACTTTTACCAGCTGATTTTCTCGTCCATTCAGAATTATTAATATTTAAAGTATTCGTTACAACTATTGGTATTCCTTGTAAGTTTGTAACCATGTACCATTTCACTTCATTGTTTATTCTAAAAGCTTTTTTCCCATTACCATTATTAATTAATGTTGAGTTTATCACGTCAACTTTAAATCCCTCACATTGAAATTTTAGATTATCAGCAAATACTGAGTTAATTAATACTAAATAAAAAAAAATACTTAAAAATAGTTTATGCATAGCTAAATATTACCAGGTACTTTTTATTAAGTCTAACAACAAAATTTATCTCTCTGTCATCTAGTCATCGTCTAGTCTGCACAAATAAATTTGCCTTGATTTCTAATGTTAATTGAAGGTTTAAATAAGAAAGTTAGGATTAATAGTGTTTTGAGACTACCTGAGACTGTCTGAGACAATGGGGTTTGTGAATCCCTAGGCTTTTAAGTCCTTTGTGTCTACCAATTTCACAAGGAGGGCGTTAGTGAGTTTCAAAAATATTTATGTTAACATTTATAATTAAACAAGAAAAATAAGTATAACTTTTTAAATCTAGTATGATTAAAAAACAAAGTAAAAATCAACTTTTTTTAGAATTAGCTGAGCCTAATGATCGAGGAATAAGCAAAGTTATTTCGATAAATCTTTTTATAGGAAAATATTCAAGACTTAAGCATGCCAATGGTAGAGATTGGGGAAGAACTGATGATAAGAACTTTAAATATAGTTTAGAAACTAAAAAAAATAGAAATAAGATAATTTCCTATCAATGTGTAGGTTTCAAAAATACTTTAAGTAAAGAAATAAGTCATAAGATTAAAGAATATTTTAAAGATAAAAAATGTTGTGTTTTGGGAATTGGAAAAATTGAAATTGACCATAAAAATGGAAGATATAACGATCCAAGAGTTGCAAGTAAATTAACTCAGAAGATTTCTGATTTCCAAGCTCTATCGAGATCAGCGAACCTTTCCAAGAGAGAAGATTGTAAAGTATGTGAAAACACAAACTTAAGATTTGATGCAAAAAAAATTGGTTATTCTAAGTCATTTTACTCTGGTGGAAAAAATCATAATGGAGCCATCAATGGATGTGTTGGATGTTACTGGTATGATGTTTTAAAATTTAAACAAAATTTATAGATATTCTTTTAAAGTATTGGCGATATGACATCCAAGTTTAGGTGGAACAGCATTTCCTATTTGAACCAAAATTTGGCTCTTAGATCCTTTAAAAATAAATTTATCATCAAAAGATTGAAGTCTAGCAAGTTCTCTTGGTGTCATAAATCTATTTTTATCATAATGAATGAATACTCCTCCGTGATTTTCTTTAACGGTTCTGCTTGGTTCATTTGGAGGACATCTAAAGTAAGCATCTGAAAATCCACCATATACAGTTCTTCCAATGGGTGTTTTATTTATTTTTTTCTGAAAATCTTTACCGCTTCTTGTAAAAATATGATTAAAACTAACATCCTCAGGTTTATTTTTTAAATCATCAATAGCCTCTTTAACGGTAACCCAATTGAGGAGGTTCGTCTTAAATAATTCTAAATTCTTATCATTAGATTTTTCTTGGTAAGCTGGATCCGGGTACGAAACCTTGTAGCCATCAAGACCACCAATAATAATGACTCTTTGTCTTTTTTGTGGAACTCCATAGTCTGCTGCATTTAAAACTTTGATATGGACATCGTAACCGAATGAGGAAAATCGTTTTTTTAGAGTATCAGTAACCTTAACTCTCAAGCTAGAAGTCAATTTTCTTTCTAATTTTAATTCTTCTTTAATTTCTTCTAAAAGTTTTCCTTCACTTTTGTTAAATTTTATTTTTGAAGTATTTTTTGATTTTTTTCTTTTTAATAAAAGTTCACTTTTTTTATTTTCTAATTTTTTTATTTTAAATAAAATTTTTTTTTCAGATATATTTAGTCTAGATTTATCGTGTTCCATTGATATTAAGCCTTTAACATTTTCCATCACAAAATATTTAGGTTTAATAGCTTTTACAATTTTTATATAGTCCTCAAATAATTTACCTCTAGGATCGTCGACATTTCTCGCCCCTGCCATACTGTAGGCTTGACACGGTGGTCCTCCTACTAAGACATCTGACCCCTTACCTATATTTATTATTTTATCTCGTATTTTTTTTTGTGTAATGTCACCTAAAATGAAATCACCTTTTTTATTATTTTTTTCAAAAGTTTTACCAGCAGGAGCCCAAATATCATTTGAAACAGATGTCAAGTATCCGGCTTTTTTGAATCCCTCGTTTAATCCACCGCATCCAGAAAAGAGATCAATGACTTTAAGTTTATTTCTATTTAAGAATCTCATAGAAATACACTTATAGCACAAATAAATAAAATTAGTTTATTTGATAAGCAAATACGTTTATTAAATTATTTAATCTTGTATGATAATAATAAATGAACAATGTGCTAATTTATAACTCTGGTGGAGGATTAGGTGATTCCATACAAATAATACCGTTAATTATCAGTTTACAAGATCATTATCCCAATTCAAATTTTAGTTATTTGGGAGCTCATGAAAATCATTTTCAAAACAAGCTTAAGGAATTCAACATCAAAATTACTACATTAGAACTAGGTATTCAGTACTTTGGGTTTAGGTGGTGGCATTTATTGAAAGTTAAGAAAAAATTTTTTAATTTAGGCCTTAAAAAAATAGATTTAATTATCGATCTTCAATCAAAAATTAGAAATACTTTGATATTAAAACAAATACCTCATAATAGTTTTTACTCCTCTACTTTTAGTTATAAATTTTGCACAAATAAAGTAGATTATTTTTCTAAAGATCATTTAATAAATTTAAGTAAATTTTTAAAAGCTGAGATAAAACTTTCTAATTACAATTTAAGATTAATACCAAATGAATATAAACAGGAAGCTAAAAGACTATTACCTGAAAATAATTATATCGGGTTTTCAGTAACTCAAGGAAATAATTATAGAAAAAAAAGTTGGTTGATTGAAAATTTTATAATTTTAGCTAAGAAAATAATTAAGAAAAATAAGACTCCTGTTTTTTTTATTGAAAAAGAAAACGTAAAATTAATTAATTTAATTAAAATGCAAATTCCATTGGCTTTATTTCCAGAACAAAATTCTAATTTGTCATGTCCTGCACTTGTAACAGCTTTATCCTCTAGACTAGATCAAGCAGTATCCATTGATAATGGAGTTATGCATATGATGAGTTTAGCAAATATTCCAATGATTGTTTTATTTGGGCCCACTGACTCAGAAAAGTTTGCTCCAAAAGTTGATAAGATTAAAATATTAGATAGTAAAAAAATTTATAATTCTAAAGATATAAATACTATTCAAGTGAATGATGTTGAGCCTCATTTAAATTTTTAAAATTTCAATTTTTTTTAATTTAACCATTTTAATTAAATCTTGATTTACCTTTTTTAATTTCTTTAAAGATGTTGATCTACAGACAATTGAAACACCTATTTTACCCAATCTAAAAAAAGGATAGCTGCCAATATCAACAAACTTATTATTTTTCTTTTGAATTATGCTCATTTGTTTTGAAATATTACTTTCTACAGTAAAAAGATTTAATGTCTTGCTATGTGTCTTTAAACCTTTAATCAAAAATCTTTTACAGTTTTCAATCATAGAAATTAAAATTGATGGAACACCTGGTAATGAAAGTATATTTTTAGTCATAAACCCCGGAGCTGCACTTGATGGATTATAGATTAATTTTGAACCTCTTGGCATTTTTGCCATTTTTTTTCTTCCATCATTAAATTTTATTTTACCATAATACTTTTCTAAAATATTGAAGGCTTCTTTATGATATTCATATTTTAATTTAAAAGCTTTTGAAATTGATTTAGCAGTAATGTCGTCATGGGTTGGTCCTATTCCTCCTGTAGTAAAAACATAATTAAATTTTTTGGACATATCTAAAGTATTTTTAATAATTATTTTTTCAATATCGGGGATAACTCTAACCTCATTAACAGATATTCCACATTTTGAATTCAGCCATTCAGCAATAAATGCAACATTTTTATCTTGAGTTCTTCCTGATAAAATTTCATTACCAATTATTAAAATTGCGGCATTTACTTTTTTGTTTTTTTTCTTCATAGATTGATAATTATATATGAACTTTGAGAATAAGCTAATAACAGGTGTGTTTATAAAAAGATACAAACGATTTTTTGTAGATATTAAAATAAATAATAAAATTGTTGTGGCTCACTGCCCGAATACAGGCTCAATGTTAGGACTACTTAAAGAGGGCAATAAAGTTTGGCTTACAAAATCGAATAATCCAAATAGAAAACTAAAATACACGCTCCAAATAATTGAAGACAATGGTATTAAAGTAGGAGTTAACACTCATTTAACTAATAAAATTGTTTTGGAAGCTTTAGAAAATAATCGTATTAAAGAATTAAGTAAAAATGTTGAGATTAAACCTGAAGTAAAATTTGGAGAAAATACAAGGTTTGATTTTTTAATTACTAAAAAAAATTATAAAGCATTTATAGAGGTAAAAAATGTAACTTTATCAAAAAAAAAAGGAGTGGCAGAATTTCCTGATGCTATAACTTCTAGGGGAGCTAAACATATTAATGAATTAATTAAAGCTAGTAATAAAGGTTATGCTATCTATATCGCATTTATAATTCAACGAGAAGATTGCAAAAAATTTGTTATATCTAAGGATATAGATCCTATTTATTATAGTCTGCTATCTAAAGCTGTGAAAAAAAAACTAAACATACTCTGCTATGATTGTAAATTTTCACTAAAAGGAATAAAACTAAATAATAAGATAAAATATATCATTTAATGAATACAAATTTTAAAGAGGCTTTCGAAAAAACACGTATTGCTGGTTCTATAGCATCTGGAGCTTTAGATGAGGTTGCAAAAATAGTTAAGCCAGGAATTTCCACAGATCAAATTGATAAACTTTGTTATGAATACATTAATGATAACAAAGCTTACTCTGCTCCCTTATTTTATAGAGGGTTTCCAAAATCATGTTGCACTTCAACTAACCATGTTGTTTGTCATGGAATTCCTTCTGAGAAGATTTTAAAAGAAGGTGATATTGTTAATGTTGATGTTACAGCATTTAAAGAAGGATGGCATGGAGACACAAGTAGAATGTTTAAAATTGGGAGAATACCAGTAAAAGCAAAAAAATTAATAGATACAACTTTTGAATCTATGATGAAAGCAATTAATATAGTTAAGGAAGATTTACAATTAGGTGATATTGGATCTATAATTCAAAATCATGTTGAGGCACAAGGTTTTTCAGTTGTACAAGATTTTTGTGGGCATGGAATTGGTCAGCAATTCCATAAAGAACCAAATATTTTACATTATGGAAAAAAAGGTACAGGAGCAAAAATAAAAGCGGGAATGATTTTTACTATAGAACCTATGATAAATCTTGGAAATTATGAAACAAAAATATTGAATGATGGATGGACAGCAGTTACAAAAGACAAATCACTTTCAGCACAATTTGAACATACTATAGGTGTAACAAAAGATGGATGTGAAATTTTTACTCAGCCAAAAAACCTAATTAATTTATAAAATGATTGAAAGATACTCTAGAAAAGAACTTAAAGATATTTGGGAAGATTATAATAAATATTCTATTTGGCTAGATATTGAACTAGCGGCAGCTGAAGCAATGGAAAAACTAAAAATTATTCCACGTGGTGTTGTAAAAAAAGTAAAATCAAAGGCAAAAATTAATGTCAAAAGAATTTTAGAGATAGAAGATAAAGTTAAACATGATGTTATTGCTTTTCTTACTTCTATAACAGAAAAAGCTGGCAAAGAAGCTAGATACTTACATAAAGGTATGACTTCTTCAGATGTTTTAGATACATGTTTTAATCTTCAATTAAAACAGTCAGGCGAAATAATTCTTAGAGATATTGATGATTTGCTAAAATCAATAAAAAAACAAGCTGTTAAACATAAATTTACTTTATGTATAGGTAGAAGTCATGGCATCCATGCAGAACCAATTACATTTGGATTAAAAATGTTGTCTTTTTATCAAGAATTTTTAAGAAATAAAAAAAGATTACAAAATTCAATTAAAGAAATATCTACTTGTGCTATTTCTGGAGCTGTTGGTACTTTTGCTAATATAGACCCAAGAGTTGAAAGTTATGTGGCAAAAAAATTAAAAATGAAGGTTGAACCTATATCTACACAAATTATTCCAAGAGATAGGCATGCGCAATTTTTTTCAACACTTGCCATTATTGCTAGCTCAATAGAAAGATTTGCTGTAGAAATAAGACATCTTCAAAGAACAGAAGTTTTAGAAGTTGAAGAATATTTTGGAAAAAAACAAAAAGGCTCTTCTGCTATGCCACATAAAAAGAATCCTATCTTAAGTGAAAACTTAACAGGTTTGGCCAGATTGATTAGATCAAGTGTAATTCCAGCTTTAGAAAATGTTGCTTTATGGCATGAAAGAGATATTTCACATTCTGCTGTAGAGCGAAATATTGGTCCCGACACTACTATAGCTCTAGATTTTGCTCTTTTAAGATTAAGCAATGTTATAAAAAATTTAAATGTTTATCCAAAAAATATGATGAAAAATTTAAATATGACCAATGGTATGTTTTTTTCACAAAGAGTTTTACTTGAGCTGACTACTGTAGGGTTTACAAGAGAGGAATCCTATAAAGTTGTGCAAACCAATGCTATGAAATCTTGGAATGATGGATCGTCATTTTACAAGAATATAATAAACGATAAAAAAATTACAAATAAAATACCTGTTAATAAGCTAAAAAAATTATTTAATTTTAGTTATCACACAAGAAAAATTAATATAATTTTTAGTAGAAGTTTAAAAAAATAAATTCATATGAATAAAGGAAACAAATTATACGAAGGAAAGGCCAAAATAATTTATGAAACAAAAGATAAAAATTTAGTAATTCAACATTTTAAAGATGATGCAACAGCGTTTAATAATTTAAAAAAAGCAAGTGTGGAAGGTAAAGGTGTTTTAAATAATCGTATTTCTGAATATATTTTAAATAATCTTACTCAGTGTGGTATTAAAACTCATTTAATTAAACGTCTTAATATGAGGGAGCAACTGATCAAAAAAGCTGAGATCTTTCCTATAGAATTTATTGTAAGAAATGTAGCAACTGGTTCTCTTACACAAAGATTAGGTATCTCGGAAGGAACTGTTTTGGAAAAACCTTTGTTAGAATATTGTTATAAAAAAGATGAATTGCAAGATCCGATTATTTCTAAAGAACATATTTATTCATTTGGATGGGCCACCAAAGATGAGATCAAAGAAATAGATAAAATGACATTACGAATTAATGACTTACTTCTGGGTATGTTTAGAGGAATAGGAATTAAATTAATTGATTTCAAAATTGAATATGGAAAAGCCTGGAACAAAGATACTGAAGAAAAAGAAATTGTTCTAGCCGATGAAATTAGCCCGGACACATGTAGATTATGGGACTCAAAAACTGAGAAAAAATTAGATAAGGATAGGTTTAGGAAAGATTTAGGCAACGTAATTCAAGGATATCAAGAAGTCGCTAGAAGATTGGGCATTATGCCAGAAGAAACAAATATTAGTGAAGTTAATTTTGGTAAAACAACATCCATAAAGTTTAAAAAAAAATAAATTGAAATTTTCAGTTACAGTCACTCTTAAAAAAGATGTATTAGATCCTCAAGGAAAAGTTGTACAAAATACTTTAATAAGTTTAGGAATAAATTTAAAAAATATCAGACAAGGTAAATATTTTGAAATAGAAATTGATGAAAAAGATCAATCTAAAGCTGAAAAAAATGTTGATGATATGTGTAAAAAACTTTTAGTAAATCTTATTATCGAAGATTATAAAATTAGTAAATTATAATGAAGTCATCTGTAATAGTTTTTCCAGGGTCTAATTGTGATAGAGATATTGCGGTAGCTTTAGAAAAAATGCAATTTAAAAATCAAATGATCTGGCATAAAGAAACTAAGCTTCCTAAATCAGATTTAATAGTTTTGCCGGGAGGTTTTTCTTATGGTGATTATTTGAGGACAGGTGCAATTGCTGGAAAATCATTAATTATTGATGAAGTTATCAAAGCTGCAAATGAAGGTTGTTTAGTTCTGGGAATATGTAATGGATTTCAAATCTTAACAGAAACTGGTTTGTTAAAAGGTACTTTATTAAGAAATAAAAATCTAAAATTCATAAATAAAGATATTTATGTAAAAGTAACGAATAATGAAACTAAATTTGCAAATAAATATAAAAAAGATCAAGTTTTAAAAATAAATATAGCACACAACGAAGGTAATTTTTTTACTGACAATAATCATCTACAAGAATTAAAAGAAAAAAATTTAATTGCATTCAAATATTCTGATCAAAAAGGAATTATTAATAAGAGATCAAATCCAAATGGTTCAATAGAAAATATTGCTGGTATTTACAATTCAAAAAAAAATATTCTCGGTATGATGCCACACCCTGAAAGAATGGTTGATGAATTAATCTCTAATGTTGATGGCCTGAACTTATTTTCAAGCTTGCTTAACTAATATTAATATAAATGAAAATTAGTAATCAAATAATTGAAAGTCACGGATTGAAACCTAATGAGTTTAATGACATTAAAAAATTGCTTAAAAGAGAGCCAAATTTATTAGAACTTGGAATTTTTTCTGCTATGTGGAATGAACATTGTTCATATAAATCATCAAGAATTCATTTAAAAAAATTACCCACTAAAGGTAAACAAGTTATTCAAGGTCCAGGTGAAAATGCTGGAGTAATTGATATTGGTGACAGCGATGCAATCGTTTTTAAAATTGAAAGCCATAATCATCCTTCTTATATTGAACCTTATCAAGGTGCAGCTACAGGTGTGGGGGGAATATTGAGAGATGTTTTTACAATGGGTGCAAGACCTATTGCTCTTTTGAATTCAATACATTTTGGTTCACCGTCACACCCTAAAACTAAAAACTTATTGAATGGTGTAGTTTCGGGAATCGGTGGCTATGGAAATTGTATTGGAATACCAACAGTAGCTGGAGAAACAAAATTTGATAAAACATATAATGAAAATAATTTAGTAAATGCAATGGCTGTTGGTCTTGCTAAAAAAAATAAAATATTTTACTCAAAAGCAAAAGGAATTAATAAATCTGTAGTTTATGTTGGGTCAAAAACAGGTCGTGATGGTATACATGGAGCTTCTATGGCTTCTGCTGAGTTTGATGAAAATACAGAGGATAAAAAACCAACAGTTCAAGTTGGAGATCCATTCACGGAAAAATTATTAATGGAGGCCTGTCTTGAATTAATGAAAGACAGCTCTATTATTTCAATTCAAGATATGGGTGCAGCAGGATTGACTTCTTCAAGTGTGGAGATGGCATCTAAAGGATCGTTAGGAATTGAGTTAGAATTAGCTAATGTTCCATGTAGAGAAGATAATATGACACCCTATGAAATAATGCTTTCTGAAAGTCAAGAACGAATGTTAATAATTTTGGAAGATGATAAAGAAACAGACGCAAAAAAAATATTTGATAAATGGGATCTTGACTTTGTTGTGATTGGCAAAACTACGAACACTAATAATCTCACATTAAAATTTAATGGTAAAATTGAAGGAGAAATACCAATTGAAGCACTTGCTTCTAAAGCCCCTATTTATGATAGAAAATGGGTAAGAAAAAAAGTTTCAAAAAAAAAAATTAATTTAAAAAGTTTAAAAAAAATAACTATTGAAGATGCATTATTAAAAATTTTATCCTCCCCAAATCACTCAGATAAAGGTTGGGTTACAGATCAATTTGATCAAACAGTGATGTGTGATACTGCGCTGAAATCTGGCTCTGACGCTGCTATTATAAGAATTCATAATAAAGATAAAGCTATTGCGGTTTCAGTAGACTCATCTGCCAATTATTGTAAGTCACATCCAATTACAGGTGGAAAACAAATAGTGTGTGAAAATTGGAGAAATTTAATTTCTGTTGGTGCCAAACCTTTAGCGATAACTAATTGTTTAAATTTTGGCAATCCTGAAAATGAAAATGTAATGGGAGAATTTGTAGAATGTTTAGAAGGGATTAAAGAAGCTTGTGAATTTTTAGACTACCCAGTTGTCTCTGGTAATGTATCTTTCTATAATGGAACAAATCAAAAAAACATTGACCCTACTCCAGTTATTGGGGGAGTAGGATTAATAAAAAAATTGTCAAAACCAATCGGACATAGCTTTAAAAAAGATAAAAGTATTATACTTTTAATTGGGAAAACTTTTGGACATATTGAGCAAAGTAGTTTTTTAAAAGAAGTTTATTCTATATCAGATGGAATGCCACCTGATGTTAATCTTCTTAATGAAAAAAATAATGGTTATAATGTCCTTAAATTAATTGAAAGTAATTTAGTCTTATCTTCGCATGATGTTTCTAATGGTGGTTTAATAATTGCTTTATGTGAAATGACAGTATCATCGAGTTATGGAGTTAAAATTCAAAAACCAAAAAAATTGACAAACTTATTTGAATATTTTTTTGGTGAAGATCAAGGAAGATACATTCTGGAAATAGACCAAGAAAATCTAAATAAAACTGAAAAAATACTTAAGGAAAGTAATATATACTTTGAAAATATAGGTTGTACTCAAAAAGATTACTTTGAAATTGAGGATGAGCTAAAAATTAACATCAAAGACTTATTTGAAATTAATAGTAAATGGTATAATAAATACTAATGCCTTTACCAGTAGAAGAAATAAAAAAGCTAATTAAAGAATCTATTCCTGATGCAACAATCGAGATAAAAGATCTTATGGGAGATAATAATCATTATGCTGCGATTATAAAGTCTTCAAAATTTAATAATTTAAGTAAAATAGAACAACACAAGCTAGTATATAAATCTTTGAAAGGTAAAATGGGAAACGAATTGCATGCTTTATCAATAACTACAGAGGTAAAATAATGGAAATAAATGAAAAAATAAAAAAATTAATAAGTGAAAACGATGTTTGTTTATTTATGAAAGGTACACCTGATACACCACAATGTGGATTTTCAATGGCTGTAACTAATGTGTTAAAACATTTAAATATTAATTTTAAAGGTATTAACGTTCTTGATGATGAAATTTTAAGAGAAGGAATTAAGAAATATAGCGATTGGCCTACCATACCTCAGCTTTATATTAAAAAAGAATTTGTTGGTGGCTGTGATATTATCAAAGAAATGTTTGAAAAAGGTGAACTAAAAAAACTTTTTGAAGAAAAAAAATTAATTTAATTATCTTGAATAGTATTCAATAACTAAACTAGGTTCCATAATTACTGGGTAAGGTACTTCCGAAAATTTTGGAACTCTAACTAATTTAGCTGTTTTATTTTTGTCATCTAGCTGAATATATTCTGGAACATCTCTCTCTTTACTTTGTAAAGCACCGTCTATGAATGTTAATTTTTTTGACTTTTCTCTTATCTCAATTAAATCTGTATCTTTAACTAAATAGCTAGAAATATTAACTCTTTTTTTATTAACTCTTATATGTCCGTGGTTAATCATTTGTCTTGCAGAAAAAACAGTTGTTGCAAACTTAGCTCTATAGATAACGGTATCTAGTCTGCTTTCAAGTAAAGCAATTAAGTTTTCAGTTGTGTCCCCTTTTTTTGCAAGAGCTTTTCTGTAAATATTTCTAAATTGTCTTTCATTTATGTTTCCGTAATAGGATTTGAGTTTTTGTTTAGCTTGCAATTGAATTCCGTAGTCTGTCGGTTTGCCTCTTTTATTTTGCCCATGTTGACCAGGAGGATATGCTCTTGAATTGAAAGGACTTTTTGGTCTTCCCCATAGGTTAGCTTTTAACCTACGATCAACTTTATGTTTTGATTTAAGTCTTTTTGTCATATCTATTAAATGTGTGTTTATAAGGTTTAAGGTCTGTTTGTCAATTATGGTTTAATGTTTTTTACTCAAAGAGCTGATAATACTAGCTAAAATCCTTAATTCTTTATCATTTGGCTCAAGTCTATAAATCAAATTATTAATATTAAGTAGCATTGACTGTTTCTTTTCTTTTGGGAGAAAAAAATCTTTCTCTTCGAGTAACCTCAATAAATGTTTAATTAGTTTATTAATTTTTGTTTTTGATGAAATTTTTATATTTTTTCTTTTTTTTTCAAATAAATTCGCATTATATATTTTAAATATCTCATAGCAAATAATTGTTAATGAGTGAGATAAATTTAAAGACTTAAACTTAGAAGAAGTTGGTATTTGTAAAACATAATTTGAAAAAGACAAGTCATCATTTGAAAGCCCAGAAGCTTCGGGACCAAACATTAATCCAAAATTAAATTTATTCTTTTTTTTTACTAGTTTTGTAAAATCATTTAATGAAATATGTTTTTTATTTATATCTCTACGTCTTGAACTTAAAGAAATAACAATATCAAAAATACCAATTGCATTTTTAGTTTTATTAAAAATTTTTGCTTTATTAATTATATCAAACGCCCCCACAGAAGTTGCTTTAGTTTTCTGATTTGGAAGATTAACTTTTGGAGAAACTATATGAAGTTTGTTAAAACCAAAATTTTTCATAGAACGTGCACAAGCACCAATATTTTCTCCTAATTGAGGTTTTACCAAAATAAATCCAAAATTATTTTTCATTTAAGTTCGCAGGAGCTTTTTCCTTATAGAGCTTATAATCTAAGCTATCTATTAAAGCTTTAAATGATGCTTCAATTATATTAGGAGAAACCCCAACTGTAAACCAACTAACACCAGTTTTGTCTGTGCTTTCTATTAAAACTCTAGTAGTGGCTGCAGTGCCTGTGTTTAAAATTCTTACTTTATAATCTAATAATTTCAAATCAGAAAAAAAATTATAATATTTCTTCACTTTTTTAAAATTTGATCTTATTGCATTATCTAATGCGTTAACGGGTCCGTTACCTGCACCACTACATTCAATTTTTTTACTATCAATCAGAAATACTACATTAGCTTTTGTTAAAATCTTATCAGATTTTGAAACATTAACATTGTAACTTTCTACCTTTAAATATTCTGGAACTTTTCCAAGTAACCGATTTGCTAATAATTCAAAAGAAGCATCTGCGCCATCGTAAGAGTATCCGCTAAACTCTCTTTCTTTAACTTCATCTAAAATTTTCTGAACATTTTTATCCTTTGAGTCTATTTTTACTCCGTATTGTTCTAATCTTGATAAAATATTTGATCTGCCTGCTTGATTAGAAACAATGATATTTCTATGATTTCCAATTGATTTTGGGTCTATATGTTCATATGTCTTAGGATCTTTTTGAACAGCAGAAACATGAAGGCCTCCCTTATGAGAAAAAGCTGATGCTCCAACATATGCAGAGTTCTTGTTTGGTCTCCTATTTAATATTTCATCTAGCAGTCTAGAGCATTCAGTTAAAGTAGATAATTTATCTTTATTAATATTTAGATCATATTTATCACTAAATGATTTTTTTAATGAAAGCGTAGGTATAATTGACATTAAATTTGCATTACCACATCTCTCTCCAAGTCCATTAATAGTACCTTGAACGTGTCTAACACCTGCTTGAATTGCAGTTAATGAATTAGCTACTGCATTTTCAGTATCATTATGCGCATGAATACCTAAGTTTTTCCCTGGTATAGATTTGATTACCTTAGAAATAATTTCTCCAACTTCGTGCGGAAGAGTACCGCCGTTAGTATCACATAAAACTAGCCACCTTGCTCCTTGGTCATAAGCTTGTTTAAGACATTCTAAAGCATAATCTGGGTTTGATTTAAAGCCATCAAAAAAATGTTCAGCATCAAAAAGAAATTCTTTGCCATTTTTGATAAAGTGTTTCGCGGTTTCTTTAATATTATTCAAATTATCTTCATTTTTAATACCTAAAGCAATTTTCACATGGAAGTCCCAAGTTTTACCCACAACACAAACAGCTGGACAATTAGCATTAATTAAAGGGGACAATGAGGGATCATTTTCTGCACTACGTCCTGTTTTTTTGGTCATTCCAAAGGCTGTAAAAATACTTTTATTCACTTTTAAAGGTTTTGAAAAAAATTCTGTATCAACAGGATTTGCTCCTGGCCAACCTCCCTCTATATAGTCAACACCTATTTCTGCTAGAACATTTGCTATTTTATTTTTATCTTCAACAGTGAAGTCAACACCCTCGGTTTGAGCTCCATCTCTCAAAGTAGTATCAAAAATAAATATTTTTTCTTTATTCATTTAAATTTCCAAACTGTTTTTTCTTTTTTATCTTCAATTGTTACACCTTTATTTAATAATTCGTCTCGAATTTGATCAGCTAATTCAAAATCTCCTTTTTTTTTAGCAGCTAATCTTTCATTGATTTTTTGTAAAATCAAAGTTTCTGAAATATCTTTATTCGATTTTTTAAAATCATCCCACTGTTTTTTGTTTAAATCAAATAAACCCAATAATTTACATGCTGCATTAAAAGTCTTTTTACTTTTAGCGTCACCTTTAATTGTATTGTTATACAGCTCGTGTATTTTGGCGATAAATCCAGGTGTGTTTAAATCATCTAATAAAGTTTCGGCTATATTTAAGATGTTTTCTTCATCATTTGTTTCTTCGTAAAGATTATACCATTTTTCTATTGTAGCTTTCTGATTTTCTAATAATTGATCATTCCAGTCTAGTGGTTGACTATAATGAGCACTTAATAAGGCTAACCTTACAACTTGACCAGAATACTTTTTCACAGAATTGGAAATGGTAACAATATTACCTAAAGACTTAGACATTTTTTCTTTATTAATAGTAACAAAACCATTATGCACCCAATAATTAGCAAAATCTTCAATGGAATTATTGGAACAGGATTGAGCTATCTCATTTTCATGATGAGGAAAAATTAAATCCAACCCCCCTCCGTGTATATCAAAATGTTTACCAAGATACTTTTCACTCATTACAGAACATTCTAAATGCCACCCAGGTCGGCCTCTTCCCCACGGTGAGTCCCAACCAGGATCTTCATTAGAAGAAGGTTTCCATAAAACAAAGTCCATAGGATTTTTTTTAAGTTTAGAGACCTCTATTCTTGAACCAGCTTTAAGTTCATTTAAGTTTTTATTAGATAGTTTTCCGTATTTTTGAAAAGAAGAAACTGAAAAATATATATGTCCGTTAGATTCATAAGCAAATTTTTTTTCTATTAAGGAAATTGTCATTTCTATCATTTCATTAATATGTTCAGTTGCTTTAGGTTCATTTGTTGGCTCTAGACAATTTAAAGATTTACAATTTTCGTGAAAAACTTTAGTAACTTTATTTGTTAATTCATTTATTGGCTTTTTTATTTTTTTTGAAGCTTCAATTATCTTATCATCAACATCAGTTATATTTCTTACATAATTAACATTGCCATAAATAATTTTTAATATTCTGAACAAAGTATCAAAAACAACAAGTGTTCTTGCATTACCTACATGTGGATTGTCATAAACTGTTGGGCCGCATGCATACATTGTTATTTTTTTTGAATTTATTGGAATAAATAACTCTTTTTTTTTAGTTAAGGAATTAGTAATTTTTAAGCTAAGATTCATCAAATTTACAAACTGGTATTGGTTCCATTTTATGAAGATTTTTATTTCTTAAAGCTGTATATTTTTTATAATTTGGATCACTTTTATCTACCATAGCTTTTTCTAGTTCTTCATAACTCATCCCTAGTTGATCAGTATCATTTCTTCCGTCATTCCAAAGTCCATCTGTTGGTTCAGCGTCTATAATTTGTTGTGATACTCCTAAATGTTTTCCTAGTTCCCAGACTTGTGTCTTGCTGCAGTCTGCGATAGGTGAAATATCAACTCCACCATCACCATATTTTGTATAAAAACCTACTCCAAAATCTTCGACTTTATTACCTGTACCTACAACAATTCCTGAATTTGCTGCAGCAACTTGATAAAGTGTCGTCATTCTCAATCTTGCTCTTGAGTTTGCAAACCCGTGTTCATTGTTAAAGTCACCAAGTGTTTTTTCAAAATTGTTAAATAGCTCTTCTAATTCTAAAACTTTATGTTCAACATTCTTAAAATTTTTAATTATCCACTCGCCATGCTCAATACTTAAATCGTGTTGTGATTTTATTTGCTTAATTGGCATACTTAAGACTATTGTCTTTCTACCTGTTAATGCACAAAGTGTACTTACAACAGACGAGTCTACACCTCCTGAAATACCCACAACTAATGATTTTGGATTAAAAGAAGTATTGTCACAATAATTTTTGATCCAATCAATAATAATTTCTGTTCTTTTTTCTACATTCATAAATCTTTGTAATCCTTTTGAGGATTATTTCCTAATAATTATATAATAATTATTAAGATGCTGCTTTAATAATATTTTTTGAATATTTTGAATTTTTCTTTATTTCCTGAGAAATTAAGAAAGCCAACTCTAACGCTTGTGACGCATTTAGCCTCGGGTCGCAATGAGTACGATATCTATTGGATAAATCCTCGTCAGAAATCTTTTGAGCTCCACCTGTACATTCTGTTACATCTTGACCAGTCATTTCCACGTGCAGTCCGCCTGCATAGCTTCCTTCAGAGTGATGTACACCAAAAACATTTTTTACTTCTTGAAGCACGCTATCAAATGGACGAGTTTTTAATCCTGTTGCAGCTTTAATTGTATTGCCATGCATTGGATCACAAGACCAAATTACTTTTAAGCCTTCTTTTTTTACTCCTCTGATTAATTTAGGCAAGTAATCTTCAACTTTATTTGCACCAAATCTAGAAATTAATGTTATTCTTCCCGCTTCATTTTTAGGATTCAAAATATTACACAAATTTACTAACTCCTCCGGTTTTAACGTTGGTCCACATTTAATCCCTATTGGATTTTCTATACCTCTACAAAATTCTACGTGAGCTCCATCTGGTTGCCTTGTTCTGTCACCAATCCAAACAAAATGAGCTGATGTGTCGTGGTACTCACCAGTTGTGGAATCTATTCTAGTCATTGCTTCTTCAAAAGGTAACAATAAAGCTTCATGTGAAGTATAAAAATTAACTGTTCTCAATTTACGGTTAGTATCGGGATTAATTCCACAAGCTTCCATAAATGATAAAGCATCACTAATTTTGTCTTCTATATCTTTATACTTTCCTTTTGTATTTTCATTTATGAAACCTAAATTCCATAAATGTACTTGTCTTAAATCTGCAAAACCACCTTGAGAAAATGCTCTTATTAAATTTAAAGTAGATGCAGATTGAGAGTAGGCTCTAAATAATCTTTTAGGATCTGGAATTCTTGCACTGTCGGTAAATTCTGTTCCGTTTATATTGTCACCTAGATAACTTGGTAATTCTTTATCACCTTTTTTTTCTATAGGTGAACTTCTTGGTTTAGAAAATTGACCAGCAATTCTACCAACCTTAACGACTGGCATCGATGCTGAATAAGTTAAAACTAATGACATTTGTAAAATGGCTTTTAATGTATCTCTTATATTGTCAGGATGAAACTCAGCGAAACTTTCAGCACAGTCGCCACCTTGTAATAAAAAAGCTTTACCATCTACAACATCTGCTAAAGATTTTTTTAATGACCTAGTTTCTCCGGCGAAAACTAATGGAGGATATTTTTTTAGTTTACTTAAAACCATATCCAGTTCCTTCTTATCTTCATAAGTAGGAAGGTGTTTTGCTGGAAAATTAATCCAATTATTTGGGTTCCATTTTTTCATATTCAATTTAAGGTATATATATATCTCTTAATCAAAATTTCCAAGTAAGTTTATAGGTTAAAGTGTTAAAATTTTAGAAAAAAATGAAAACAATTAAAAAAAGTACTGAAAAATCTCTTATAAATCAATTTATCTTAAATTTTGAAAGAGATGCTTTAAAAAAAAAGAATAAAAATAAAAGATTTAGTTTCGTGTTAACAGGAGGAAAGAGTCCTATAAATCTTTATAAAAAGTTATCGAAATCTCAAGTAGATTGGAAAAATATTGATTTATTCTGGGGAGATGAAAGATATGTTTCTCAAAAAAATAAAAATTCAAATTATAAACTCGCTTACGATAATTTAATAAAAAAAATTAAAATAAATAATAATAGTATATTCCGTATAAATACTAATAATAAAGTTATTTCAAATTCTAGCAGAATTTACTCAAATAAAATTAAAAAATATTTTATGAATAAAGTTATATCATTTGATTATTTTCTTCTAGGCATGGGTGAAGATGGGCATATAGCTTCAATATTTCCAAATTCAAAAGAAATTAAAAAAAAATTTATTGTAAAGTCAGTATTAAAAAAAGATTTTGTAAGAATAACATTAAGTTTAAATGTTATAAATAATTCAAAAAAAATTATACTATGGTTAAATAATAAATTTAAAACTAAAAAATATAAACAATTAAAATTATTGGGGAAAAAAATTCCAGTAAATAATTTAGATAAAAGAAAAACTTTTATATTTAGAATTAGCTAAGATTTTTTTTCAAAAGTTTGTGTATTCAATAACTTTTAATAATCACCATCATCAATATCCTTATAGCTTAAACCAAATCTTTTTTTATACATAACGCTATGAATGCATATGTATTTCTTCCCTTAGGATGATTTGAGTGATTAGGAAGTTTGTTCTGTAAATAATCTCCAGCTTCCTGAGCTATTTTCCACAACTTGCTTGCATTTTCTTTATTCACACTAATTTATTTATATTTTTCTATTTTTTTTAATGAAATTTCGATAAATTCGATATTTGGTTTAGGATATTTTTTCTTAAATATATTTTTATTTTTCTAAAGGATTCCTGATAAATCTATTTTCATTAATAATTTTTGCAGATCCTGCTATTGTAAAAGATGGGTTGAAATCTAGGATCAATACAAGACAAAAACCATTGCGTTGTAATTTAATTTCATTTTATTCAACTGTAACAGATTTTGCTAAATTTCTAGGTTTATCTACATCACAGTTTTTTAATAGAGCAACGTGATAAGCTAACATTTGTAATGGTAAAGTTAGCAAAATTGGTGATAATAAATTATCCAAGTAAGGAACTCTAAAACCAAATCTTATATTTTCATTTAAAGATTCTTTTTTGTTATCTGTAATGAAAAGTATTTTTCCACCTCTTGCTATTACTTCCTGCATATTAGAAATTGTTTTCTCAAAATATTTATCCTTAGGTGCTAAAATTATTACTGGCAAGCCCTCTTCAATTAATGCTAGTGGACCGTGTTTCATTTCACCTGCTGGGTAACCTTCTGCATGCAAATACGACAATTCTTTTAATTTTAAAGCCCCTTCTAAAGCAATAGGAAATGAAGAGCCTCTTCCTAAAAACATTGATCCTTTTGCTGTTAGAAATTCTTTCGCCATAAGCTGCACATTACTTTCTTGGTTTATGCATTCTTTAATAGACTCAGGCAATTTTTTTAAATTTTTTATATTGTTCTCATAAGTCTTTTGATCAATATTTTTTCGTAAAATAGCAAGCTTTAAGCCTAAAATGTAAAGAACAACTAATTGACCTAAAAATGCTTTAGTAGAAGCAACGCCAATTTCAGTGCCAGCATAAATAGGTAAAACCCAATCAGAATTTCTAGCTATTGAACTTTCCATAACGTTTACAACCGAACATGTTTTTACATTATTTTTTTTACATAAATCTAAAGCTGCCGCGGTATCAGCTGTTTCACCTGACTGTGAAACAAAAATATAAAGATTTTTAGAATTAAATCTTAACTTTCTATATCTAAATTCAGAAGCGATATCTACTTCAACATCTATTGTTGTTAATTCTTCAAACCAATATTTGGCAGTCAAACATGAATTATAAGCTGTTCCACACCCAATTAAAACAATCTTATTTATATTATTTGGTTCAATGGGAAAATTAATAATATTAATATTTTTTTTAAGACTATCTACATATTCATTTATACAATTTTTTATTGTATCTGATTGTTCATAAATTTCTTTTAACATAAAATGCTTATATTCACCTTTATCTATTACATCCTCATTTTCTGAAATTATATGAATTTTTTTATTAATCTTTTTAAGTTTTTCATCGTAAAAACTAACTTGATCTTTTGTTAATAAACATAATTCTCCATCATCTAGATAAGAGATTTTATTTGTCATAGATTTTAAGGCATAAGAATCTGAACCTATATAATTTTCTTCTTTAGAATATCCTACAGCTAATGGGCTTCCTCTTCTTGCTCCAATTATTATATTTGAAAAATTTTTAAATATTATTCCTAACGCAAAGCTTCCTTTCAATTTTTTTAAAGTTTTAAATACAGATTCCAAAGGCTCGCTTTCTTTCAAAGCTTCTGTAATCAAAAGAGTTATTACTTCGGTATCAGTTTGAGATTTAAATTTTAAACCTTTAGATTCTAATTCTTTTTTAATATCATCTGAATTTTCTATAATTCCATTGTGTACAACAGAAACTTGTTCTGAGGAATGAGGATGTGCATTGACAACATTAGGAACTCCATGGGTTGCCCATCTTACGTGTCCTATTCCTATATTCCCGCTGGATGGAGTTTTGAATAGTATTTTTTCAAGCTCCTCCACTCTGCCTGAACATTTTTTTTCGTTAATATTATTGCCTGTCAAAGTTGCTAAGCCTGCTGAGTCATACCCTCTATACTCCAATTTTTTTAAAGAATTTATTATATTTATTGAAACTGGTTTATTGCTTGCTATGCCAATTATTCCACACATTATTTTTTATTTTTTTTTTTATAGTTTTTAATTTCAACTTGAGATGATCTTGTAATAGCTAAAGATTTTGTTTTAACATTTCTAGTGATAACAGATCCTGCCCCAATTACACTGCCTTTTTCTAATTTTACAGGTGCAACTAAAGAAGAATTCGAACCAACAAAAACATTGTCTAAAATTTTTGTTTTAGATTTTTTATAACCATCATAATTACAAGTTATTGTACCAGCTCCAATATTTGAATTTTTTCCAATTGTCGTATCACCTATATAAGACAGATGGTTAACTTTTGAATTTACATTAATATTAGTTTTTTTGGTTTCGACAAAATTTCCGATTTTTGTATTATTTTTTAAAATAGTGCCATATCTTAATCTTGCATAAGGGCCAATAACTACATTTTTTTCAATCTTAGTTCCTTCGATGTGTGAAAAAGACTTTATAAATGAGTTATCACCCACTTTAACTTTTGGTCCAAAAACAACATAAGGCTCAACTGTTACATTTTTGCCAAATGAAGTATCTTTAGATAAAAAAATTGTTTCAGGAGCAACTAAATTCACACCATTAGCTAAAGCTTTATTTCTTAAAATTTCTTGAGAAAGCCTATATGAATTAGCTTTGTTTAATTTATTATTTGTTTTCATTAGAAAATTCTTTACATTAATATTGTAACTGAAATAAGTCACAAAATATTTCTTTTTAATACTTTAAAAATGACTCAAATTTA
>Ga0209631_10002522_pt1 | contig 21822 bp, 11 predicted proteins | sample COG_08_FD_184752 | JGI IMG/M metagenome (GOLD analysis project Ga0209631, IMG submission 184752) | Pelagic Microbial community sample from North Sea - COGITO 998_met_08 (SPAdes) (version 2) | ecosystem: Environmental > Aquatic > Marine > Neritic zone/Coastal water | place: Helgoland, sampling... | reverse complement strand
ACGAACTAACGACAGCCATGCAGCGCCTGTATAAAAAAAAAAATAAACTTATTTCAATTGAATTTTTAAAAAATATAAATATTAATCTATATAAATTTTATATACAATTACTGGTAAGATTACTTGCGTTATGTCAAATTAAGCCACATGCTCCACCGCTTGTGCGAACTTCCGTCAATTCCTTTGAGTTTCAACCTTGCGATCGTACTCCTCAGGTGGTACATTTACGCGTTAGCTATGATTCATACTAAAATAATTTATGAATCTAATGTACATCGGTCAGGGCATAGACTACCAGGGTATCTAATCCTGTTTGCTCCCTATGCTTTTGCATTACAATGTCAATATAATATAATATGTTGCCTTCGCCTATTGAGGGTCTTTAATTTATACCGCATTTCACCCCTTTAAATTAAATTCCACAAATTTCTATCATATTCTAGTAATTGCGCCTTCAAATATTTATAAAATATTCAAACAACAAAAACAACCTACATGCACTTTACACCCAGTTATGATGAATAACACTTGTTCCCCCCGTATTACCGCGACTGCTGGCACGAAGTTAGTCGGAACTTCCTATTTAACTACCGTCATAATCTTCATTAACGCCAGAGCTTTAAAATAAAAATTCTAACACTCACGCAATATAGCTGAATCACACTTTCGTGCATTGTCCAATATTCCTCACTGCTGCCGCAAAATGCGTTTGAACCTTTTTTCAATTCCAATGTGGTTGGTCATTCTCTCAAATCAACTAAAAATCATCGGCTTGGTAAACTCTTATTTTCACCAACAACCTAATTTTGTATATACCTACTCTAGTTAGCAATTTATTTTTTTATATCACTAAAAATATAATATTTAACATTCATAAAATACTAAAAAATATTTTATTTAATCAAACTTTCTATTTCAGACTATATACACTCCTCACCCGTACGCTATAACTTTTAAAAAAAATTATTTAACTTGCATGTGTAAAGCCTATTGCTAGCATTCATTCTGAGCCAGGATCAAACTCAAACAAAAATAATTATTTAAAAAATTAAATAATTAATAAATTAATCCTCAATATTATATTTATTATATTTTAAACAGTATAATTTATAGAAATATTAAAAAATAAAAAAAAATAGTAATAAAATTATTAAAAAAAAAAAACTTAAAAATAAAACATAAAAATATTGTAATAAATTTAAATTTTCATACTTAATAAAATAAATTTTTACTTTATTTATTAATGTAGTAAAACCTAGAGGTCCTACAAGTTCTAAAAAGCCACGATCTCCGCGAAAAAATAAAAATTTAAAAATAAAACTTAAAAAAATACGAGAAATAACATTATAAACTACATCAAAATACCATTTTTTTGTTAAAAATTTAACAATTTGACGAAAAAAAAAATTATTTAAAATGTTTTTTAACAATACAAAATAATATAAAACTATAAAAGTACATAAAGATACAAAAAACATTAAGAATGTTGGAAATAATTTAACCATAATAGGCAATTCTTCGATTAACCAATTAAAATTTTCAACAAAAATTTGTTTAAAAAAAAAACCTCCGAAAATACTAAATAAATTCAAAACTAATAAAGGTACTAAAATAATAAAATTAGATTCATGAATCTTAGATAAAATATTAGTAGATATATTTGATTTTGTAAAAAAAACAAAATATATTAACCTTGTACTATAAATAGTTGTACATATAGAAGCTAAAATACAACAAACCAAACCAAACATAGAAACCGGACAAGTTGCTATAAAAAAATGTTCTAAAATCAAATCTTTTGAATAAAAACCAGCCGTAAAAGGAAAACCCATTAACGCCAAAGAGCCAACCAAAATTGAAATAAAAGAAATTGGCATAAAAAAAATTAAACCACCCATTCTTCGAATATCTTGCTCTTCCGTTGCAAACGCATGAATAATACTACCAGCACTTAAAAATAATAAAGCTTTAAAAAAAGCATGCATAGCTAAATGAAATAAAGCAACATCATAAAGACCTAAACCACAACTAGCAGTCATAAATCCTAATTGACTACAAGTTGAATAAGCAATTATTTTTTTTAAATCATTCTGACAAATACCAACACTTCCTGCAAATAAAGCAGTAATTCCTCCAAAAATTAATATAATTTTCTGCATAAATACAGAATAATCATATAAGACGGAACATTTTATAATAAGAAAAATACCAGCCGTAACCATAGTTGCTGCATGAATTAATGCTGAAACTGGTGTAGGACCTTCCATTGCATCAGGTAACCAAATATGCAAAAAAACTTGTGCCGATTTTCCAACCGCTCCAAAAAATAACAATAATAAGATAAAAAAATTTATTGGAATAACGTTTGATAAATTAAAAATTATTACATAGTCAAAACTTAAAAATTGTTCATAAATTAAAACAAAAGCCATAATCAAATTAATATCTCCAACACGATTAATTATAATTGCTTTCATAGCAGAGGTATTTGCTTGAATTCTTGTATCCCAAAAATTAATAAGAAGATAAGAACAAACACCTACACCTTCCCATCCAATAAACATTTGAATAAAATTATTTGAAGTAACTAAAATACACATAGATAAAGTAAATAACGTTAAATACTGTAAAAATTTGATTTGATTTGGATCGTGCCGCATATATTCAACAGAATATAAATGAACCAAACAAGAAACCAATATCACAACAAATAACATTAAAATTACTAATTTATCACAATAAAATCCAAAATTTATAGAAATATTACTAACCTTAATCCACGTAAATAAAATAAACTCAAAATTTAAAAATGTATTTAAAAAAAAAAATATTAAAAGAACTAAACTATTAAAAAAACTAAAAAAAATACCAATGATATTAATATAAATTAATTTTGATTTAGAAATTAAAGTTCCAAAAATAGAAGATACAATTAGACTTAATACTAAACCAAAAATAATATTAAGAAATAACACAATTTCAATTTTTAGATCCATAATTTATTTCTAATAAATTCCAATCTAAAAAATTTGTAGGTTTGCGTTTTAAACTTAAATATAAACCAATAAAAAAAATTATCGCTCCAACAACTGAAATATACGAACCTATACTAGCAACTAAATTCCAAAAAGCATAAGCATCTGGATAATCAGGAATACGACGTGGCATACCAGCTAAACCTAAAAAATGCATAGGAAAAAAAGTAATATTAACTCCTAAAAAAGTTACAAAAAAATGTAATTGTCCAATACTTTCTATAAAACGAAATCCAGTAATTTTAAAAAACCAATAATAAAACCCAGCAAATATACCAAAAACAGCACCCATAGATGAAACATAATGAAAATGAGCTACAACATAATAAGTATCATGTAAGGCAACATCTAATCCCGCATTAGAGAGAACTATACCAGTTAAACCACCTAAAGTAAATAAAATAATAAAACCAAGTGCAAATAAAAAACTAATATTAATTCGTAAAATACCCCCAAACATTGTAGCAATCCAACTAAATATTTTAATACCAGTAGGAACTGCAATAATCATGGTTGCTGCAGTAAAATATGCGCGTGTGTCTACATCCATACCAACGGTATACATATGATGAGCCCAAACAATAAAACCTAGAATACCAATAGATAAAATAGCATAGACCATACCAATATAACCAAAAATACGACGACCAGATAAAACAGAAATAACATGACTAATAATCCCAAATGCAGGTAAAATCGGAATATAAACTTCAGGATGCCCAAAGAACCAAAAAAGATGTTGAAATAAAATAGGATCTCCTCCACCAATCGGATCAAAAAAAGTTGAATTAAAATTACGATCTGTCAATAACATAGTAATTCCACCAGCTAAAACAGGTAATGATAATAAAAGTAAAATAGCTGTTACAAAAATTGACCAAGTAAATAAAGTCAAACGTGCAAATCTCAAACGAGGTAAACGCATATTAATAACTGTAGTTATAAAATTAATAGCCCCTAATAAACTCGAAACACCAGCAATATGCAAACTAAAAATAGCTAAATCAACAGATGCACCAGAATGAGCTTTAATACTAGATAACGGAGGATATAATGTCCAACCAGTACCAACCCCAGATTCAACTAAACTAGATGATAACAATAAAATCAAAGAAAAAGGTAATAACCAAAAACTAATATTATTTAAACGAGGAAAAGCCATATCAGGCGCACCAATCATAAGAGGTACCATCCAATTACCAAAACCCCCAACAAGAACAGGCATAACAAAGAAAAAAATCATTAAAAGCGCATGAGCTGTAATAACAACATTATATAAATGATAATTTCCATAAAATAATTGATTACCTGGAAAACTTAATTCCATACGAATAAAAACAGAAAATAATGTACCTATGATCGATGAAAAAATACCAAATATAATATATAAAGTACCAATATCTTTATGATTTGTAGAAAATAACCATCTGCGTAAACTAAATAAAATTGTATTCAAATTAAATAAATTTGCTTTCATTTTTTTTTAAATAGAACCCCACCAATAAATTGATGCAAATAAAAATAACCAAACAACATCAACAAAATGCCAATACCAAGCCGCAAATTCAAACCCTAAATGATGTGAAGCATTAAAATGGCTCAAATTAAAACGAGCCCAACAAACAGCAATAAAACAAGTTCCTATAAAAACATGAAAACCATGAAATCCTGTAGAAAAGAAAAAAGTAGAACCATAAATACCGTCAGAAAATTCAAATGGTGCAAAAATATACTCATAAACCTGTAAAGCAGTAAAAAAAATAGCAAGAAAAACAGTTAAAAGAAAACCAATATTAGCTAATTTTGTAACATTAACAATAGCATGATGTGCTAAAGTAATAGTAACCCCACTCATTAATAAAACTAATGTATTTAAAAAAGGAACATGCCATGGATTTAAAATTGGTAAACCAACAGGCGGCCAAACAGATCCCAATTCTACTGAAGGAGATAAACTACTATGAAAAAATGCCCAAAAAACAGAAAAGAAAAACATTACTTCAGATAATATAAACAATGCAAAACCTATACGAAGACCACGTTGAACTTTAAAAGTATGATTTCCTTGCCAAGTAGACTCTCGAATAACGTCACGCCACCAAATCGCCATACATACTAATAATAAAATTAAACCAAAAATTAAAGTAAAACCCCCACCAGCATAACGATGCATATAAGCAACAGCACCCACTAAAAAAAAAAATGAAACAAAAGATGTAATTATAGGCCAAGGACTTGGAGTTACTAAATGAAACGAATGTCCCAAACGAGAAGAACTAACCCCTAATAAACTATTATTTAATACTAAAGAAAAATTACGCCAATTAAACTTTTCATAATTAATATTTATTAAATGTATATCTTTTAAATTAATAAAAAAATTACTTATCATTTCAAGTCTATTAAGTTATTATATCTATAAAAATACATGTGGAATGTATATTAAAAATATATATAATAAAAAAAAAAGATGAAAAAAATACAAAAAAAAATAAACTTAAAGGAAGAAAACTTTTCCAACCCAAAATCATTAATTGATCATAGCGATAACGTGGAACAATTGCACGAACAGCAATAAACATCCAAAGCATAAAAAAAAATTTTAATAAAAACCAAACAAAATGATTTATAAAAAAAAATTCAACAAACTCCACATAATTAACTAAAAAATTATAAAAAATATGCGAGAAAGTTAAACTAATTAAAGAAAAAAAAGTACTAAAAATACAAAATTGAACCATAAAAAATATATTATGAATATGCAAATAAAGATGTTTTTCACCGTGCAAATCCAAAATATAATAATTTAATTCACCAAACAAAGGATAATTATAACCTAAAAAAATTAATGAAATTAAAAACGACATAAAAATAATATTTAAATATTCTGCAATAAAAAAAAAAGCAAAACCAAAACCAGAATATTCAACATTGTACCCAGAAACTAACTCCGATTCTGCTTCAGGTAAATCAAATGGTGACCGATTTGTTTCCGCAAGTGCACTAATAAAGAATAAAATAAATAAAGGAAAAAAGAAAAAAACATTCATACCCGTTAAAGCTTGAAAAAATAAAATTTGCAATAAATCATAACTTTGATTTAAAGCAATAAAAGGTAATAAAATTAAGAATAAAGAAACTTCATAAGAAATCATTTGTGCAGCTGAACGTAAACCACCAAAAAAAGCATATTTACTATTACTAGACCATCCAGCTAAAATAACACCATAAACAGATAAACTCGAAATACTTAAAACAAATAAAATAGAATAATGAAATTCCATAAAAACATAATTCAAACCCATAGGCATAATCAACCATAATGTAAAACTAAAAGTCAAAAATATAATGGGACTTAATAAAAATAAAAATTTATTAGAATAAAGTGGAATGATTGGTTCTTTTATTAATAATTTTAATCCATCCGCAAAAGGTTGCAATAAACCCCAAAACCCTACCTTGTGTGGACCTTGACGTCTTTGAATAGCACCCATTACTTTACGTTCCAATAACGTTAAAAAGGCAACACAAATTAATAAAGGTAAAATATAAGCAAGTAACTCAAGAAATTTTAATATTGAAAAAATAATTATTAATAAAAAACTAAACATTAGATTAATTTTTAAAACGATTTAAATTTTCGATATTAGTAAACTGTATTTGTTTATAATTCATATAAATCAAAGCTAAACCAATACTAGCTTCTAAAGCACTAATGGTCAATATAAATAATACAAAAATTTGACCATTAAAATTCATAACGGATACAGTACTCCAATTATAAAAATAATCAGTATAGAGAATCATTAAACAAAAATTTAAACTTAATAATTCTACAACAAATAATAATTTTAACATGTTATAATAAAGCTTTGTTCCTATTATAACGAGTAATGTAAAAAAAAAAAAAGAAACAAAAATATAAAATATAAGTGATAAAGGACACATTTTTTTTTAATACAATACCGGAAACAGGACTTGAACCTGTGACTTCTGCATTATGAATGCATTGTTCTACCAACTAAACTACTCCGCAAACACAGTTTCATTAAAATATGAAATCAAATCAATAGGATTTAAACAATAAATATTTATTGGCATAAATCCATGATTTGCTCCACATATTTCTGAACATTGTCCAAAGAATACTCCAGAACGTAATGGTTGAACAATTACTTGATTTAATCTTCCAGGAACAGCATCGACTTTAATCCCTAATGCAGGAATAGCCCAGCTATGTAAAACATCATTAGAAGTAACTAATAAACGTGTTGGTAAATCACGGGGTAAAAAAATAGGATTATTAACACTTAATAAACGAAATTGTCCTAATTCTAAATCTAACTCATTTAACATATAACTAGAAACACCTATTTTATTAAAATTAAAATAATATTCATAATTCCAATACCATTGTGCCCCTTGAATAATTAAAGTGAAAAAAGATTCAGGTAAAATTTCATCCATTGAATATAATAAAGCAAAACTTGGACCTGCAATATAAGCAAGAATCAACGCAGGTATAACTGTCCACGAAATTTCTAAATTTTTTTTTGTAGATTTAGAAACATTTTTATTAGAAACATTTTGTTCAATAAAAAAAAATAAATTATTTAAATTTGTAGTAGTTTGAAAAAGTAATTTAAACCCTAATGCACGCAATAAAACGCGACGATATAAGATTAAAACGGTACATAAAATACCAAAACCCAACCCAAAAATATGCTCATGCAAATAATAAATACCTTCCATTTGAAAAGACGCTGGTTCTATAAAATAAACTTGATTTAAAAGCGACATCAAAATATATATATTAAATTAAAATTTATTCACGAATATGACGATCATATAAAAAATTTTCAAAAGATGTATTTAAAGGTAAAATAAATAAAAAAACAAAAAAATAACTAAACATTGCTATTTTACCAATAATGAGATAAGGATCTACAGCTTCACATCCTCCAATATAACCTAAATAAAAAACTATAATTATTAGTAACCAAAAAATTATTTGATAACCAGGACGAAATAAACCACTACGATATAAAGGACGATTTAAAAAAGGAATTAAACATAATACAATAATAGAAAATAATAAAGCTAAAACACCTAATAATTTATTTTCAATGGAACGCAATACAGCATAATAAGGTAAAAAATACCATTCAGGTACAATATGCGATGGAGTAACCATAGGATTTGCCGCAATATAATTATCAGGATGACCCGCATAATCTGGAGCAAAACATACTAAAACCAAATATACGATTAAATAAACCAGTACACCAACATAATCTTTTACTAAAAAATACGGACTAAATTTAATAGTAGCATTAACAGGAATATCAATACCTAAAGGATTATTGGAACCATTTTGATGTAACGCTATAATATGCAATAGACTAATAAATAAAATTACAAAAGGCAATAAGTAATGTAAGCTGAAAAATTTTTTTAATGTAGCATGATCTACATTAAAACTTCCCCATAACCACCATAGAATTGTATTTCCAAAATAGGGAATAACACTTACTAAATTAGTAATGACAGTTGCAGCCCAAAAACTCATTTGACCCCACGGTAAAACATAACCTAAGAATGCCGTTAAAATCATAAGAACCTTAATAATTACACCTAAAATCCAAAGTAACTGTCTTGGATATAAATAAGATCCATAATACAATCCACGAATAACATGCAAATAAACAACAATAAAAAACATTGTTGCTCCGTTTGCATGTAAAAAACGTAAAAGATATCCAGAATTAATTTCACGCATAATATATTCAACACTTTTAAACGCAAATTCTGCATGTGGAACATAATACATAGCTAAAAGAATTCCTGTAACGATTTGAAGTAACAATGTTACCAAACTTAAAGATCCAAAATTCCAAGCATAACTTAAATTTATAGGTGAAGGGTATTCAAATAAGGTGTGATGAACTGTACTAAAAATAGGATTTTCTTTTAAACGTAATCGAAAAGTTCTACGCATAGATCAATAAAAAATGTTTAATTACAATAATTTCAAAACTATTTAAAAACAAAAATGGAAAAATACCAATAAATAAAATAAAAAATAAAAAACTAAATAAAATAAAATGTTCACGTTTATCAATATCTGTAAAAGCAACATTTCGATCATTTAAATATATATTTTTTCCAAAACATATACGATTAAATAACCAAATAGCATAAACACCATTGGTAAAAATACCAATACCCGCAATAATTAAAATTAATTTAGATTTTATATATATTAAACCAGTTAAAACTAAAAATTCAGCTACAAATCCTCCTGTTAAAGGTAAATGCATGTTTGATAAAGTCAATAAAAAAAAATATAAAACATATAATGGCATTAAAATTTTTAAACCACCATAATCAAAAATATTTCGTGTACCATAACGTTCATACAAAATACCTACAATATAAAATAAACCACTCGATATAAAGCCATGAGTTAACATCATTAATAATGCACCAATAACAGCTTCAGGTGCTTTAAGACTTAAGCCTAAAATAACATAACCCATATGACTAACCGAAGAATAAGCAATTATTTTTTTAAAATCAATTTGAACATAGGTTATCAAAGAACCATAAATTATAGAAATTAAACATAAACCAAATACTAAATTTGAAAAAAAATTTAAACCATTATAAAAACACATAACTAATATTTTATAAAACCCAAATGTTCCATATTTTAAAAGTAAACCTGCTAGAATAACAGAACCAGCCGTTGGTGCTTCAACATGAGCCTCTGGTAACCAGATATGAAAAGGAATCATTGGGGTTTTAATTGCAAAACCCAAAAAAAAACTTAACCAAATAATTTTATATTCAAATAAACTTAAATTATTAGAAAAAAAACGTAAGTCATTAATGATAAAAGTTCCAAATAAAAATTTCATATATAAAATAGAAATTAACATAAATAAAGATCCTGCAAAAGTATATAAAAAAAATTGATAAGCCGCATGTATTTTTCTATGACGTAAACCCCAAATACCTATCAAAAAATACATTGGAATTAATACAGATTCAAAAAAAATATAAAACATTAAAATATTTTCTGTTGTAAAAAAATAAAAACTTAAAAATTGAATAATAAAAATCAGTATCAAATACAAACGTATGGAAAAGAATTTAGGTAACCACTGCCACGAAATTAATGTACTAATTGTTATTAAAAATGATGTTAATAATAGAAATAAACTAGTTAAAGAATTTATATTAAATAATAAAAAATCAGATAAACCTATTTTTAACTGATAAGTAATATCATAAAATAAACAATTTAACCAAATAATCAATATACTATTTAAAATAAATAAATTAATAATTAAGCTAAATAAACGTAATAATTTTATCTGACCCTTAGGCAAAATAATAAAAAAACTCATGCAGATAAAAGGTAGTATAAAAAATAAAAAATAATTTAAGCTATAAAACATAAACAAACTAAAAAAAAAATAATAATTTGTAAAAAATACTTAAAATATTTAACAATTTTTTGTTTATATTTTTTATCAAAATTATTCAAATTTTCGTATACAAAACTTGAATAATAAAAATTATTTAAGTTTTTAGTCAATTTAATATTTAAATGAAAATTTATATAAGAATATATTTGTAACCCACTTTGACGATTTAAATGATTATTAACTGAACGTCCTTCAGGGGTTAATATTAAAAAAATATCCGAATTTACATCTAAATTTATATATTGGTTAAGAACCAACTCATTAAATAAGGAATCAGAAATTATTTTTTTACTATAATATAATTTTTTTTGAGGCAAAAAAACAGATTTAAAAATAGAAGAATATACAAAAATATTTTCATGATATATATTTTGAAATAACCAATCAAATCTAAAATACTCATTAGGGGTATTAAATAATTCTAAAAAACGAGCCTCATTCTCATCAAAAGGTAAAGAATAATCAGAATGATCAAAAGGTCGTAAAGATTCATTTAAATGTGAACTTTTTTGAAAAACATTTTCCGAGTACCTAAAAAAAATATCACGAGCTATATCATATTTTGGATCTTCAAAATAGATAAAATTGTTCCAAAACACTTTAACTTTTTTTTTATAGGAATAATATTTAACATTTTTACGAGATTTAAATTTAATATTAAATGGATTGAACTTCATAAATCTTTTTTTTCTACGCGACCATCTTTGGTAACGTAAATTTGATTCTGTAATAAATTCTTTATATTCAAAAGTAGGATAGTTATGTTTAATATTTAATTTATTAATATCCATAACCCTACGCAATGGCTTTAAAGGTAAAATACGATTAAATTCTAAATCAATAGACCATTGTTTAAAATCTTCAAAAAAAAGAAACCAATCTTCTAAATAAATATGTTTTATATCTTTTAAATTAAAAAGAAGATTTCTATCAAAATGATCAATAAAACTTTTAGTATAAAAATGATTTACTTCATAATTACTAAAATCTAATAACAAATTCTCATAATTACGAATTTCATCGAAAATAATCGATTCCGTAAAAAATAATTTTAAATTAAATAAATAACCAAATAAAATTTCAAAACTTGCAACCCCGGTCTCATTAAATGGAATTACAAAATTCAAATCATTAAAATTAATAAATTGTAATTTTTCAGCAAAATCAGATTCATAAGTCCATTTAGAAGAATATAAATAAATTAAATCATCATTATCAAAAAGGGTTAAATTAATTTTATCATTATTATCATAATAACGATTAAAACGAACATAGAAAGGAAATTTTTTTTCTGAAGACATATATTGCATTTCAACTAAACCATTTTTATTTAAAAATAAAAAACTATTAATATTGCTAAAAATAGATAAAAAATTTGTTGAAATCAAATTTAAAATATTTTTTTTTTCATAAAATAACAATGTTTCAGACAAATCATTATTAAAAGAAATACTAAACGAAAAATTTAAAATATTTAATGTATTAAAAATATAAGAATTAGTTGACCATAAAATTTGTAAAACAGAATCAACCTCTGTAATCTGTTTAATAACAGCATCCATTCTATTTTGTTTATCAATAGAAGGTAATACACTTTTCTTTGAACCATCTTGATATTTATCAATTTTTTTAAAATTATAAACAAGATCTTGAAAATCAAATAAGTCATGAACATCTTCTGTACTCGAAATTGATGACTGATTATAATAATTTAAACGATCCACACGATGATCAAAATATTTATGATATTTTACATTTTTATTAGAATAAAAAGGAATTTTTCTTTCAAAATCAGTTAAATTGTAACCTAATAAAATACTTAAATATTCAACAAAAAACAAATTATAAAAAGGTAAAACACCTTGATAATTTGTTCTTTTTAAATCAATTTTCATTAAATCGAAGATATCAAATAAATTATATGTAAATTTATAACCTGGAATAACAATATCATTTAAAAATAAAATTTCATTTTTAAAAATAAGATGTAAATTTTTTGCATAACCAAATAATTCATCTTCATTTACATATAAAAATAAAAAATGCTCAAAAGTACACATTTCTGCATTCGGTATATCTGTATGTAAATAAAAAATAGTTTCATATAATTTACTTCCAATTTCATGCTCAACATAATTATGATGATATAGAAAATTTGTTTCATTTAAATCTTCACTAAAATAAAAATCAACATCTTCAGGTTGTGCTTCATCATCATCACGATCCGGATGAGGAAACTCTAACCAACTACGACCTAACGCAACAATATAAATCAAAGGAGTCCATACTATAAAATAAGCTACTAAAAAAAAAATCACCAACAAAAAATAATGAAAAGAATAACGTGCTAAAGTTGTATTAGTAAATATATATAAAATTTTAGGTAAATTATTAATAAAATATAAAAAATGAAAACAATTAATAATACATTGATTTAAAAACGGATATTCTTCTAAAGGTTTTTCTAAAATAAGAGAAAAAAATACATATATTTTTTTATAAGAAATAATTTGAAAATAATTAAAAGGACGATTTATGTAATTTTTAGTATACCTACGTAATAAATTTATTTGTTCAATAGGATGTCTAGTCACACCATCACGCATATAAATAGAACGAAAATTCCAATTACCCGATGCATAATAATTAAAAACAAAACTAAATTTATCAAAAAATCCAAATTTTTGTAATAAAAAAATTTGAATTTTTACAACTTTATCAAAAAAATATTTAAAACCAGGAAAAACATAATTTAGAGCAATATCACCTTCTTCCAAAACAATTTGAACTGTTTCCATAGGATCATCATCAGTACCATAATCTCGATAGCGCTTATCATCCATTAAACGATATTTTCGTGTAGAATAATTATTTAAAGGCATAACATCCCCAGTCACATAATTATATAATAATAGAGGAGGCGTTCCTACCGGTAAATTTAACATATCACGAACAATATTATCCCATATTTTAACGGGATAATGTGTAGCTTGTTCAACCTCAGGCATACTAATCTCTTTTACCCCATACCAACGATCATGCGAATTTTCTTCAGTTACAAAATATGACGCATAATTGCTACTTTCATCATAATGCTTATAATAAGGATAATTACCTGGGCGTTGAAATAATCGATCAGAAAATTGATAACGATTTTCAATATACTGTGTTAATGAATTAAAAAAACCATCATAACGATATTTTTTCCAAGTATCATTATTAAATTTACGAAAATTTAAATTAGAATACAATTTTTCAGGTTGTTGTATACGTTGATAATCAACAAAAAAAGATTTAGTTAAATTTATATCATTAGTTTTTTTTGAAAATTCATCTTTAAATTCATTAAAAAATTTAGGATACAAATTATTTAAAACTGTTGCATTTTTAGAATTTAAAACATTAATATCTTTATTATTAAAAGATCTACCAATGGTTTGTAAAAAATCTCGAAAACTTTCTTTCCAAAATTTAGGTATTCTAATAACAGGATCTTGTACATAACCTTGAAGTCGAAATTCTTGCAAAGGGTCCAAAGGAATAACCATATATTCACTAATCGGTCGACGTTTTGTAATACGCCTTAATAATTTATAAAATGATAAATTATTTGAATTATTTTTTACTTTATAAAAAAAATACGGATCTAATAAACCAGATAAACTTAAAAGCGTACGTTCAGAACTCATAACAAAAAAACGTAAAACAGAATAAAAATCTAAGTTATACCTGTTTGGGGACCCACCAAGTTGAAGAAAAAATTCCATATATAAATCCTGTGTCCAAGAAATAGCCGATTCTAATTCACGATTTAAACCCGATGAAAATAAAAACCATTCAACAAAAAAATTTATACTACTATTATTTTTAAAAATAAATGGTTGAATTCTTTTATATTTAATATTTTTTCGCTCAAACCACGGATTATTATAAATATAATAGTACCAATCCAAATTATTAGAATTTAAAAATGGATCATTTTTAAAAATATAAGAATAATCAAAAAATAATTTATAAAAATCAGGAAAATTAGTCAATAAATCTTTACGAAAAACTGGATTTAATTTTTCTAAAAATAAAAAATATTTTGGAAATATTGAAAGAGAATTACTATAAGCATCATTCAACATAGTACCATGAACAGTAATATTTTTATAAAAAGACAATAAATATCGACGTGTAAAAAATGTTATAATAGAATTTTTTGGATCAATAAATTCACGATCAAGCTCTATTTCAACATCTTTAAAGCGTTCTTCTAATAAAAAACGATATTTATTACGCATCCAAGTAAAAACATTCCAATAAATCCTAAAATGCATATCAGATTTATCATCCAAACCAATCATTAACATTTCATGTTCAGCAGCCTGAAAATCCCATTTATCTTTATTTTTACGATTATAAGCGCGATTTAAAACATAAGCCCGATTATCTAATACACGATAATAAAGATCATAGATCTGCTCAGCAGTATTTTCTGCAATTATTGCATGATGTTGAAAATACCTTGCACGTTCTAAAGATTGACGAAAACGCTGATATAAATCAACTTTTTTACGAATTAAATCGTCAGGTATAATAAAATTTAATTCATATTTTAAAGATAAAATAAATAATTGTAACCAACCAGCAACAAAATTATTATGTTTAATATAGCCATCACGATATTTTACTCTATTATTAATTTGCTTTTTTGATAACCAACTTTCAAAACGAAAATAGTTATTCATACCAAAATATGTTTGAATTTTATTATCAATTAAACCTAAACGATTATAATCAGAAAAATTAAAATTAGAATCATAATCATATTTATCAAAAAGAGCATAACCATAGGGTTTCATAAAAAGCTCTCTTTTATAAAGCTTTTTAGGTTCATAACGATACATAGTATTAACAAATTCTGGTTTTTTAAAAAAACGACGTTTAAAATAAAATTCAGTTCCTCTACGAAGATCATGACGTTTATGTTGTTTTCTTTTTGAACGTCTTCTATGATTAATAAATAAAAAATTCATCATAAGCTTATTTAAATAAGGCAATGGTTTAAATAAATTACCATAAAGATCCCACTTTAACAAACGACCAATACTACGATTTCCACGACGCCAAGAAGATTGACGAAATATATTATCACCAAAAAACCCTTCCAAATGGTCTAATTCATAAGTAAATTCTTCTAAAAAATAATAAAATTTCGTAAAATCCTCAGAATTAGCATATTGCTCAGGATTTGTAATAGAGCCTGCATAAGCATATTCATCAAACATTGAAGATTCTTCTAATGGAATTTGATATCCTTTACTGCTCCACCAATGTTGGTCAAATAACCCAATTTCTTCACCAACATAATTTTGACCCAAAGAAAAAGCATTTTGTGTAATATTATAATCCACAGTCTCCGTTTTAAAAGCTTCACTGTACTCATCATAATGAATTAATTCTTCAATCCATGGCATAACATTTGAAGTATTTTCTTCATCAAAAGGCGCATCATTTTTTACCCATTGTGCACGACATAAAAACCATAAAACAATTATACTATGAAAATATATCAAATAAATATGTTCATCAGATTTATCAGTAATACTATTTAAATCTTTTTGTAGCCAAGTATCAACATACTGCAAAATAGAATCACCAAAACTATCAGTAATATCGTAATAATCACTTTCTACATCTAAAACCTCTATAAAATCATTTATAGCAGTTTGATTTACAAATAAACTATCACGTTCCGGTACAAAATATTGTGCAAATTCAGAAAGATTAAATTCATGAAAAGCTTGTGCATAATTTTTATAACCGTAAAACCAATACTGATTACCTAAAGAACTTAAAACTAAACAATCATTTATACTTAAATCGATTGTTACTAACTCTAAACGTCCTATTAAAAATGAAAATGCAAAATTACTCGAATTAAAATAAAAAGTTAATGCTTGTTTAAAATAATCTAAATTATTTAACTTAACAAAAAAATTCGAAGAAATTAAAATATTATAAACAAAATAATTTTTAAAAACAAAATCTTCTGTCAATTTAATATCTAACAATATTAAAGGATTTTTAAATTGCATAGATAAAGTTTGAAACTTATTTGTAGAAAACATAAAAAATAATAAAAATAAATCAAATTGAATTGATTTAATATTATATAAATTTATTTGTTTAATTAATTTTATATTAAAAACACTAGAAAATGTATTAAAAAAAATATTGGATTTTAAATTTCTATTAAGCCCAATAACTTTTTTAAAAAAATTTTTTTCAGAATTTTTTTTTATTTTATGTATATTTGTAATATAAGGAAAAAAAAATAAATTTTGATTCTTTTTTAAATAATTAGTAATATCATCTAAATGATGAAAATAATTCGAAACTAAATTAACTTTTAAAGCAATTATGCGATTAAATTTTAATTTAGTTTTAAATAAAAAAGGTAACCCATAAAATAATTGAAAAAAAAAATTATTACTATAATTATTTTCCGAACTTAAAAAAGTATTATAAGCTACTTTATCATTATCCGTAGTAAATGCCCTTAAATCTGTATTAAAAACAGAAGATAAATAATTTTTCTTTTCATATTTTAAAAAATAACGTGTATAAGGGGTACTAAACCTTAAAAATTTTATTATTTCATCTGTATCTTGTAAACCGACTTTAGAGTTATCTTCAAAAATTGCCCAAGTAGAAATATATATGATGGGTAATAATGAAATAAGATTACGAAACGATGGAAACCAAGAATGTAACCCTTCAATAGTTGCTTCTTGAAAAGCACGATAATATTTATAACGATCTTGTTTTGGATAACCTATATCAAAAAATTTTGGTTGTTCATGAAACAACACAAGAAGTCTTTTACGTACAGTGACAAATAAATGTCGTGACGACTTAGAACTAAACAAAAAAGCAAAAGTACTTAAATACTCATTCGTATAAGCATTCTCTAATTTAATTAACGAAGTTGTAGAAGGAATAAAAACAAATTGTTCTGGAATTAATGTTTTATAATAAAAAAATCGAAATAATAATTTAAATTGAAAAGATTGAGATTTTTCAAAAAGAGATTCTTCACTATAAAGTTTTTTTATAATTTTATTAGTTAATTTTAAAAATAGTACTTCGAAATTAATTTTTACATATTTTTTAAAAAAAACAGAATTAAATAAAATTTTTAAATCCTCTGAAAACATTGTTTCAAAAAAATTAAATAAATAATTTAAATTCGTTTTTTTTGAAATTTCAAAAGTTTTAAATTTATAAATAAAAACGGTAAATATAGTATTTAAAATAAACTTAAAAAAATCACTATTATATAAATGCGTAAGTTTTAACCAAAATTTAGAATTAAAAATAATAGAATTAAATAAATCTATTTCATTTTGTTCAGACAATTCTATTTTTTTTTGTAAAAGATTTAAAATAAAATACTCATTAATATCAAAAAAACGATTAAGATAATTAATAGAATAAAAATTTTCAATGGACAAATTTTCTAATAATTGATCTAAAATTAATAAATTATTTTTACTAAACGTATAACTGCGATTACCATAAAAATAAGAACTAACTAAAAAACTATAATCAATACCAATAAAATTACTTAAAGTTTTTGTAACAGATAAACCATAAATACCATAATTATAAGTAAAATGACTATCAAAAATATAATTATTATAATTAGAAAATAAACTATTTTTTAATAATTCTGTTGAATTAATTAATAATTTTATCTTTTTAGAAAAATATAAATTATTAAAATCATTTAAACCCCAAAAAGTATAAGTATTAACACGACTATGCCGCCATTTAGTTGTTTTTTTTTTATTTTTTAATAATGCAAAAGTTGGAGAACAATAAGAAAAATATAAAATAAAATTATCACTCAAGTAATAATTTAACAAAAATTTATTTAACATAAATTTTTGTAAATCAGAATAATTTTTAATATAATTAACATTTTTATACAATAGATCATTATAAAAATTATTATAAATATTAAAACGAAAATCTATAATATTTTTTTTTAATTTTTTTTTTTTTATATTTTTATAGTTATTTTTTATTAATAAACGATTTCTAAAATAAGCTTGAAAAATTTCATTAGAAATTTGATGCCATCTTTCAAACAAAAGAATATCATCATAAAAAGAATCAACACCAGCTTCTTCCTCTTCTAACGGTATTTTATATTTATTAATATATAACCATCTAGTATCAAATTCACCAAAATCATCTGGAAAATATTCAACACTAGTTAAAAAAACCTCATAAGTATCAGGGTTTTCAGGGGATACTTCAGAAAATTCCTTGTATGCTGTAGATAAAAAAGCATCATCATCTAATTCGGAAGATAGTTCATCTTCTAAATCAGACCAACCTTCAAAAAAATCAAAATCATCGACTTCATCAACTTCTAAATCAAAATTTAAATAATTTTCTAAAAAAGAATCATAGACAAATAAAAAGTAGACCACAAAATAAATAAACACGAATAATAAACCTTTATTACAAGATATAATATCAATATCAAAACCTGAAAAAAATAAAAAAATTAAAGTATAAAAAAAAATTGTTATAATTAAAATTACAAAAATTAAATAAAAGTTTTTTAAAATTCTTTTAAAATATGATTTATAAGTTATAATTGAGGAGTCTGTGGAAAAAATTCCACTTAATTTTAACCAAATACCTTTTAAAAGGTGTGTTTTATTTATAAAAATAACAAATTTAGATAATAAAATACCTAACAGTAAAATAAATATATTTATAATATTAAATAAAAATTTAAACATTGTTTACAAAACTAATTAAAACAGAAAAAACATTTAAAGTTTTAAAAATATCGAAAAAATTAACTGAGATTAATCACAAAAGCGATTAATCTCAGTAAAAGGATTCGAACCTTTAAATGTTGATATCAAAAACCAATGCCTTACCCATTTGGCTATACTAAAATGAAGGCTTCAAATATTTAAAATAAAAAATTAAAAGTATTAATGAGAAACTTGTATAGAATCTCTAAAATAAATTAAAGTTAATACAAAAAAAACATAACCTTGTAAAATAGCAATAACAAATTCTAAACAAGTAATTAAAAAAATAATTATAAATATTGCAAAACCAATTATAGGGTTTACACTTAAAATAAAACTTGAAAAAATATAAAGTAAACTATGTCCAGCCATTATATTTGCAAATAATCGAACACTTAAACTAATACCACGGCTTAAATATGATACTATTTCAATTACAATAAGTAAGGGCACTAAAATAATTGGAATACCTTTTGGGGGTATAAAAACATATAAAAAATTTGATTTTTGACGAACAAACCCTATAAACGTTAATACTAAAAAAACTGTAAAACTTAAACTTAAACTTAAAACTCCTTGACTAGCTAAAGCGCCTTCATAAGGAATCATTCCAAACAAATTAATGAAAACAACATAAAAAAAAATAGTAGAAATAAAAGGAAAATATTTTTGTCCACGATATTTAACCTGTTCACGAAAAGTTTTAGCTAAAAAATCATAAATTACTTCAAAAAAAAGATTAATATTAGAAGGTAAAATAAAATTATTATTATTAAAAAAAATTAAAGTAATGAGTAAATAAATAAATAAAATACGAAATAACATTAAATAAAAATCATTAACAAAAAAATTATTTAAAAATAAAAAAAACGCACATTCAAACTTTTCAAAAATATTTAAATAAACTTTAGAAAATAATATTTCATAAGCTTCTAGATCTTTATAATTATTAATAGTAATTTCAAATTGCTCTAACGGACTAAACATTTTAATAAATTAACGATCAATCTCTCCAAAAACAATATCCTGTGTACCTATAATAGTAACTACATCAGCTAACATATGTCCTTTTGACATAAAATTCAAACCTTGTAAATGCATAAAACCAGGCGACCTAATTTTACAACGATAAGGACGATTACCGTTATTTGATACTAAATAAACCCCAAATTCACCTTTAGGACTTTCAATCGGTGCATAATTTGACCCTGCCGGTACATGAAAACCTTCCGTATATAATTTAAAATGATGAATTAAAGATTCCATAAATAATTTCATATCGCCTCGTTTTGGCGGAACAATTTTATAATTATTTATTTTAATAAATTGCTCACCTTCTAAATTTGATAATAATTTAGTTGCTTGTTTAATAATTAATAAACTTTCTCGCATTTCTAAAACACGAATTAAATAACGATCATAACAATCACCATAAATCCCAAATGGAACGGAAAATTGAAATTCATTATAAGCTTCATAAGATTGATTTAAACGTAAATCCCATTTTGCTCCCGACCCACGTAACATAACTCCACTAAATCCAAAATCTAAAGCATCCTTTAAATGAACAATCCCTACATCAACTAAACGTTGCTTCCAAATACGATTATTAGTCAATAAAGTTTCCATATCATCTAAAAATTTATTAAAATTAAAACAAAATTGATCAATTTTTGAAAGTAAATCAATCGGCAAATCTTGACTAACACCACCAGGACGAAAATATGCAGCATGCATACGAGCACCTGATACTTGCTCATAAAAACCCATTAAAACTTCACGCTCTTCAAAACCCCATAAAAAAGGTGTAAGAGCTCCAACATCTAAAGCATGGGTAGTTACAGCCATTAAATGATTTAAAATTCGTGTAATTTCACTAAATAAAACACGAATCAATTTAGCTTTATATGGTATGTTTATATTAAGTAAATTTTCAATACTTAAACAATAAGCATGCTCTTGGCACATCATCGATACATAATCTAATCTATCAAAATAAGGTAAAGCTTGTAAAAAAGTTTTGTACTCTATTAATTTTTCTGTACCTCGATGTAATAAACCAATATGAGGATCAGCATATTCAATAAATTCACCGTTTATCTCTAAAATTAAACGTAAAACCCCATGTGCAGCAGGATGCTGCGGACCAAAATTTAAAGTAAAATGTTTAATTTCTTTAATATTTATATTATTTAACGTTTCCATGGACTTTCAAAATCAAAAAAACGAAATTCTTGCGCTAGCTCAACATTTTCATATAAAATAGTTTTTTGTTCTTCATCGTAACGCAATTCCAAAAAACCCGTTAAAGGAAAATCTTTACGTAAAGGAAAACCCTCAAAACCATAATCAGTCAAAATACGTCTTAAATCAGGGTGATTAAAAAATAAAATACCATACATATCCCAATTTTCACGTTCTAACCAATTCGCACTTTGAAATAAAGAAGTAACAGAAAATAAAAAA
>Ga0209631_10002521_pt1 | contig 21822 bp, 19 predicted proteins | sample COG_08_FD_184752 | JGI IMG/M metagenome (GOLD analysis project Ga0209631, IMG submission 184752) | Pelagic Microbial community sample from North Sea - COGITO 998_met_08 (SPAdes) (version 2) | ecosystem: Environmental > Aquatic > Marine > Neritic zone/Coastal water | place: Helgoland, sampling... | reverse complement strand
CGAGTGCTTGCCATTGACTTCAACAGAACTGGAAATATTTCCGTTAGCAACTCACGAGAACGAGCATTGCGCATAGATCGATAACGTCCATGGTGCCAGCCCCTGACTGTACTATCAACAATATCAGGGTTGCTAAATCCCATACGCTCAATAGTTTTTAGGGTTTCAGGATCACTATCGCTTCCTGTAAAGACCAAATTACTTGAGATGCTATCATCAGAACCAAGCGATGGTGAGCCCTCGAATAAGGCGCCGTAGTGACTTTCAACTGTTTTTAGGTGGTAGCTCAGCTCCTCTGTGAAGCTGCGTGCGTCTGGGTAGCCAAGAAAAGCGGCCAAACCAGCAATGGCTTTGGGCTCTTCAGGCAGGGAATGGGTTTGTTCGTCATTAATCATTTGCAGGCGATGCTCGACCCGGCGCAGGTAACGATATGCAGCGATCATATCTTTGCAAGTGGCTTTTGTTATTTGGCCAAATTTTGCTAGTGCAGTGAGGCCTGCTTCAGTGGGCGCCCGTCGCAGCTCGACAAGTCTACCGCCCCAAATCAGTTGCTGGGTTTGTGTAAAAAATTCAATTTCCCGTATACCCCCACGCCCTAGCTTAATATTGTGTCCCTTTATGGCTATTTTTTCACTACCGCGATATGCATTGATTTGGCGCTTAATAGAATGAATATCTTCAATAGCTGAAAAATCCAGATTTTTGCGCCATATAAAAGGTGTGAGCCATTTCAAAAAAGCCTCACCTGCGTCCTTATCGCCACCAACGGGTCGCGCCTTGATCATAGCTGCGCGTTCCCAATTCTGGCCTATGCTTTCGTAATAGTTTTCCGCTGCTAAAACCGACAAGGCAAGGGGGGTTGCTGCTGGATCCGGTCTCAATCGTAAATCTGTGCGAAAAACGTAACCATCAACAGTTCGCTCATCGAGCAGTTTTATCAAACCGCGGGCAAGGCGAACGAAGTTGTTTTGCAGACCTTCACGATCATCAGTTTTCAAGCGGTCTGGGTCATAGAGAATAATTAAGTCGATATCACTGGAGTAATTTAATTCGCGCGAGCCAAGCTTGCCCATGCCAAGTATCACCAGACCGGAACCGTACTCGGGCTTGTTTTTATCTTCAACTGTTATAGCTCCTTGACCAGCTGCTAAAGTAAGTAAATGGGACGATGCGGCTGATATTGAGGCTTCTGCGAGCTCAGAAAGTGCATTCGTAATCTCTGCCAACTCCCAAACACCAGAAATATCTGCTAATGCAATGACAAGAGAGGCCTGCTGTTTTGTTTTTCGTAAAAGCGCAGCTATTTTATTTGTGCCTTCCTGTGTGCTTGGGATTTTTTTTTGGGCGCTGCGAATGTCAGCCAGTATTTTCTTCATTAGCTGTTCAGGTCCATTCTGAAATAGGGAACAAGTAAATGCCGGATCTGATACAATACTTTGAGTTAGATAAGGACTATAGGAGAAGGTGATCTCCAATAAATCTCTCAAAGCTGGGTCTTTGATGATTTCTTTTGCATGCTTGACAAGTTTTTTATCACTGCAAGTTTTGAGCGCATCCAACCAACGTTCCATCCCCAAGGCTGCGAGTTCGGGTTCAATTCTGGCGGGGATTGCGATTCGTTCGCTTGCTGCCCTGAAATATGACATAATCATTAACTCTTTATTCGTCACAAAATGATAGTTTTTATAGCTATGTAGATGTTATCAAAACTTACTTTATAAGTCGTAGCCCTAAAGTGCTGTTGAAAATATGAAAAATAGTGTGATCAAACGAGTTATTCGTGGTGTGACCCACCTGTTGGGTGGATTAGGCACCGGCTTGGCTATTATAATGGTTGTTTCGGCTTGGAAACTTTCAAGTGGTCCAATTTCGTTGGCTTTTTTATCACCCTATTTCGAGAGCACACTAGCAACATTTCATAAATCTTCCCGAATTCGCCTGGATGATACTATCCTGACGTGGGCCGGTTGGGAGCGCACATTGGATATTCGTGTTATCAACGTGCGTGTCTTGGGGGAGGGCGACGCCATGATAGCCAGTGTTCCTGAGCTTTCATTGTCCCTTAGCGCCAAGGCTTTGTTCAATGGAATGATTGCACCAAAAAGCATCGAAATGTTTCGCCCTAATCTCAAAGTCATACGTCATAGTGATGGCTCACTGGAAGTCGGCTTTAATACTGAAGGTGCAAATTCAGATCAATTCTTGCAACAGATGTTCGCTATCTTGCTTCAAAAACCTAATGTTTCTCATCCCATGAGTTACCTGTCCAGGGTCAGCATCATTGATGCGGATTTAGAAGTAGTTGATCAAAATCTAAAAATCTCGTGGAGTGCCCCGAACGCACAAATTAAGCTTTTGCGGGGCACCAGCGGTATAACGAGCGAAGTCACAATGGATGTTTTGGCAGGCGATACAAAGGCTAATATATCCATGCAAGGCGAATACCTTGAAGCCGAAAGGCGTTTTGATATTGGAGTTGACTTCTACCAAGTTAAGCCATCGGCTTTTGCTAGGCTATCGCCTGAACTGTCCGCGTTGGCGGGTTTTGAGGTTCCCCTTCAAGGGACTTTGACTTTCTCTATGTTGGGCGATGGTGCGATTGAAAGTTTTGGATTTGATGTGGCTGGGTCAAAAGGTGCGGTTACTTTACCCATTAATACAGCCAAAAAATTTGGTCTTACACAATTTTCTAGAAGATTAGACGTCGAAGCAATAGACTTTAGGGGGCGCTATGAGGGCAGGCTCAAAAAAATTGAAATTAGCAGCTTGGAACTCGAATTTGGTGCTCTGGGCAAAGTTTATCTTCCTCATCCTTTTGACCATGAAATACCACTCAAAGCCTTAAAAGCACGGGGACGGTATTTTGGTGTAGGCTCTCAACTTCAGCTTGATACGCTCGAACTGGATCTAGACGGTCCCCACTTGTCAATGGCACTTAATCTTGTGGCGGATGAGGTTGGTGTCTCGCTTGGGGCCAATGGTGTTGTCAGAGATGTTAATAAAGATCATTTTTCTACTCATTGGCCAAAGAGTATAGCAAAAAAAACTCGGAAATGGGTCATCAAACATGTGTCACAGGGGAGTGTGCCTGAGGTTCGAACTGCAATTCAGGCTCGTTATTCCCGGGACACAGGCTTTGAACTGTTGGCCTTCAATGGTGAAATGGATATACGCGGTGCAGAGGTTAGCTTCCTCTCGTTTATGCCCAAAGTTAACAACATTATGGCAACTGCACGTTTCAATAAAAAAAAATTTGATGTTTTCATTACCCAGGCACAAATGAGAGGGATTAGTACACGAAAATGCGTTATCTCATTCAGGGGGCTAGATGAGGTTGATACATATGCGAATATGGATTTATTTGTTAGAGGGCCTCTAAAAAATGCATTCTCCTTGATTGATCAACAATCTTTGGGCTTCGTATCAGCTTTAGGGGCCTCTCCTGAGCAGGTGAATGGCTCGACTAATGCTCACATCAAGCTAAACTTTTTGGTTGCAGATAATTTAAGCGCAGATGACATTGATTTTAATATCTCTGCGGGCATGCAGGATGTTTCCATTGATAACATCATATCTGGCCAAGGCTTCCATAATGGGCGATTTTTTTTGAAAGCCTCTAAGCAAGGGCTCAACGTTAATGGAGATGTAAAAGTTGGAGATATCCCAGTTTCACTAGAGGTGTGGCATAATTTTAGCGCGGGTTCCCCTTATCGTGGGCGATATAAAGTTGCCTCCAAAATTGATGATGTTAAAAGTCTTAACCATCTGGGCATGGAATTTCAGCCTTTGCTTGGAAATCTAATTGAAGGTGGTGTGGCTGTTGAGATCCAGTTGACTACCCACGATGTCGGCAAAGGTCAGGTTCAGGTTGAATTTGATTTGGATGAAACAGTATTGAGGGTTCCTGCAATCGGATGGTCTAAAAAGGCTGGTTCTGCTGGAATTGCTCACGTTAATCTTGAAATTGATGACACCCGTATAGTGAATATTCCTAAATTTTCTCTTGCCGCTGGAGACATGAAAATTAATGGTTCTGCAAATTATGCTGAGGACGGAACTGGGCTGGATAGAGTTAATATTAATCAGATCAGTTTTAAGAGGACTGATTTAGCTGGTGTTGTTATACCCGGCAATGATGGTGGCTGGACTGTTAGTTTTCATGGACCAAGCCTTGATCTAGAACCATCCTTCGAGGATTTGTTTAAGGCATCCCCAGATGTTGATGATGGGCTTAATTTGAAGCTCAGTCTATCTGCTAATGTTGATAAGATCTGGACAGGCCAAAAGCATTTTTTGAGGCAAATTACTGGCACTCTTAACAGAGCTGACGATCGTTGGCATGGTATTAATGTCGATGGTAGTCTCAGCAGCGGTGAAAAATTTAATGTGCTACTCAGGCCAAGTGGCAAGGGGAAGCGTTGGGTTAAGATTAAAACAACAGATGCTGGGAATATGCTACGTACCTTGGATGTTTATGACACGATGATCGGTGGAACTCTTGATGTGGAGGCTACATTCGATGATACAGTTGACGATAATCCGCTGGCTGGTGAAGTTCTTATTCGTGATTATAGTCTTGTTGATGCTCCCACTCTTACCCAACTTGTTGGAGAAATGACACTAGCTCGTTTAAAAGAAGCTTTGCAGGGTGACGGATTGGCATTCAGCAAATTCAATGCACCCTTTATTATGAGAAAAGGTGTTGTTGACATTAAGGACGTCAAGGCGACAGGGCTATCGCTTGGGTATACTGCCAAAGGCAAGATCTATACACATACAGAAATAATTGATATTGAAGGGACTGTAGTTCCCATATACGCGCTGAACAGTGCTCTTGGAAACATTCCCTTTATCGGCACCCTGCTGACAGGTACTGAGGATGGCAGCGGTATTTTTGCTGCAACATATAAAATGAAAGGCCCGTTGGAAGACCCAGAAGTTAAGGTTAACCCGTTATCGGCCCTGGCACCGGGTATCTTGCGCAATCTTTTTGGCCTTTTTTCTGATAGACCCAACCCATACTCAGAAATCGAGGGTGCAAACGAGATCGACAGAAAAAAAACAATTAACAAGACCAAAGGTCTTTAAACAGGGTTCATTATTACATGGCGTTTTTTGCCTGCCGATAATTTAACTACACCCTCGCTATTTATATTTAGGTTGGTAATGATTTGGGTCTCATCGTCAATTTTTTTACCATTTAGCTTGCCACCGCCGCCCTTGATAAGGCGCCTTGCTTCACCATTTGACGTGGCCAATCCGGCAAGCTTGAAAAGCTCAAAAATGACAATGCCTGTCTCTAGACTGGCTTTTGGGATATCGATGCTTGGTAAGGCTTCACCCAATCCACCCTCTTCGAAAGTACGTCGCGCAGTCTCTGCGGCTTCAATAGCTGCATCAGCGCCATGGCATAGTTTAGTGATCTCCGTTGCCAAACGTTTCTTGACGTCGTTGATCTCCTCAACTTTAGCCTTTTCCAAATCGGTAATTTCATCCAAAGGTAGGTCTGTGAACAGCCTAAGAAATTTACCAACATCTGCATCTTCTGTGTTGCGCCAATACTGCCAATAGTCATAAGGGGATAGCATGTCAGCATTAAGCCAAATAGCGCCGGCGGCAGTTTTCCCCATCTTTGCGCCAGACGAGGTTGTAAGCAGCGGTGTTGTCAGGCCGTATATGTTGCGTTGATCAGTCCGCCTTCCTAGTTCCACTCCGTTAATGATGTTGCCCCATTGGTCGGAGCCACCCATCTGTAGCGAACAGCCGTAGCGCCGGCTTAGCTCAAGAAAATCATATGCTTGTAAAATCATATAGTTGAATTCTAGGAAACTGAGATTGTGCTCGCGCTCAAGCCGGATTTTTACAGATTCAAAACTAAGCATGCGATTGACCGAGAAATATCGGCCGTAATCGCGTAAAAAGTCTATATACTCGATGCCAGTAAGCCAGTCGTTGTTATTAACCATTAGAGCATCCGTTGGGCCATCGCCAAATTTAAGAAATTTCGCAAATACCTCTCTAATGCCTGCCATGTTGGCAGCAATGGCTTCGTCGTCTAACAGCTTGCGACTCTCATCTTTGCCAGAGGGGTCTCCTACCTTTGTTGTGCCTCCGCCCATCAGAACAATGGGTTTATGGCCAGTGCGTTGCAGAAGACGCAGCATCATTATTTGCACTAGTGATCCAGCATGTAAACTGGGTGCAGTGCAATCAAAGCCGATATAGGCTGAGATAATATTTTTTGAAGCAAGGTCATCCAATGTGTTCAGATCTGTACACTGGTGCATATAGCCACGATCTATAACGTTTTTAATAAATTCTGAGCTGTGACTGGTCATCTGAAGAATGGTTCTTTAACTTGTTACTATAGTGAGGTCATAACATACTCTTGCTCCGGTTTACAATGCACACAGGAAACGAATACATGGCAAACTATTCACCACTGACGGCTCTTGGCTTGATGAGTGGCACCTCACTAGATGGAATTGACGCGGCCGTGATTGTAAGCGATGGGGTGCAACTGATTGAAACTGGTGCGGTGGCTAGCTTTCCTTACGATCCATTTTTTCGCGATGAACTGCGCTCATGTCTGGGTAAAACCCTGGAGAGCCCGGGTGTTGCAGATGTAGCTGGGAAACTTACAAGTCATCACGTTGAAGCTGTTAATCAAATGCTCCAAGAGAATAATTTGAAGGCCTCTGATGTAGATTTGCTTGGCTTTCATGGTCACACTATCTTGCATCGTCCACAAGACAAATTAACAGTTCAGATTGGTGATCCAGCCGTGCTTGCCAAAGAGACAGGCATCCGGGTAATCGGCGATTTTAGATCTAATGACCTGACCGAGGGTGGCGAAGGAGCGCCTCTGGCGCCATTGTTTCATCATGCTCTTTGTGCTGACTTGGAAAAGCCCTTGGCCGTTCTTAATGTTGGTGGTGTTGCTAATGTAACTTGGATTGGTGGAGAAGACAGCTTCGAGGGTCCAAATGTTATGGCTTTCGACACAGGCCCCGGCAATGCTCTCATTGATGATTGGGCTTGTGCAACCATCGGCTGTTCCATGGATGAGGGTGGCCGATTAGCCCATGCGGGGAAAGTCCATCAGGAGATATTAAGCGGTTTTCTTGAAAATCCTTACTTCGGTCGGAACCCGCCAAAATCTCTGGACCGAGACGACTTTTCTTGGGTTTTGCATGCAGTGTCAGGACTGTCTGCTGAAGACGGTGCGGCGACCTTGTGTGCCTTTAGTGCTCGCAGTATTAGCAAGGCACGTGACTATTTTCCTGAGGCTGCCAAGCGCTGGTTGGTGACAGGCGGTGGTCGTCATAATACCACCATGATGGCTATGCTGGATTTGCTTGTGGGTGGGCCTGTCGAGCCAATTGAATCAATCAATTTTAACGGGGATGCACTTGAGGCCCAAGCATTTGCCTTTCTCGCAATACGTTCATTTTATGGCATGCCCATAAGCCTTCCAAAAACAACAAACGTTTCACGCCCCATGATAGGTGGGGTTCTGTTTGAATCTTGAAGGCTGTCAAGTTAGGCTGCTTCCTCAGCAAATGCCTTGTCTAGATAATTGCCAGTCAGTTTGTTAAGGACATCCATCTTATTTGAAAAAAAATGATCCGCCCCAGCAATAGTATCGTAATCAATTACGATATTTTTCTGACTCGAAAGTTTTTGTGCAAGTTTATCGACAGCATCCTTTGGCACGATTTCGTCTTTATCGCCGTGAATGATTTGCCCTGAAGCAGGGCAGGGGGCCAGGAAGGTGAAGTCATATGCATCCGCAGGCGGAGCTAACGAGATGAATCCAGTAATTTCGGGGCGACGCATCATAAGTTGCATAGCGATCCAGGCACCAAAAGAAAAACCACCAATCCAGCAGGTTGAGGCATTTGGGTTTTGAGTTTGCATCCAGTCAAGGGCTGCAGCTGCATCACTCATTTCGCCAATACCATTATCAAACTGACCTTGTGATCGTCCAACGCCGCGAAAGTTGAAGCGTAGAACAGAGAATCCACGCTTGATAAACGTTTGATAAAGCGCGTAGGTGACCTTGTTATTCATGGTGCCACCATGTAGCGGGTGGGGGTGAAGTACCAGTGCGGTTGGGCCATTGGCTTTTTTCGAGTGCTGGTAGCGGCCTTCTAGGCGGCCCTCTGGACCGTTAAATATTACTTCAGGCATGACATGCTATTTGTTTCTTGTTTTTCATCAAGTGGAAAAATCCCGAGTATTCTCTAGGGGGTATTAACGATAGTATAGACATTAATATACTGTATGATACTTGACCTGTGAGGTCGGACATATTATAACCTTAATATTATAGTAAAGTTGATTTAATGAAGTATTTCATTAACGGCAATATTTGTTTTATATATAATTTCCAGTCACACATATAAAGAAAAATCGATGAGATTCAAGAGGTTTAAAGAAGATATAGATGCCTTTTTGGCTCGTGACCCGGCTGCACGATCCCGTATTGAGGTGGCGCTTTGCTATCCTGGGTTCCACGCCTTGATATTTTATCGCTTGACTAATTGGCTGTGGCGAGCCAACTGGCGCGTGTTGGGACGCTTTATATCCTCAATTGGCAGGTTGGTAACCTTAATTGAAATTCATCCTGGCGCTGAGATTGGAAGACGTTTTGTCATAGATCATGGTAGTGCGATTGTTATTGGGGAAACCTCTATTATCGGCGACGACGTTACCCTTTATCAAGGGGTCACGCTTGGGGGCGTATCTCCGTCGGTAGATTCCCACAAGCAAGTAGATCAGAAGCGTCACCCAACACTGAGCAATAACGTCATAATTGGATCGGGGGCGCAAATCTTAGGACCAATTATTGTCGGTGAGGGTGCCCGTGTTGGCGCAAACGCTGTCGTTACCAAGAGTGTTCCGGCTGGTGTTACGGCAGTTGGCATACCTGCTCGCGTCGTAATGCCGCGCGACAAGGAGGAGGCGAAAAAGTTTGTCGCCTATGGTGAGCCTGCTGATGGGTGTCCTGACCCGGTGCTGCGAACTATTGAAGGCTTACGTCGTCAAGTCACGACCTTGATGGTACAAGTTAAAGACATGGAAATTCGCCTTGATGAAAATATTGCAGATGACATTGAAAGCAGTAAGAGAGAAGCTGTTGCTTCCAGGGATAAGCGTTGATTGCGCTCAGACACTGTAGGAGATTTGCCGTGAAATTAAGTACAAAAGGTCGTTATGCCGTTATGGCTATGGTTGACTTGGCCAACTCTACCTCTGACAGAGATAAGCCGGTTTCCCTATCTGATATTGCAACCCGTCAAGCAATATCTCTTTCCTATTTGGAACAGTTGCTGGGTAAGTTAAGACGAAATGGTCTTGTCAAGAGTGTCCGTGGTCCAGGGGGTGGATATTTACTTTCCCGCAGTTACGAAGACATCAGAATATCAGACATTGTTACTGCTGCTGATGAGCATTTATCTGCGACTCGGTGTGTGCCCGGATCAGCAGAAGGTTGTAGAGCTGACAAAAGTCGTTGTCTGACCCACGATTTGTGGGATGAGCTTACAAATCAGATCCTTATGTACTTAAGTTCGGTCTCTCTCGCAGATGTATGCGAAAAGCGAGTTCTTGGAACGAGTAGTTTGCAGTTGGAACGTCAAGTGAATGAGGGAGCTCGGGTTGTTGGCGTGCAGTAAAATAGTGATGCGATTTTTTTTATTACGGTAATGTGTAATAGGCAGGACATGCGCGAATACGTTTATTTAGATCATAATGCAACTACAGTTACACGACCTGAAGCAATTCAGGCGGCTATGTCCATTTTTGCAAGTGTTGGCAATCCATCGTCTGTTCATAAACCCGGACGTGAAGCACGAAAGGTTGTTGAGCAAGCTCGCACTTCTGTAGCTAAACTAGTCAATGGTTCCGCAGAGGATGTCGTCTTCACCAGCGGTGGAACTGAAGCAAATAATCTGGCGCTGATGGGTTGTGGACGTTCACATAAGCTTGTTTCTGCCGTAGAACATTCCTCCGTTTTGAAGAGCGGTGTACAGATAATTGAGGTTGATGAAAATGGTGTTGTCGATCTTGATAAACTTGATGAGAAACTTATTTTTGGCGACACTCCAGCTTTGGTCTCGGTCATGCTGGCCAACAACGAAACCGGCGTCATCGAGCCTATTAAAGATATCGTCAAAATAGCCCATCGACATGGTGCGCTTGTCCATTGCGACGCCATTCAGGCTGCGGGAAAGATCCCTGTTGATGTTACTGATTTAGGTGTCGACCTCATGTCTTTGTCAGCGCATAAAATTGGTGGGTCTGCAGGGTCAGGGGCAGTGATCGCTCCGGGCCTAGGGAGTGGCACGGGTTGTAGCTTTAAGGGGACTTTGCTTGGTGGTGGACAAGAGCATGGATATCGTGCGGGTACAGAAAATTTAGCTGGTATTGCGGGGTTTGGCGCTGCTGCCAAAGCAGCTCTCTCTGGGCTGGGCGATTTTGCCAAGCTAGAAAAGCTTCGTGATGCAATTGAGAAGGCTATTAAAATCATTGAACCAGAAACTGTGATCTTTTGTAAAGACGTCGAGCGTCTGCCCAATACCACATGTTTGACAATGCCTAATATCGATAGTGATACTCAGGTCATGGCATTTGACTTGGCAGGGATCGGGGTCAGTGCAGGATCTGCCTGTTCTTCAGGCAAGGCAAAGGCCTCTGATGTTTTGAAAGCAATGAATGTTTCAAATGAAAACGCCAGAAGTGTTATCAGAGTATCTTTGGGATGGAACAGTAAGAAGAGTGATGTTGAGGTTTTTATTAAAGCCTGGCGTGAATTAAGTTCACGAATATCATCTAGAAAATTTAATTTATCGGCGGCCTAAAAAAAAGGGGTTATTAAGACATCTATCAAGCATTCATTTACGTACAATGTTTAGTAATTATTTTTTAAGAGCTTAACATAGGAAAAAATTATGAGCATAGCTAAAGGCAATTGGAGCAAAGACACTCCTCTATATTTGGATTACCAGGCCACTACGCCAATGGATCCTAGAGTTCTTGAAAAAATGTTGCCATTCTTTTCAACGCGCTTTGGAAACCCTCATTCTAGAACTCATCAAATTGGATGGGATGCAGAGAGTGCGGTTGAGCATGCTCGTGCCCAGGTAGCTTCGCTGATCGGGGCGACCCATAAAGAAATTATTTTCACATCTGGTGCAACAGAATCTAATAACCTTGCGCTTAACGGTGTGGGTAAATTTTACAAAGATAAACGAAATCATATAATAACTTGTGTTACTGAACACAAATGTGTGCTCGACACATGTCGCCACCTGGAACAGGATGGCTTTCAAATTACTTACATGCCAGTACAGCAAAATGGTCTGATTAGCCTAGAAGATCTAAATTCGGCTATTACTGACAACACCCTGATGGTATCGATCATGGCTGTTAACAATGAAATTGGTGTCATCCAGCCCATTAAGGAAATTGGTGCTTTGTGTCGTAATAAAGGTGCTTTCTTCCACACAGATGCAGCCCAAGCAGTAGGAAAAATTCCTCTTGACGTCGATGACATGAACATAGATTTGATGAGCATTTCCGGTCACAAGGTCTACGGCCCTATGGGTATTGGTGCTCTTTATGTGCGGCGTCGTCCGCGGGTACGAATAGTGGCAATGATCAATGGTGGTGGTCAGGAGCGTGGCATGCGCTCAGGTACATTGCCTACGCCGCTTTGTGTAGGCCTCGGAGAGGCATGTGAATTATCAGAAAGAGAAATGAGTGTGGAGACTGAACGACTGAAGATGATGCGCGAACGGTTCCATACAAAAATTAATGAGCGATTGGACGAAGTTTTTCTGAACGGTGACCTAGAACAACGGATACCGGGCAACTTGAACATTAGTTTTGCTTATGTTGAAGGCGAAGGCTTAATGATGGGGGTCAATGATTTAGCGGTATCTAGTGGTTCAGCGTGCACCTCAGCTTCACTTGAGCCATCTTATGTGCTTCGCGCTCTGGGCGTAGAGGAAGAACTGGCCCACACTTCTTTGCGAATTGGCTTTGGCAGATTCACAACGCAAGAAGAAGTTGATTATGCGGTAGAAAAAATTGCCGACGAGGTAACCCGCCTGCGTGCAATGAGCCCACTATGGGAAATGGCGCAAGAAGGTATTGATATTAAATCCATCGAATGGGCAGACCACTGATTAATTATTATGCGCCGGGTATTTCCCCGGCATTTTAAGGAGACTAAGAAAATGGCTTATAGCGACAAGTTGCTTGACCACTACGAAAATCCACGAAACGTTGGTTCACTTAATAAAGATGAGGGTGATATTGGCACAGGCCTCGTTGGAGCACCGGCGTGTGGTGATGTAATGAAACTGCAAATCAAGGTTGATGAATCTGGTGTCATTGAAGATGCTAAATTTAAGACCTTTGGTTGTGGTTCTGCAATTGCTTCAAGCTCATTAGTAACTGAGTGGGTCAAAGGCAAGACAGTGGACGAGGCATCGGAAATTAAAAATACAGAAATCGCACAAGAACTAGCTTTGCCGCCAGTTAAGATTCATTGCTCGATTCTCGCTGAGGATGCTATTAAAGCGGCAATTGCTGACTACAAATCTAAGAAAATTTCAAAAAATAAAGCGGCGGAATAAAGCCATTTTATACGAATGTTGAAGGCGGAGAACCAGAAATCATGATTGAACGTCCCGCATTGATGACTGTCAGTGATGCTGCTGCCAAGCAGGTGCAAGTTTTGCTTGGCAGTCGAGATAAGCCCTCTGTAGGAATTCGTATTGGAATTAGTACTAAGGGTTGCTCTGGCATGTCTTATACTCTTGAGTTCGCTGATGAGAAAGGGCCTTTCGACGAGATCCTTGAGGAGAAGGGTGTCACAATTTTGATAGATCCTAAGGCAACCATGTTCATCATTGGTACTGAAATGGACTATGTTGTGGATAAGTTGCAATCAGGTTTTGTATTTTCTAACCCTAATGAAAAAGGTCGTTGCGGCTGTGGTGAATCCTTCCACGTTTGATAAAGCTATAATGCATTAAAGTTTGGGGGCCGCTTCCTTAAAACAGGGGCGGTCCCGCATTACATTAAGGAAGTTATGGTCTTATGGACGGCCTGGATATTACAGCTGAAGAGGAAAAGGCCTATGAAGTAGGCATTATTGCATGCTGGTCATGTAAGGGACCAGTATCACAAGTGGCAGCATGCTGTGCAACATGCGGGGCAGTACAACCACCAGGACAGGCAAATCATTTCCTTCGTCTTGGTATTGAGCCTTCATTTGACATTGATATTGACTGGCTTGATCAACATTATTTTAATATGCAGCGCAACCTTCATCCAGATCGCTTTGCAACAAGCTCAGCTCTAGAAAAATCATTGAGCCAACAACAGGCTACAACGATCAACGACGCTTATGAAACACTCAAGGATCCGTTGAGGCGGGCTGATTATCTGGTTGGTTTGCTTAGCGTTGATCTATTGCCAGAAGGTTGCAACTTGGTCAATGACCAAGCCTTGCTTATGGAAACTATGGAATTACGTGAGGCTTTGGAGGAATGTGAAACTTTGGAGCAGGTCAATGATTTGTCAAATCGTGCTCAAAACGAAATTAACGGCTGTATTGAGAAACTCTCAAAACTATTTAAGGACAATGATATTGAAGGAGCCTGTAGGCAAAAGACACGACTAAAGTACTTGAAAAAGCTGACCGAAGAAACCCGCAATCAACGAAAGAAAATGATCTAAAGCTATGGCGAATTTGCTGCAAATTCATGAGCCAGGTGAAACCCCGACGCCCCACAGCGGTGGACCTAGAATGGCTATTGGCATTGATCTGGGTACTACTAATTCTGTTGTTGCCGTTAGTGCCAAAAATGATCCAGAAATTCTCCGTGATGAGGATGGAAAGGCGTTGGTTCCATCCACAATCGCTTACGCCTCAGATGGCTCGTTCATAGTTGGTGGTTTGGCTACCGACCTTTTGATTGAACGCCCAGAATGCGTAGTTAGCTCTGTGAAGCGTCTGATGGGTCGCGGTCTAGAAGATGTAAAAAGTCTTGCAGGTGTACTTCCTTTTGATGTTGAACCTCAAGCCGAAGATGAGAGTGGGATGGTTCGCCTCAATGTGGCTGGGCGTAAGCTGACCCCGGTGAAGATTTCTGCTGACATTCTGAGCGCTCTGAAACTTCGTGCTGAGGAACACCTGGGGCATGTTGTTAATCAAGCAGTAATTACGGTTCCAGCCTATTTTGACGATGGCGCACGCACTGCTACAAAAGATGCTGCCAAACTGGCTGGAATAGATGTTCTGCGACTGGTCAATGAACCAACAGCTGCGGCTCTTGCTTATGGCTTAGACAAAGGGGCAGAGGGCACCTACGCTGTTTACGATTTGGGTGGGGGAACCTTCGATGTTTCCATTTTGCGTATGGAAAAAGGTGTTTTTCAGGTCCTTGCAACTGGTGGAGATGCAGCACTGGGTGGGGATGATTTTGATCATGTAATTGCGGAGCATTTTCTTAAAGATAGAGTAAAAGACAAACTCAACACTAGCGAAGTGAAAATGACCTTGATGACGGCGCGCCGTGCTAAGGAATTTCTGAGTACTGAAGATAGTAATGAGTGGTCTATTGAAATAGATGGTAATACATCTTACCACAAACTTACTCGTGCAACATTTGACAGTCTAATTAATCCTATGGTGGAGCAAACTATTGACATCTGCAAGACTGTTTCTGAAGATGCAAATCTACTGCCAGAGGAAGTCAACGGTGTGGTGCTGGTTGGGGGCTCGACCCGCATTCCTCTTGTCCGACAAAGGGTTGCTGAATTGTTTGGCAAAGAACCCCTATCAGATATTAATCCTGACGAGGTAGTTGCTGTCGGCGCAGCCTTACAGGCAGAAGCTCTAACTGTTGGCTCAGACACATTATTACTTGATGTCACCCCTTTGAGCCTAGGTATCGAGACGATGGGTGGCATGGTTGAAAAAATTATACCTCGGAACACCACGATCCCTGTTGCTAAGGCTCAGGAATTTACTACATATGTTGATGGTCAAACGGCCATGTCGGTTCATGCTACTCAGGGTGAACGTGAAATGGTCGAGGATAACCGTTCCCTTGCGCGTTTTGAGCTCCATGGCATTCCACCAATGACGGCGGGTGCTGCTCGTATACGGGTCACTTTTGCCGTCGATGCAGATGGACTTTTGACTGTGTCAGCAATGGAGGATACTACAGGGGTGGAAGCTGAAGTTGCGATTAAACCGTCTTATGGCATAAATGAAGAAGAAATGGCTGAGATGCTTCACAATAGTATGAAATATGCCAAAGACGATATGGAAGAGCGTCTGCTAGCGGAATCCAAGGTTGAGGCTGGACGAAATCTCAATGCTGTATCTGCTGCACTGAATAAAGATAAGCATTTGCTCAGTGATGCTCAATTTATAGAGATCGAGGCCGTTATTCATCAACTGGAAGAGGTTGTTAAAGGTACTGATCGCAATGCTATCACTGAAGCTGCCGAACAACTTGAAAAGGCCACCAAGCACTTTGCTGAAAAGAGGATGGATCAAGGTATTCGCATGGCCCTGCGTGGGGTTGATGTGGATGTTCTTGATGAGCAAGCGTCAAAAGGCTAAAAGGCCTTAACTATTTTATTTATTTGTCTCTAAGGAGAAAAACAAATGCCCAAGATTACTTTCGTTACCGCTGATGGCACATCAAAGGAACTTGACGCCCCAAACGGTTTGTCGGTATTGGAAGTTGCTCATAAAAACGATATAAATCTTGAAGGTGCTTGCGAAGGTTCGCTGGCGTGCTCAACTTGCCATGTCATCGTTGACAATGAATGGTTTGGGAAACTGGAAGAGGCTTCTGAGGAGGAGGAAGACATGCTTGATCTTGCTTTTGGATTGACACACACATCCCGCCTTGGTTGCCAAATTAAAATGTCTGACGAATTTGACGGCCTTCGCGTCACCTTGCCTTCGGCAACTCGCAACATGTTGGTTGATTGAAATGAAGTGGACCGACATTAATGACATTGCTATTGAGCTAGAAGATGCACACCCCGACGTTGATGTAATTAATCTTCGCTTTACTGACTTATGGAAATGGGTGCAGGCCCTGCCGGGCTTTGACGATGATCCTCAGAAGTCCAATGAAAAAGTTCTTGAGGCTATTCAGATGGCCTGGTTAGATGAAAGGGACTGATGAAAGTCATAGTTGTTCCTGTCACTGAGTTTGAACAGAATTGCTCTGTTGTCTGGTGCTCCAAAACTATGAAGGCAGGTGTTGTCGACCCTGGCGGTGATGTAAATAAAATCATCAGGACTGTTGAAAACAACAGTCTTACAATTGAAAAGATTCTGATTACCCATGGCCATGTTGATCATGCAGGAGGAGCTGTGGAATTAGCTGAACGTCTTAATGTCCCAATTGAGGGCCCCCATAAGGATGATGACTTCTGGATAAAGCAATTGCCGGAACAAACGGTTCAGTTTGGCTTTCCAAAAAGTAAATCCTTTGTTCCGGAAAGGTGGCTTGATGACGGTGATACGGTTAATATTGGTAGTGTGAGCCTCAATGTGTTGCACTGTCCTGGCCACACTCCGGGCCATGTGATTTTTTATCAGCCTGAAGAAAATATTGCGTTGGTTGGTGATGTGCTTTTTCAGGGGTCTGTTGGGCGTACTGACTTTCCTCGTGGAAACCATCAGGACTTGCTTGACTCTATTACTCAGAAACTATGGCCTTTGGGCGATGATGTAAGGTTTTTTCCTGGTCACGGCGCAACATCAACTTTTGGTTATGAGCGCAAGACTAACCCATTCGTTGGCGATGATGTAATTACTCTTGCAACACAAGACTGCGGGGCTCGTTACTCACGTTGAAAGTTTGCCTCTGCGTTTAAAACCGGAAATTGCTTGATATTGTGTGATCACACTACTGAGTTAATACGAGAGTTAATTGGGGTAGGTTTTTGTATGGTCGTGCTGAAGTAGTGCGCCAAGTAGCTTAATAAAGCGGCCAGAAAAGTAATTATAAAGTAATTTTAGTCAGTGAAACCGTAACACCAAGAAATAAGTTTAGGCAGAACAGCCTTTTACTATGACATCGACGACCTAAAAAAAGCCCCTTAACGATCTAACAATTGAGTTCTTTTTACTTTAACTGGTCAACTCTAACGTTAGTTATCTATAGTTATAATTTAAAAGCTATCTCTAGCGAAAAACAAATTGATGATTTAGGCATTGTCATTTTTTCTAACTATTGCCTAAAACGGCATCCCACATACTGGGAAGATTACTTGTGAAAAAATGTAAAATAAAGTTAATGTTGGAAACAAAAAAAGAATGGGGCATCTAAAGTCACCTGCAAAATAAGAAGGATATTATTTATTGGCCCAGTTGGGTCAGATGTTCATAATAAGGAATAACATTATGTTTGATTTTAAAAAGACTAAGAGTGCCTTCTTTATGGGACTAAGTGGCTTGTTCGCCCTTGGTTTGGTATCTCTCACCACCACCGCCCAAGCAGCAGAATGCCCTCGTGGCACACTGGATAAACAATATTGTGACCGCGATGGAAACCTTACTGCTGATCTGCCAACTGACCAGTCAAAATGGGTTAATCCTGATGCTTTGATTTTTGCATACACACCGGTTGAAGATCCGGCCGTCTATAAATCTGTTTGGGCTGGCTTTATTGACCACCTTTCCAAGACAACAGGCAAGAAGGTGATATTTTTCTCAGTTCAATCTAACGCTGCTCAGTTAGAAGCTATGCGTTCTGGCCGTCTACACGTTGCAGGTTTTAATACAGGCTCAAACCCCATTGCCGTTAGTTGCGCTGGTTTTGTTCCTTTTGCAATGATGGCCTCTGATGATGGATCCTTCGGCTACGAGATGGAAATTATTGTTCCCGTAGATAGCCCCATCAAGTCGCCTTCTGATATCAAGGGTAGAACACTCACGTTTACCTCACCCACATCTAACTCTGGAAACAAGGCTCCATCTGCATTGTTAAAATCCGAGTTTGGTCTGGTTAAGGATGTTGACTTTAAAACTAGCTTTTCAGGAAAGCATGATAACTCTGTCCTTGGGATTGCCAACAAGGATTATGAAGTTGCTCCAGTTGCTAATTCTGTAATGCGCCGTATGGTTGACCGCAAGGCTGTTGATCCTGCTAAGATTCGTACGATTTATAAGTCTCAAACTTTTCCAACTACTGGCTTTGGACATTCTCATAATCTGGACCCAACTGTATCAGCAAAAGTTCGTCAGGCATTCTTTACTTTTAACTGGGAAGGCTCTGCTCTGAAGAAAGAGTTTGAGAAATCAGGTGAAGGTAAGTTTATCTCAATAGTTCATAAGTTTGATTGGGACGTTATTCGTAAAATTGATGCGGCCAACGGTATAAAATATACCTGTAAGTAATTTTTTCTCTTATGGAGGCAGTGGCGTATCTTTGCGGACTGCCTCCTCACGAGGATAATTACAAATCTATGATTTTTAGCGAGGCCTACGATGCTACGCCTTGAAAAACTTACTAAGCAGTATAAAACAGGTGACTTGGCTCTCAAGGATATCGATCTTTTGATACCTGATGGTCAGGTGATGGCTCTGATTGGTCCATCAGGTGCAGGCAAATCAACTTTGATCCGTTGTGTTAATCGTCTAGTTGAACCAACTACAGGTACCATCTACTTAAATGAAACTGAACTCTCCTCCCTTGGCCAGGGCGAGTTGAGGAGAGCGCGACGCCGAATGGGGATGATTTTCCAGGAATACGCCCTAGTGGAGCGTTTGAGCGTGATGGAAAACGTGCTGTCCGGTCGTCTTGGATATGTGTCCTTCTGGCGTTCCTACTTTCGAAAGTTTCCACAGACTGATGTGGATGAAGCATACCGGTTGCTTGAACGGGTGGGCTTGGACCATATGGCTGACAAACGTGCTGATGAACTTTCTGGCGGCCAGCGCCAACGGGTAGGTATTTGTAGAGCCTTAATCCAGAACCCAGAATTACTGTTGGTTGATGAGCCGACAGCCTCCCTTGATCCTAAAACTTCGCGCCAAATTATGAGGCTTGTTTGTGAGCTCTGCAAGGAGCGGAAACTCTCCGCAATCATAAACATCCATGATGTTTTTTTAGCGCAAATGTTCGCTGAGCGAATCGTCGGCTTGCAATTGGGTGAGATTGTGTACGATGGCCAACCTGATGGCCTAACACCTGATGTGTTGACGACAATTTATGGAGAAGAGGACTGGGAGTCTACCATCGAAAAAGTTAAAGAAGAAGATCATGAGGAAGAAAGTAAAGATTCAATATTTTTGGCCTCGGCAAAGTAGGGGGCAATTAATATGTCCACTGTACGCATCTGGAAGCGCCCACCTTTTATTAAACGAGCCTGGCTCCGCTGGAGTCTGACCATAGGAGGCGGTCTTTTTGTATTAGTCGCCATTGGTACGATGGACGTTAACTGGCAGCGGGTAGCCGCGGGTGCACCCCGGGCAGAACGGTTTATCGCCTCTTTTTTCCCACCGGATTTTGCAAGTAAGTCCAGTGATATCTGGGAAGGAATATTTGAAAGCCTTTGGATGACAGTAGTCTCAACTGTGGTTGGTATTCTTCTTTCTATCCCAATAGGTTTAGGAGCTGCACGTAATTTGGCACCCCGCCCAATCTACTTGTTTTTTCGCGGAGTTCTCGCAGTTTCAAGGACTTTCCCAGAAATTATCATTGCTTTATTTGCTGTTAAATTATTTGGTTTTGGACCCTTTGCTGGAATAATTGCCCTGTCCATTGGCAGCATTGGGTTTTATGGTAAGCTGCTTGCGGAAGATATTGAAGACATGGATCCAGTGCAGGCTGAAGCAGTTAAGTCAACAGGGTCGTCGTGGTTACAGTGGTTAAATTATTCAGTTCAGCCGCAAGTCACTCCTCGTATGATTGGACTGGCTATGTATCGTTTTGATATTAATTTTCGGGAGTCAGCAGTGCTCGGTATTGTAGGCGCTGGTGGCATTGGCGCAACTCTGCTGACCACGTTTGATCGGTATGAATTCAGTTCATCTGCTACTATTTTGCTTATCATAATCGGTATCGTCATGGCCGTAGAATATTCTTCTGGCTATATCAGGAAGTGGGTCCAGTAATGCCAAACAGGCAGCATGGGAATATAAAAATCTGGCAACGCCGTGATCGTGGCCATCAACTGACGATCTGGGCTTGCCAGTTTATAGGTGTTGCCATTTTTGTCTATTGTTGGCAGTTAGTTTCCAATAATACAATTTGGATGTTTGTCACCGACGCACCACGCCAAGCAAATGATATGTTTGAGCGAATGTTACCCCCAAAGTGGGAGTACATGGATGTTCTTTGGCGCCCCATCTGGGACACGATCATTATTGCCACACTTGGAACCTTGATGGCTGTGGTCTTTGCATTTCCTATCGCCTTTCTGGCTGCGCGTAATACAACCCCATCGAAAGTTCTGGTACGCCCTATCGCTTTGCTTGCCATTGTCTCATCAAGGTCGATTAATTCCTTGCTTTGGGCGTTGATGCTGGTGACTATTTTAGGGCCTGGTGTCTTAGCGGGAGTCTTAGCTATAGGTTTTCGCTCAATAGGTTTCTGTGCCAAGCTTTTGTATGAGGCAATTGAGGAAATTGATGAAACTCAGATTGAAGCCATTACCGCTACTGGTGCCAGTGGTTCACAGATTCTGAACTATGGAATAGTGCCACAAATTCTACCTGCTTTTGCAGGTATTTCAGTCTTCCGTTGGGACATTAATATACGAGAGTCAGCTATTCTGGGCCTTGTTGGGGCTGGTGGAATTGGACTGCAACTGAGCTCCTCCATTGACACGGTAAGCTGGACTCAGGTTTCATTGATCCTACTTGTTATTCTGATGACCGTTATTGTGAGTGAGTGGGTATCTGCAAAAATCCGACATTCAATTATCTAGTCTTAGTCCTTAAAAAGGGCTATTGTGTGCGCTCCTAAATCGCTTATATTCCACCATATGAATACTGCATTAAACTCCTTAGGCTTAGCGAAGTCACCATCAGCGACACGTATCGTTGTCGCCATGTCTGGTGGTGTTGACAGTTCAGTCACGGCAGCCATGTTGCACGATGAAGGATATGACGTCGTAGGTATCACCCTACAGCTTTATGATCACGGCAAGGCTTTGTCCAAGTCGGGTACCTGCTGTGCTGGGCGTGATATCAATGATGCACGTAAGGTGGCTGATTCTATTGGCATTCCACATTATGTTCTAGATTTTGAGACACGCTTCAAAGAAGCAGTAATAGATGATTTTGCAGATACTTACTTGCGAGGAGAAACTCCAATTCCGTGCGTACGCTGTAATGAAACTGTCAAGTTTACAGATCTATTGGACAAAGCAAAAGACTTGGATGCAGATTTGATGGTCACTGGACATTATGTACGTCGACTGATGGGGCAGGATGGGGCGGAGCTTCATGCTGGTAGCGATTATACACGTGATCAAAGCTATTTCATGTTTTCTATGACTCGTGAACAGCTTGATTTTTTGCGCTTTCCCTTGGGGCATTTAGATAAAATTACAACTCGTGAGCTGGCCCGCAAGTATGACCTACCCGTCGCCTCTAAACGAGATAGCCAAGATATATGTTTTGTGCAGAAAGGCTCTTACAGTGACATAGTTCGTAAACTCCGCCCAGAGGCTGTGACTGAAGGTGATATTGTGAATTTAGAAGGAAATGTACTGGGTCGTCATTCAGGTATCATCAACTATACGGTTGGCCAGCGCCGGGGC
>Ga0209631_10002519_pt1 | contig 21825 bp, 22 predicted proteins | sample COG_08_FD_184752 | JGI IMG/M metagenome (GOLD analysis project Ga0209631, IMG submission 184752) | Pelagic Microbial community sample from North Sea - COGITO 998_met_08 (SPAdes) (version 2) | ecosystem: Environmental > Aquatic > Marine > Neritic zone/Coastal water | place: Helgoland, sampling... | reverse complement strand
CCCGTAAGTGCCGAACGATCCGAATGACCCACGAGGCGTAGGGCAACTCACCTAGATGCGCGTACGAATGCAACCCGTCAATCCGCCGCCAGTGCCAGTACTACACCTACGTCTACGTCGGTTATCCAACGGCGTGCCAGGTCTCGATCACCGCCTACCCCTGGTCTGACTACGACGGCGATGGCATCAGCAACAACGACGAAGTAACCAATGGCGCCGACCCTTGCCAGCACCCGTGCCCCTACCCAAACAACGCCGATTTGGCACTGAACCCCAACGGGTCGTGGGACGCCGACGGCATCAGCAATGCAATCGAAGTGTGGCAGGGCACGAACCCATGTGACGGCTACACCTACAACCCATGCCCGTATTACTCGCTGGCCCAGGTAAATGGCATGCCAACACTCGATTGGGACAGCGATGGCGTTGGAAATGCCGACGAGGTCTATCGGGGCACGAACCCATGCCAGTTCAACTCTCTACAACGGTTACCTCATGTGACCGCTGCGCCTCGCACGGGGTACGTCGCCCCCACGGTACCGGCGCCACTATGCCCGCATGGGTACCCGCACTATCACCGCGGCAATGGCCTTTGTTACGCCAACCCTGTTGGTCACTACTACGTCTACTAAGCCTGGCAGCAGCCAACCACAATCAGCGAGAACTCTGGCCGTCGTCGACCTTGATGACAGTGCCGGTAACGGCGTCTGACGCTGGCCCGCATAGATACAACAATGTCGAGTCGAGCTGCGCTGGGTCGCCGAGGCGTTTACGAGGCATGCGCTGAGTGATATCGCCCATTCGTTCAAGCATGCCATCCATCATTTCGGAGCTGAAAGCTCCGGGAGCAATGGCGTTCACGTTGATGTTGTATCGGGCCCACTCCACCGCGAGCACCTCGCTCATGCGGGCGATACCTGCCTTGGTAATGGAGTACAACGCTGCGCCTTGCCCCTCATAACGGAAGGCGCCGATGCTGCTGATATTGACCATCCGTCCTGGCATCTCGGCAGCAATCAACCGGCGAGCGACCTCGCACGACAACACGTAGGGGCCCCGCAGATTGGTATCGAATACCCGGTCGATGAGATCGAGGGACATTTTGTGGGCCCGCTGCGCGTCCGGAATGCCGGCATTGTTGATCAAGATATCGACCGTGCCAGCACTGGCTTCGGCATGATCTACTGCCGCCATCATGCTGTCCGTGTCGGTCATGTCGATGCGGCAGGGATAGGCCGTGCCGCCATCTGCAGCAATCTGGGCTTCGAGTTCGGCCAGTCGGTCCTCACGCCGCCCTGTCGGGATAACGGTTGCGCCAGCTGCGGCAAGCACTTGTGAGAAACGCCAACCAAGCCCTGAGGTTGCACCGGTGACCAAGGCCACCCGGCCGGTCAAATCGGTTGAGGCGTGAGGAAGTGGATAGTTGGTCATGAGCTGAATATACGTGTCAGCTCGCCCTCGGTCTAAAAGGGCCGCTCTCAACCGCTCCCATAGCCAGCTATCGTCACGGAGCATGGCAAACGCAGATGTCAACGGTGTGACCATCGAGTACGAGGTGCACGGCACTGGTGAACCTCTGTTGTTCATCATGGGACTTGGCGGACAACTCACGGCCTGGCCAGACGAATTTGTGCACCTATTCGTCGACCAAGGCTTCCAAGTCATTCGTTTCGACAACCGAGACATCGGGCTGTCAACCCAAACGGGGTGGCAACCGCCATCACAGGCCAAACTGATGCGCTCGTTTATCACCCGACGTCAGCTCCAGGGAGTCGGCTACACCGTCCCTGACATGGCCGATGATGCGGCTGGCCTACTCGACTCGCTCGACATCGGTTCATGCCATGTGGTGGGTGTCTCGATGGGCGGCATGATCGCTCAAGAGCTCACGATCCGACATCCAGAAAAGGTCCGCAGCCTGTGTTCGATCATGTCGAACACCGGCGACCGCAAACATGGCACTATCGCCCCTTCGCTCATACCGAAAATGGCCCGCCAGAAGCCAGCCACGCTCGAGACCGCCGTCGACGCTGCCATCGACGTGTTGACCACTATTTCGGGCCCGCACTTCGATGCCGTTGGGTATCGCGCAGTCGCCAAGGCCGCGGTCGAGCGAAGTTTTGCGCCTGCTGGGGTTGCTCGCCAAACTGCCGCAATCGCTGCTTCGCGGGACCGCACCCTACTGTTGGGAGCCGTAGACGTGCCGACGCTGGTCATGCACGGGCTACTCGATCGACTCGTGCAGCCCAGCGGCGGCATTGCGACCGCCAAGGCCATCCCATCTGCCCGCCTGTTAGCGTTCCCTGATATGGCCCATGATCTGCCGCGGCCGCGCTGGCAAGAGATGCGTGACGAGATCGTGGGCAACACCCGGCGCAAAGCTGGTGCCGCGATCCGGTGAGAGCGCGGTGGCACGAGCCGTCCACGATGACCCGCCACGTCGTCGTTAACCTCGCAAGCTGCCGGTTTCGTTCAGTCGATAGCTGCCAGTCATGGAGCGCAGTCGTTGTCCGCAACCATGACCGGCTTCGATGGGCTGACGTGCGCGCGTGTGGCCTCCGGCAGGACGCCTACCTGAACGCTCTGCCCCGTACAAGCGGCGAGATGGCCCCGTAGACCGGCCTGACCGACCATCTTCTCTGACTACAAAGCAACGACGACCGAGTCCAGGGATCTAGAGCGGCTGTGGACCGCGCAACAAGGAGCCGGGGTACTCGCCAGTGAGCTCGCCGTCTTCGACCGTGGCAGTGCCCCGCTTGATCGTGGCCCGATACCCGGTGGACCGCTGCAACAAACGAGTGCCGCCGGCAGGTAGGTCCTGCACGAGTTCAGGTGCGTAGGCATTGATGGTCTCGTGATCGAAGATGTTCAGGTCGGCCAGATAACCCGGTGCAACCACACCTCGGTCATGCAGACCTACATGAGCAGCCGTGGCCTGGGTCTGACGGTGCACCATGTGTTCAAGTGCAAACGTGGCGCCGTGGGTGCGGTCCCGCGTCCAGTGGCTGATCGCCGTGGTCGGCATGGTGCCATCGGAGAGGGTGTTGCAGTGTGCCCCAGCATCGCTGAGACCGGACAGTGTCAGTGGTGAAGCAATCATCTCGGCAACATCGTCGAGGCTGCCGCCTGAATAGTTCATGAACGGCAGATACACCAGGTTGGCACCACCGTTGTCGGTAAAGAAGTCATACATGACCTCGTTTGCCGGAAGGTTCGCTCGGCCAGCGATACCTGCCAGTGAGTCCTCTGACCTTGGCTCGTAATTCGGGAATTGAGCCATGGGATACATGCGGTCGTAACCCGAATGGGTTGTGGCACTGAACGAACTCGGGACAAACGACCCGTGTTCGTTCAGAATCGTTTCCCGCACGGCGGGGTCCTGCATCCGGACAATACGCTCGGCCAGCGGCAACGCTGCCAGCGCCTTGTACGTGCGGCTACAACGCAGCGGGTTCACCGTAGATGTCAGCCCTGCTACAACGCCGATCGGTCGCACCGCAGTCTGCGCTGATACGTCGGCACCAGCGGCACGCCAACGAGCGATTGCTTCAAGCAGCTCGCGCCATCGTCCCGGCGACTCGTCGCTCTGTTGCACGGTGAAGCTCAGCGGACGGTGTACGTGCAACGCAATTGCCTCGAGCAAAGCCAGTTCGCTTGCGACCAGATCGTCGTCGGTCGTTTGATAGGCATCACTGATGAGCTGAATGACCCCTGTTCCTGCACGCTGCAACGCTGCAGCGATACCGAGCACCTCGTCGGCGCCTGCCTTGAGGGTGCCGATCTGCGCACCCTCGCTGGTGCGATGCACCCAGGTACGCGACGTGGTGAAGCCGAGCGCACCTGCGTGGATGGCCTGTTCGCACAACTGCGACATGGCTTCGATCTGGCTATGGGAGGCAGCAACCGTGTTGTCAGCGCCATCAGCTCCCATCACATAGGTCCGCAGGGCTGCGTGAGGAATCTGAGTGCCGACATCGAGGGTCCACGACATCTCATCGAGCTTGTCGAGATATTGAGGGAAGGATTCCCAACCCCAGCTCATACCTTCGGTCAGCGCTGTACCGGGGATGTCCTCGACGCCTTCGAGTAGCGAGATGAGCCACGCATGTTTGTCGGGCTGGGCTGGTGCGAACCCCACGCCACAGTTGCCCATAACGATCGACGTCACGCCGTGGGTAGACGAGGGAGCGAGGTCGCGGTCCCAGGTGGCTTGGCCGTCGTAATGGGTATGGATATCGACCCACCCTGGGCTCACGATCTGGCCCTCGGCATCGATCTCTCGATGACCCGCGCCTTCGACCACTCCCACCTGACTGATCTTTTGCCCATCGACGGCCACGTCGGCTGCGAATCTTGCGCCTCCGGTTCCGTCGACGACCATGCCGTTTCGAATCACCAAATCATGGGTCATAGCTGCGCTCCTCTACCCAGAACCCTAGTTGTCGCTGCGAAGTGGATGAAAGCGGGCTTGGCCCGCATTCATTCCTGAGCTGCGCCAACTGGTTCGCTGGACCCTCCTGCCCACCACAAACAGCACAACCCGAGCGCCGAGTACAGAGCGAACCCCAGGACGAACGGCATCACGGTGTCATCGACCAGGCGGTCAAAGAGCGCCGCCAACACCGCACCGAACGCAAAGCCGCTGAAGAACAGCAGTGACGACGCCGTACCAGCGAGCTCACCCATTGGTTCAAGCGCCAGTGCCGTGATCGACGGCGTCGCCAGCGTTAGAAGACTGGTCACCAGGACAAGCCATGAATACCAGAGCCAAAAGCTTGGTCGGCCATCGAGCAACAAGGTTGGAATGACGGCTCCGGCGGCCAGCGCTGCCGATCCAGCGCACGCCAGCATCGACATACGTCGAGCCCCATAACGACCGATCAATCGGTTGTTCACTATGAGCGGCCCAACGGTCAAGGCACCTGTCAGGGCAAAGAACACGGCAAATTGCGAAGACCGATCGTAGACCTGGTCAAAGACCGGTTGGGAACTGCCCAGGAAGATGAAAAACGCACCCGTCAGGAAGATGTTCGCAAGCATGTGCCCAGCCGTGACCCGGGTCCTGACAACGACCTTGACGCCTTGCCATATCTTGCCCAACTGCAGCGGCCGCTGATTCTCGGGGGCCAAGGTTTCGCCGAAACGCACGCACCACACCGCACCAATCACCGCGAGACCAGCTGCAAACCAGAAGATCACCGGCCATGGAGCGACACGGATCATCAGGTCACCGAGAAGCGGCACAAAGATCGGGCCAAGCAGAAAGACCGCCATCATGATGGTCGTAATACGAGCCATCTTGTCGCCGCTGTAGAGATCTCGAGTCACGGCGGAGCGTAGCCCCGCAGGGGCGGCAGCACCCAGACCCCAGACCAATCGGGCGACAAGAAGCAGGTTGAATGACGGCGCCAATGCCGAGGCAATCGCACCAACCGCATACAACGCCAGGCCACCAAGCACCGCTGGCCGGCGACCCAAACGATCGGCAACTGGCCCCACGACGAGTTGGCCGAGTGCCATACCAATCACATACAACGTGACCACAAGGGAGATATTTGCCGAGCCGTCGAGACCCTCCTCGATTGCGTCGAAGGCCGGAAGCGCTATGTCTATCCCTGTGGCGAGTAGCACACCGAGGAACGAGAGATACAAGATGACACTGCGATCGCTGCGTGCTGTCTTCTGATCGCCGGGTTCCAGGCTGGTGTCACTCACTCAGGCACCGTAGAGGGCGGCCATCATTTCCGTCGCATCGATAAAGATCCCTGTGGCCGATGTAACGAGCGTGTCTCCGTGGTGGGCTTCGCCGACCACGAAAATCTTCTTCCTCTCGACCCGATCGACCCACCCCCGATAGGTGACGGGTTCGAACACCGGCGACGGGGCCACGTAGTTGATTGTCAGAGAGCCCGTGAATGCAATCTTGTTTTGCAGCATCGGCAGCGAGCCGAGCAAGTCATCGAAGATGGCCGAGACGAACCCGCCATGAGAGCGGCCAGGCGCTCCTTCAAATCCCGCATCAAGTGTGACGGTGCTGACAACCGCGTCGCCGTCGCGATACATCTCCATGGGGATGCTGAACGGGTTGCCCGAACCGCTTACCGGGCGGTCTAACGAGTCGGCAAAGGCCTCGCCATCGGATGGCGGCGAAATCGCTTCCGGGCCCTGCCATGCGCTCGTGCCGCGAATCCTCGGTGCCGTGGCTTCGAGATCATCGAAGTGGCCTTCGAGTGCGCTGGCCAGCGCCGTCATGTCATCGACACTTGGTTCCCGGCCAACCAACAGATGCATGCCTCGTCGCATCTGCGCTGCGAGCGAGATCCGAGCGAAGTCCTCAGCTGTATGTCCGACGTCATCTCGATAGTCATCTGCCATGGCGGTCTCATCCTTGTCCAGCACGCGCCGCCAACGAAATCGGGACAGACCACCGAACGCCAAAACGGAGAAAAGCGCCGGGAACCCCTCGCGCCTGTCTCAGTTATGGACTGAGTTCATCAGACAGCGCTGATCAGATAGCGCGAACGTTTTGGGCTTCTTCGCCCTTGCGACCTTCGCCAACTTCGAATTCAACGGTCTGGCCCTCTTCAAGGTTCTTAAACCCGTCGCCCTCGATGTTCGAGAAGTGAACGAAAACGTCGTCACCGTCTTCTCGTGAGATGAAACCATAACCCTTCTCGGTATTGAAGAACTTTACGGTGCCGGTTACAGCCATGACTTTTTCTCTTTCGTTTGGGGAGTTAGTTGCACTCCCCGTAGTTGCAGATTAAGCGCGCTACGCGTGTTTCGTCCATCACTCACTTCTCAAGTACGGTCAGTTCATGCAGGAAGAACATTTTGACCTCACCACGACCGACGGAGACATGCCCACGTGGGTCGTGCGCCCCGACGGCCCAGGGCCATACCCGGTCGTATTGTTTCTGATGGACGCGCCCGGCATGCGCCAAGAGATTCGCGACATGGCCAGTCGGCTCGGCACCGCTGGTTATTACGTGATGACAAGCCAGCTCTATTACCGCGACGTGCGCGAGTTCAATGTCTTCGAGACTGGCGACCGCGACCGCATGTTCGAACTCATGGGCAACCTTTCCAACGACATGGTGAACCGCGACACCGGTGCCATGATCGCCCACGCAGCCGCCGACGGCGCAGCAGACACGTCCAAGATCGGCGTGGTCGGGTATTGCATGAGCGGCCCGTTTGCCGTAATGGTCGCAGCAGCGCACGCAAACGTCGTCGCTGCAGCTTCGTTCCACGGAGTGAGTCTTGTCGCCGATGCCGACGATTCGCCCCACCGCCATCTCGATGCCGTAGGAGGCGAGGTGTACATCGGTGCTGCAGAAACCGATAGTTATGCACCACCTGAAATGATCGATGCATTCGCTGCAGCACTCGAAGCCTCGTCAGCTACTGGCCAGGTCGAGTGGTATCCGGGCACCGAACACGGCTTCGCCTATGCCCAACGCCCACAGTATGACCGTGCCGCCTCCGAACGGCATTGGGAACGCATGCACGATCTCTTCGCCCGCAACTTGCGCTAACACGAGGCCCGCCAAATCGCAGCGTCAACTCACTAGAGTCGATGCATGGGATCCATCGACCATCTGACCACCTCGGGCATCTTTTCGCTTGATGGCGAAGACTTCGACGTCGACAACAATGTGTGGATCGTCGGCGACGATCGAGAGTGTGTCGTGCTTGATTGTGCACACGACCACGAAGCCATCATTGGCGCCGTTGGTGACCGCACGCTCAAGGCCATCGTGTGCACGCACGCCCACAACGATCACATCAACGCAGCTGCCGAGGTCGCTGAACACTTCGACGCCCCAATCTGGCTGCACCCCGACGACACCATGTTGTGGGAAGCCGTCTACGCGGACCGCCGAGTCGATGCGCCGCTTAGCCACGGGCAGTCTTTCAGCGTCGGCGGCATCGATATCTCGGTGATCCACACGCCTGGCCACTCCCCTGGCGGCTGTTGTCTGCATCTTCCGGGCGAAGGTGTTCTCTTTTCGGGCGACACCCTCTTCCACGGTGGCCCCGGAGCGACCGGCCGCTCGTTTTCAAGTTATCCCGGCATCCTCGAATCAATCGAACACAAGTTGTTCACGCTGCCAGCCAACACGGTTGTCCATACCGGCCATGGTGACTCGACCAGCATTGGTATCGAAGCAGCATCGCTCGACGAGTGGAAGAAAAAGCTCTAACCGAGCCTCACCATGTCCACGGCTCAAGGCCTCCCCTATATGCATGCGCAGCCGCCTCCGAGGTGACAAGTCGCAGCGAGAATCTCACCGGCGCAGCATGGATGACTGCGGGCATGTTTGGTTATGTCGTCAATGACGCGTTCATCAAACGCGCCGCAGAAGACCTGCCGTTGTTCCAAGCCGTGTTTCTGCGCGGCCTCGTCGTGGTTGCACTGCTCACCCTTATCGTCCGCGTCCGCAACGTCGCCGTACCCGTGCGCTCGTATCTCGACCGGCCGTTACTGTTGCGGATGGCGATGGAAGCCATTGGAACCGTTGCCTACCTGATCACGCTGACGAAGGTCCCCATCGCCGGGTTGACAGCCGTGATGCAACTGCTGCCAGTAGCGGTCACGTTTGCCGGCGCCCGACTGTTGCGCGAGAAGGTCAGTACCCACCGCGTCGTAGCGTTGTTGATGGGCTTGGTCGGGGTGCTCTTCATCATCAAACCCGGCGGCGATGACTTCAGTCCCTGGTTTCTCGGCGGGGTGATCACCGTCGGTCTCATCGTGATCCGAGAACTCGCAACCCGCAACATCTCCGCAGCACTGCCAGGCACCGCAGTTGCACTAGGCACTGGAGTCGTGATCACCACCATGGGAGCAGCCATCACGGTGTTCACCGGATGGGAGCAACCCAACACCAGCACGCTGCTGTTATTGGCCAGCGGCGCGTGCTTCCTGAGTCTCGGCTACGTGGCATCGGTCAATGCGGTGCGCACCGGTGACATCAGCTTCACTGCGCCATTCCGTTATTCGGTACTCATCTTTGCGATTGCACTCCAGATCATCGTATTTGGCGATGTTCCCGACGGGTTCACGTTCGTGGGTTCCGCAATCGTTGGAGCGGCTGGCCTCTACGCCCTAGCTCACGAACAACGGCCGACTATCAAACCGGCCCGCTAATTCGCCGTGCAGAACCGGTTGGTCAGGCCAAAGAACTACCTGTACCCCGAGGTGACTACGGTTTCTCCCATGAGCCGACTTCCACTTCTGACCTATGACGACGCAGATCCGCAGCAGCGGGCCCTGTGGGACAACATCGTCGCCTCTCGCGGCGGCGCCCTTGATCTGACAACGGCCGACGGGCGACTCGCCGGCCCGTTCGAGACGTTTGTTCGCCGCCCCGATCTTGGCGAACATCTCATCAAGGTCGGCGGTGTGGTCCGCTTCGGTAGTTCGCTCGACACCCGGCTACTTGAGCTGGCGATCACCACTGTCGGCGCCCATTGGCAGTCCGAATTCGAATTCTGGGCACACAGTGCTCTGGCCCTCGAGGCCGGCATCGACCAGTCGATTGTTGATGCTCTCGCTGCCGGCACCGCCCCAGTGTTCACTGATGTCGCAGAGCAGGCCATCTACGACTACACGATCACACTCGTCACCACGGGACACGTCGGCCAAGAAATCTACGATGCAGCGGTCGAGGCTGTCGGCGTCGACGCCGTCGTCGACATGACCCACACCATTGGTTATTACAGCCAGATCAGCTTCCTCCTCAATGCCTTCGAAGTCCCCCTCCCCACCGGCATCGAACCCCGCTTCAACGCAAATTAGGAGCGTCAGATACCAAATAGGTACACAGCGCTCCTTAAAAGCCATACCGCTGGCGCCGCCCAGGCCTATGGCGTAGCGTTCTAGGTGCTTCCCCGCACTTGAGAATCAGGGGAACCACGTGGATCCGGTTTCACGCCACCTTGCACGTCATCACGGAATCATCAGTCGGGCCGAGGCAAAGGACAATGGCCTGAGCGATCGCCAGATTGCCCACCGGTTGTCCGTCGGCCGTTGGGCACGCCTGGCCCCTGGAGTCTTCCGCCTCGTTGCCAGTCCAGACACGTGGAAGGGTGCGGTGCGAGGCGCTGCGTTGAGCGTCCACGGGCTCGCCAGCCACGGGACCGCAGCCACGGTCCACAGAATCGATGGCTGGGATCAGACGAGAATCGAGGTCGTGGTCGATCAGACCCGCAGGCCAAAACCGCGCCCAGGCGTCACCATCCATCGATCGACCCAGATGACACTTGCTGACCCGTGCGAGGTAGATGGCGTACCGGTGACGGGGCTCGCCCGAACAGTGCTAGACGTGGCGTCCAACGTAGGCCGAAAAAGGCTCGAGTGGACCGTGGACGCTGTACTTCGCGACGGGCGACTCGATTGGCCGGATCTGTATGCAATCTGGGCACGAAGCTCGGCCAAAGGCCGCGACGGTTGCGGGCGCCTACACGCGCTCCTTGAAGAACGATATGGCGAGAAGGTCCTACCAGACAGCAAGTTCAACCGCCTGGTAGGCCAGCTGTTGGACGACGCCGGCATCGGCGGCTTCGTCTATGAATACGAAATCTTCGACGGTGACAGGCTTATTGCTCGGGCCGACATTGCCTTTCCAGAGCAAACGGTGGCCATCGAATGCGATAGCAAGAAGTGGCATTTGAACGGACACTCCTTTGAGGCGGACCGGCGTCGCCAGAACCGCGCAACCATCTCAGGATGGACAGTCCTGCAGTTCACCTGGAAGACCTATAAGGAATCCCCAGCATCCATCGTGACCGACATATACAACGCGATGAGAATGAAGCTGGCTCAAAAATGAAAGTAGGAGCCTGATGTACGAAATACGTACACCAGGCTCCTAATTTGCGTTAGATGGGGATTAGCTAGAACTGGTTCATGGTGTTGTGGGCGCCGCCGGCCTTGAGAGCCTTGTCGCCGCCGAAGTATTCCTTGTGGTCATCACCAATGTTTGAGCCAGCCATGTCCTGGTGCTTAACCGTCTGGATGCCTTGGCGGATCTCTTGGCGCTGTACACCCTCGACGTAGGCAAGCATGCCCTCCTTGCCGAAGTAACCACGAGCCAGATTGTCGGTAGACAATGCTGCAGTGTGGTAGGTCGGCAAGGTGATCAGGTGATGGAAGATGCCGGCTTCGCGAGCGCTGTCAGCCTGGAAACTCTGGATACGAGTATCGGCCTCGCCACCCAGCGGGGTGTCGTCGTAGGTGACACTCATCAGATCGTCGCGGCTGTAGGCCGACATGTCCTTGCCTTCGGCTGCCCAGTCGTCGAAGACCTGCTGGCGCATGTTGAGCGTCCAGTTAAACGATGGCGAGTTGTTGTAGACCAACTTGGCGTTGGGCATGACCTCGCGGATCGAGCGAACCATGTCGCCAATGGCACCAACGTTTGGTGTGGCGGTTTCGATCCACAACAGATCGGCGCCGTTCTGCAGACTGTTGATGCCGTCGAACACGCAGCGTTCTTCGCCGGTGCCGTCGCGGAACTTGTACAGACCATTTGGCAACCGCACCGGGCGAACGAGCTTGCCGTCCTGTTTGAGCAGAACTTCGCCGTCTTGGACGTCGCCCATGTTTGTCACTTCGTCGACCTCGAGGAAGGACAGGTATTGGCTGGCGGAGTCACCCGGCTCCTGCGAAACAGGAAGCTTCTGGGTGAGGCCGGCACCGAGGGAGTCGGTACGAGCAACGATCACACCGTCGTCGACACCCAGCTCAAGAAAGGCGTAGCGGATGGCGTTGATCTTGGCATTGAAGTCTTCGTGCGGAACCGTGACCTTGCCGTCTTGATGACCGCACTGCTTGGCATCGCTCACCTGGTTTTCAACCTGGATGCAACATGCGCCAGCTTCGATCATCTTCTTGGCCAGCAAGTAACAGGCTTCTTCGTTGCCGAAGCCCGCATCGATATCGGCGATGATCGGCACGATATGGGTTTCGAAGTTGTCGATCGCGCTGAGCGCGTCGGCCTCGGCCGCAGCGTCGCCAGCGGCACGGGCTTCGTCGAGGTCACGGTAGATCTGGTTGAGCTCACGGGCGTCGGCCTGCTTGAGGAAGTCATAGAGCTCAGCGATGAGCTCAGGCACAACGGTCTTCTCGTGCATGGACTGATCAGGAAGTGGACCGAAGTCGGAGCGCATTGCTGCGACCATCCAGCCGGACAGGTACAGGTAACGGCCAGCGGTGGTGCCGTGGTGCTTCTTGACTGCGATCATCTTCTGTTGGCCGATGAAGCCATGCCAGCAGCCCAGGCTCTGGGTGTAACGGGTTACGTCTTCGTCATAACTGGCCATGTCATCGCGCATGATCTTCGCGGTGTACTTGGCGATGTCGAGGCCGGTCAGGAAGCGATTCTGCAGCTTCATGCGAGCCGCAGACTCGGGGCTGATTGCGGCCCATGGGCTTCCGCCCTGCTCTCGCAGCGATGCGTAACCTTCGATGGTTGAGTCGTATGACGTCATTGTCGGAATTCCTCTTGTAGGAGACTCGGTTGGGGAGTTCCCCAAGTTTGCGACCTTTTTCAGCGAACAGGCTGGGTTCGCGTCCCGATTCATCGACAATTTGGTCGAGAACACAAAAAAGCGCCGATCTTTGCCGGGTGAGTTTTGATTATTTTTCGGTTGGGCCACAAAAATTGGGTCGTTGCCAGGACCTCTGACATACTCCGTTCGACCGAGCTGCCGCTTGATACTGTGCACATGTGATCGACTCCCCTCATCCGTTTCCCAACGCCGACGACCTGGTTGCACGCAACGCTCGTTACGCCGACACCCTCGATGGAACACACTTTGATGTCCGGCCCAGCCGCCAGCTAGCCGTGATTGCCTGCATGGACTCACGCATGGACATCTTTTCGATACTGGGCCTCGAGAACGGCGAAGCACACATCATCCGCAATGCTGGTGGCGCGGTCACCGACGACACAATTCGATCGGTCTGTCTGTCGCAGCGTTTCCTTGGCACCCGAGAGATCATCCTGCTCCACCACACCGATTGCGGGCTCTACAACCTCGACGAAAATGAGTTCAGGGCCGAACTGCAAGACGAGCTTGGTGTTCGTCCGACCTGGGCCCTCGAGGCATTCACGGATCCATATGCGGACACCCTGCAATCGATCCGCCGGTTGGAACTCTCACCTTTCGTCAAACACACCGAGGTGATTCAGGGGTACGTCTACAACGTGGACACTGGCCGCCTCGACCAGGTGCGATCGACTCGCGACGGCTAACTACCGCTTCTTACGGCGAATCAGACGGCCCAGCGCTGCACCCGTAAGCACTACTTCGATGAGCCTGGCCCGGTGGTCATTCACGTCTGGGTCTTCGCCAAACTGATCGATCTGAGCGCTGTCGATCCAGCCCAGACGTCGCGCAACACGAAGTGCCATCCCACCAACAAATGCCAGGTCTGCGACCCGACCAATCATCGAGAACCGTCGCAGCACGCGAGTACGAAGAATGCTCATGACACCACAGTATCGGTGAGGTTAACCGTCGTCATTCGCCGGCTCTACCATCACCAGCTGCGCTGATGGGAGCCACGGTCTCGCAGGCCAGGTTGCCCCACGTCTTGCACACCTCGCCTAACAAGCTCACCGAGAACTGGTACTGCTCCAGTTCTGTGTCGGTGCAGTGATAGGCCGTGTCGCCGAAGCCAGAATCTGTCGTCCGGAAACCAGCGTCGACCGCAGCGCACTCGGCCCACGCTTCAGAACCCAGCCCATCACGGCGTTCGGCTTGGTTTCCGTAGGCCGCGAAGTCCAGAAGATGACCGATCTCGTGCGCGGTGGTCGACCGGATGTCCTCGGCTTCCCAGCCGATCCGGTCGAGCGTGATCACACCATCAGCCGGGTTGGATACGACAAATCCACCTGTCGTCGAGTCGGGGATATCGCGAACCCGCACCTCGGTGACGAGCCAGCCATACGGCGATTCAGCAACAACCTCCTCGGCAACGAGCAAGATTTCCCCGGGGTCACTGACATTGTCGAGACGGTCGACGAGCTCACCCCACGGGATGAGTGCGCCGGTCGCGACCAGACCAGCGATAACCAGCGCAGCAATCACCCTGGCGGTCTTGCGATACCAGGGCGTGCGGGGCACGTAGTCGTCGTCAACGTCGAACGCCGCCCAGAACTCGTCGTCGGCATAACTCTGGTTTGTATTGCCAGGTAAATAGCTCAAGGTAAATCACAACCGTCAAAGACAGCTACGGATTCCCAACGTGTCGGCTGCCACACGGGAAGCCGTCTAGAAGCCACACGGGAAGCCGTCTAGAAGACGGTGTAGCCACCGTCGACGCAGACCTCTTGACCAGTGTGATAGGTCTGGCTTGGGTCAGCCAGGAAGGCACCCACCTGACGGAACTCAGCCGGATCGGCCCACCGCCGCACCGGGGTGCGTTTGATGGTGGCGGTCCGGAAGACGTCGTTCTCGTAACCATCCGATGCCAGGTCGGTGATGGTCCAGCCCGGCAGCAGTGAGTTGACCCGAATCTGGTGGCGGGCTAGGCCAACAGCCAACGCTCGGACCAGCCCATTCAGCGCGGTCTTGGCGGTGCCATACGCCTCGTTCCCGGCAGCACCGTGAATCGCCGAGGTCGACGACACCGCGACCAGGCTGCCACCTTCGCCTTGCTCGACCAGATATTTCGCTGCTTCGCGAAATTGCAGAAAGACTCCGTCGAGGTTGACGTCCATCACGGCACGCCACTCGGCAAGCGGCAGCTCCAGGAACGGTGTGCCGGTGCCACTTCGCCCGGCATTCGCAAACAACCCGTCGATACGGCCGAAGTCCATGGCCGATCGTTTCATTGTTTCACGAACTTGCGCCTCGTCGGCGACATCGCAGATATGCGCAACCGCAGAACCACCGAGAGCAGTGAGCGTTGCCACGGCCGCGTCGTTCTTCTCCTGGTTGCGACCCCAGATAACAACGGAACCCCCTGCCATCACTATCCCCTCGGCCATACCGAGGCCGATACCACCATTGCCGCCGGTGACAATGAATACCTTGCCGGTCAGGTCGATCATGCGTTTCCTAATTTGAATCGAGCAGTCATGTCGCCACAGTAGAGCCCGGTGCGCACATCATGAGAACGGCGGCTTCCTTTCCTTCACCACAGTGCCCTTCGCCACGGGGCCCCACGACGCCACCCCAGGCATCACCGAGATCGAGAACCAGGGGATACCTTCAAGCCTGATGAGTTATCAGGAACCAGAGTTCTTGCCGTGGGACGGGCGGCGTGTGCCACTGACTTTCGTGGCTGGGTATCTGGGCGCGGGTAAAACCACGCTCATCAATCAGTTGCTGCGCTCGGCCGACCGCCCCATCGCCGTGATCGTGAACGATATGGGCGAGATCAATATCGATGCTCGACTCATCCGCAAACACAGCGGCGACACGATCGAACTTACTGACGGCTGTGTCTGTTGCAGTTCGATCGACGGCTTCGGCGCAGCGTTCGACATGATCCGAGCACGCGAAACACCACCTGACCATGTTGTTGTCGAACTCAGCGGCGTCGCCGAACCTGCACGCATGATCCCATGGGGGCGTTCGGCTGGGTTCAAGCTCGATGGGGTCATGACACTCGTAGCAGCTGATCAGTTTCTCGAACTTGTCGAACGTATGGACATCGGCGGAACCGTCGCCGAACAGATCCGAGCAGCCGACGTACTCGCACTCACCAAGACAGATCTCGTTCGCCCAGAGGAACGGGAAATGGTTCGCCGCCGGCTTAGCGAGATCTCCCCTGGTGTGCCGATTGTCGAAGCACAAGACCCGACCGTGCCCACCATGTTGCTGCAGATCGGTGGCCGACGACCCGGTGCCGAAATCGTCATCCCTGAACCGACGTTGTTCGACCGCCATGAGGTCGGCCGGGTCGCGATCCCTGATCCCACCACGTTGGCCGACATCAACGCGCTGCTCGACGGGCTTCCAGCCGATGTTATGCGAGCGAAGGGCATCGCCGCAGGTGCCGATGGGGAACGGTGGGCAATCCAGGTTGTTGGGCGCCGACGTCAGGTCGCCCAACTGGCCGAAGTCGAATCAGAACCACCAACCGACCTGGTCACCATCGCACTGCCGGAACTCGCCTAGGGCGATTGCCTCTAGGTAGGGAGATCGAAGCGGAGCGTGTCGTCGACATCGGGCGCTTCGTCTGGCATCAAGCGCCACAGCGGCAGCCGACCCCGTTCCAAGACATCGATCACAATCTTTTCGATCGTTGGCCGGGTCAGGTCCTGCACGAACAAGTCGGGCGGATACATGTACAGATGTTTCACGGCTGGCGATGCGTGCATCTCGCCCTCGCCTTGAGCAACAGCGAAGAAGTCGAACGTCCACACGTTCAACGCATACCGTTTGCCCGTCGACAGGTAGACGGCGATATTGCAGAAATCAGTGACGTCTTCAGCCAGATGTTCGGCCTCGATCCAAATGCGTGCTTCCATCGTTGTACCTGGGGCCGGTCGGCCTACATGTCCCTGGTGTTCGCGAACGCATTGGCCAAGTCGTTGGATAGATCCTCGACATCTTCGCAGCCGACCGAAAACCGGATCAACGATGGAGGGATTGTCTCCTGGCCAGGTACAGCCGCCCGACGCTCCATGGTCGACTCGATACCACCCAGACTCGTTGCATGATTGATGATCTCGACCTGTTCGCAGATCGCAGTAGCTCGTTCGGCACTGCCGACGGTCTCGAATGAGATCATCGCACCCCAACCCATCATGAACTTCGCGGCGTTCTCGTGTGTGGGATCGCTAGCAAGGCCCGGGTAACGCACCAACGCGACATCGTCACTTGCATCGAGGCGAGCCGCCAACTCCATGGCGTTCGCTTGCGCCTTTTCCATACGGAGTGCCAGCGTTCGGGCGCCCCGGATAGCCAAGAACGCTTCCATCGCTCCAATGGTTCCGCCGTTCAATACGCGTCGTCCGTTGAACTCTTCGTGTAACTCGGATGACTTCGTGATCAACAGCCCAGCCAGCAGGTCACTGTGACCACCAATGAACTTGGTAGCCGAGTGCATCACCACGTCGGCGCCGAGGTCCAGCGGTCGTTGCACCAGCGGTGTTGCGAATGTGGAGTCAACAGCCACAATCGTGCCGTCCTTGCGAGGCGCAGAACAGATGGCAGGCAGGTCACACACCGTCATCAGTGGATTGGCAGGCGTTTCCAACCACAACAGGTCGGCAACCTTGGCAGCATCGATCCATCCCTGCGTGTCATCGAGCTCAAGCCGCAAGATATTCCATCGGCCTTGGGCCTCGGCTTCGACAGCCAGACCCTTCACGCCGTGATATGGATCGACGGGAATCGCCAGCGTCGCGCCAGCGGGAAGCCGATTGAGAACAACATGGGCCGCTGCCATGCCCGACGAGAACGACAGGGCATGACCACCCTCGAGTCCGCCCATGAGTTCTTCGAAAACAGCGCTCGTCTCGGTGCCATCGGCCCGGCTGTAGCCACGTTCAGCTGGCAGATAGAAGTTCGATGCCAGCTGGGGGGCAACATTGAGAGGCTGGCCCGGCTCACGACTGCGGCCGCCGGCGATGAGCCATGTCGAGGGATCGATATCAGAGTTGTTCAGGGCCATCACACGAACGGTATCGCCCCAACGCACAGCGTCATCGGTCTACAAAATGCGCCGAGGCCTCTACTCGTCGCGACAAGACCGATATGGCCAGAACTAATCCAAACGATGCAGTCGGTACTGCGCCCGGCTTGCGCCGGACTCGGAGAAGGTTCGTTCGTGGACGAAACCAAGTCGTTCCAACAACGCGATCGACGCCAGGTTTATCTTCTGGGTCACCGCAATCATCGACTCAGCGTCAATCGGGGCCGGGTCTGCCCACGCCCATTCGATCGCTGCCTTTGCGGCCTCCAAGGCGAACCCACGGCCCCAGTAACGAGGCAACAGCTCGCAGGAGAGTTCCCACTCTCCTCGATGATCGCTGAAGTTGAGGACACCCATGGCCAGGTCGATCGCTCCATCAGCGATCACGAAGCTGCCCCAACGCTCCCCTTCCGTTGTGTCGTGAAAGGCCTGGAGATCTTCAGCCGAGGCTGGCCCACCTAGGTACTTGCGCACCTCTGGATCCTGCAGCAGTTTGGCAATCACTGGCTTGTCCAGTTCGGTTGCGGCGCGGAGGCGCAGCCGTTGTGTCGTCATGCAGTCGTTCGTCCAGGTCATACCTAAACAGTCTTCCAGAACGAAGGTCGATCCTGACACCGTTCTCCACATTCATGCAGCCTTCCTTACGACACGGACCGCTAGTTTGACTACAGATGCGGGCTGACCATGCTGTTCGACACAATGCCGCCGTGGGAGCGCTCGTTGGACTTGCCGTCGGCGACGCGCTGAGCACGTTGACCGAGCTGCCACCAGCCGTCTGTGGTGGCCCTAGCGAACTTCCTCCGTGGGGCGACGTCGCTGCAATTTCTTTCGAGACTGGCGAGGCACTGCTCAGCCGTGACCTGGTGAACATGGGGTTGGGTCCGACCGACATCATCGCCGCCGCCATCGCCCTGGCCGATCCCGACACCTCACCGCCCCTGCTTGGTGACCCCGATGCGGTCCTGATGTGTGCGCTCGTGCAGGGCAGCATGCTCGGCCAGTTCGCATGTGACCCATCCCTCGCATCCTCTACGGAGATGGCTGACGCCCTTCGTTCCGTCGAAGAAGCCACGGACTTCTGTGGCGCTATCCGTGCCGCTCCAACAGCGTCGTTACCCCTCACCGGGGCAGTTGCCGGTTTGCGCTGGGGCCCCGGCGCCATCCCCGCAGCATGGTCCACCCACACAACCGGGGCTGTCGGAACCCGAACCTATGGGCTTCGACAACTGCGGCGGCTTGCCGAACGGCTTATGCGACAAGACGCCCCTGTTCCGCCTGAACCTCGCTGCTCACTCGGCCCCCGAGAAGTTGCCCCTGGGCTGTTTCTCTCCAACTTGCACGCCGTGCCCCGGTTCCTCGCCGACCATCCAGATGGCGCGGTGATCTCGCTCTGCCCCACGACCGGCACCTTCGACAACCACCTGGTGCGACGCGAATTCGCGATGCATGACGCAGCGGGCAGCAAAGTGAACCCACTCCTCAGCGCCACGGTCGACGAGGTACTGGCCACGATCAAAGCGTTTCATTCTGAGGAACGCAATGTGCTGGTGCACTGCCACCATGGGGCCTCACGGACCGGGTTGATCTTGCGATCGTGGTTGGTTGAAGAGCTCGGACTCGACGTGGACGATGCCACGACCGAAGCCCAGGCTCGTTGGCCCAAGACCAGCACCTGGAACAACGCGTTCTCCGCCGAAGTCGCCCGCCGCTCCCAAAAGAAGCTCGGCTAGCGGCCAGTCCACCGAGGAGGCCGCTTCTCAAAGAATGCAGCAACCCCTTCCTTCGAATCTTCTGACGCCATCACCTGGTTGCGGAAATCGGCGCTGATGGCCCAGGCCCGGTCATCGTCGGCGGCCACGATCTGGTCTACGGCCTGAAGTGCCAATCGGGCTGCGACCGGCGAGTTCGAAGTAATCACCTCGGCCAGCGCAAGCGCTCGTTCCAGAGCCTGACCTGGTTCGCATACTTCATTCACCAGCCCATGACGCTCGGCTTCGACCGGCGAGAGCTCCGTGCCGGTGGTCAACAAATACTTGGCCACGTTTAATGGCAAGACTCGGCTGGCCCGGAACAGGGCGCCACTTGAGGCAACCAAACCCCGCTTGACCTCGGGCAGGGCGAAGCGTGCATTGTTGGCGGCAATCACCATGTCGCAGGCCATGACCACTTCAAAACCGCCACCGAACGCCACCCCTTCGACAGCGGCAATGAGTGGTTTTGCGCGGTGGCGACCTACAACGCCATAGATCCCGCCGCGCTCGGTCGGCCGGCCACTCGTTGCGGCCATGTCAGTACCGGCGCAGAACATATCGGGACCACCGGTCAGGATTCCGACCCACAGCTCTGGGTCATCGTCCAACCGGTTCATAGCGGCATCGATCGCCTGGGTCATTTCGCCATCGATCGCGTTGCGTTTTGTGTGACGCACCATGGTGACCACAAGCGTGTGGCCGAACACCTCGGTTCGAATCCGTTCGGTGTTCAGTGCATCGTCTTCAGCCATAGGACCAGTGTGGCGGACCAACACCTCGCTGCGAAAACTGGGACCCGACCTGAGGCACTCAAAACAGACGCGGCGCTAGGACGCGGCCAGAAAGTGTCCAACCGCCGTTACCTAGTTTTCGGGGACGTTCTCGATCCGGATCACGTTGCTTACCAACGCCGAGTTCGAGGCTCCAGCAACGATCGGGACAAGTTCGCCCGGCTGCAATAGACCCTGATCGCGCAGGTTTCGCAACACGGTCATGATCCGCTCTGTGCCCTGACCTTCGGCCGTGCCCAGCGTGGGGAACACGCCCCACGACAATGCCAGCTGATTGGCAACACGCTGATCTGGCGTAACCGCCAAAATCTGGGCTCGGGGTCGAAAGCGAGAGATCGCACGCGAGGTTGCGCCTGTACCCGTCACGGTCACGATGTGCCGGCTCTCGAGCGCGGATGCGGCCCGGTGGGCAGCAGTGCGCATGGCGAAGGCGACCTTGCTGAGATCAGCCTCGTCTGCTCCGAATGGCTGAGCCTGGCGTTCAATACGTTCGGACCACGCTTCGTGTTCAAAGTTGGCGTCGGCCTGCACGAGGATGTCTGCCATGGTCTCCACGACAAGTACCGGATCATGACCCACTGCAGTTTCGCCCGACAACATCACCGCAGAGGTGCCATCGAACACCGCGTTGGCAACGTCGGTCACCTCGGCTCGGGTCGGCTGGGCCATCTCGGTCATTGACTCAAGCATTTGTGTGGCGGTGATGACTGGTTTACCTGCGGCGACCGCAGCAGCAATGATCTTCTTCTGCAATGCAGGCAGGCCAGGCAGGCTGCATTCCAATCCAAGGTCACCACGGGCCACCATCACAGCATCGCTGTGCTCAAGGATTGACTCCAGGTTGTCGACGGCTGCCTGAGTCTCAATCTTGGCGATCAGCAGCGGGCCGCGCGGTGCCTTCTCACCACCCAGAGCGCGCATATCACGGCCCGTTTTCACGAAGGACACCGCAACCATGTCGACGCCCGCTTCGTATACGGCATCGAAGTAAACGATGTCTTCCGGCGTTGGCGAGGACTGAGTCAGCCGGCTCGAAGGGATGTGCACCCCAGGACGGCCACGCATGATGCCACCTCGGCTCACGACCGCTGTCGCCACGTCGGCTGTCACCGTATTCACGACAAGTGACGCAGACCCATCACCCATGTGCAGCTGATCGCCAACCACAAGATTACGAGCGATGTCATCGACATTCACGAAGATCTCTGTGGCTGTGCTGACTTCTTCGCCAGAACGGATATGAACCTCGGTGCCGGCAACGAGTTCAACAGGACCCTCGCCGAACGCAGCCCGGACTTTGGGTCCGGCAAGGTCGACCAGGATCCCGACCGCCGTGTCTTGCTGCGCAATCACCTCTTGAATGAGCTTGACCCGTGCAACAACCCGTTCGACAGTGTCGTGTGCGGTCCCAAGACGAAAGACGTTTACCCCAGCCTTGATCAGAGCGGTAAGGACTTCTGGGGAATCTGACGCTGGGCCGATGGTGGCGACGATCTTGGTTTTGCGATTCATGTGATGGATGCCTTGTAAATCTGGTCGATAGCGGCGTTGAGGGTGCAGTCGCAGTTGGTGGACACGCGAGAAGAATGCAAGGGTGCCCGAGTTCTGAGCGAGTCGTGCACTT
>Ga0209631_10002516_pt1 | contig 21846 bp, 15 predicted proteins | sample COG_08_FD_184752 | JGI IMG/M metagenome (GOLD analysis project Ga0209631, IMG submission 184752) | Pelagic Microbial community sample from North Sea - COGITO 998_met_08 (SPAdes) (version 2) | ecosystem: Environmental > Aquatic > Marine > Neritic zone/Coastal water | place: Helgoland, sampling... | reverse complement strand
TCGAAACGTCCATGCCAGAAATTTATGATGAAACCAGTTCTTCTTTTGATATCTCTCGCGCTATTATCCTCGAATGCTTATGCCGAGAAACCGCCGAATATTCTTCTTATTCTGACCGATGATCATGGCTGGAGCCAGCTGTCGCAGCAGATGGATCCACGGGTGTCGGAATCGAGGTCGGAGTATCTGGAAACCCCGAACATGAATCGGATCATGAACGAGGGAATGCGGTTTACGAGTGGCTACTCGCCAGCACCCTTATGTACACCCACCCGACGCAGCATTCTTTGCGGCACAACAACGGCACGCAGTGGTACCGAATTCAGAAGTCCATGGGTGCCGGCTGATCACATGACAATCCCCAAAGCTCTCAATCGCGCAAACGCAGACTACAGGTGTGCTCATTTTGGGAAATGGGGTGAGCAGATGATTTCAACACCAGAAGAGTGCGGTTACCACACCAGCGATGGAATGACGGGCAATGGTACGGGCGGTATGCCAAACACGCTTGGTGTGAAAGGCTCGCACGAGGATGGGCCGCCGCACTTTATTGACAACAAGGATGCCAAACGTACCCCGTCTACGACAGACCGTGCGATTGCGTTTATCAAAGAGCAGGCAGAATCTGATAAACCCTTCTACGTGCAGACTAGTTACTATGCACAACATCTGTCGGTCGTCTGCACTGAGAAGACACTGGCCAAATACAAAGCCAAAGGTGTTCCTGATCGGGGGTATCCACAGGCCTGGGCCGCCATGATGGAAGAACTCGACAAAGGTGTTGGCCGCCTCCTCGACACACTCGATGAACTTCAGATTGCCGACAATACGTACGTGTTCTTTACTGCAGACAATGGAGGACGTGGTACGGTTCCTGGTGGGGATACAAATCGACTGCCAACCAATCACCCCCTCACTGGTGCCAAGCACAGTCTGTATGAGGGAGGAATCCGGGTTCCGTTCATGGCGCGAGGGCCAGGAGTGAAAGCTGGTTCGGTGAGTCACGTTCCGGTCGCGGGCTATGACTTCCTATCCACATTTTTTGACCTCGCGGGAGGGGCCGGCTCGCTTGGTGACGAGATTGATGGGGTTAGTTTTCTGCCAGTACTTCATGATCCAGCAATGGAAGCCGTGCAACGTCCAAATAACTCTCTCATTTTTCACAGGCCTGGCCGTTACCTTGAATCAGCCATCCGCGAAGGTGAATACAAATTGTTTATCAAGTGGACGCCTGAGGGAAACATTGAATCGCGTGAACTCTATCAGGTTCACCGCAACCCGATAGAGTACGGCAACGATCTCGCAGATGACAATCCATCAAAAGTTGCAGTTATGGAAAAACGGCTACTCGACTATTTGGTAACAGTGAATGCCGAAAAGCCTGTCTCGAAAGACATCAAACGGAAAAGACGAAAAAAATAAATTCGCTGGATAATCCAGCTTATTCAGTGCCGGTGTCCCTGTAGTCTTGGCCCGTCAGGCTATTTAAAACACTGCCTTGCCAATCATAAAGTTGTTTCGATAACGTCTGAACAATGTCAGGACGAGCCTCGGCGAGGTTGTTTTTCTCACCCGGGTCTTTCTTCAAATCAAAAAGTTCGACTCCTGTCTTTTTCTCTCCATCAATAACTAATTTGTAGTCATCCGTCAGGATTGCCCTCGGCCCCGTGAAATCCTGTTTCCTTATTTCTGGGTGGTGAGAGCTTCCAGTTTCTCAATTGGGTCGTTCCAGTTGACGACAGTGCTCGCGCTGTGATGCCAGAAACATTTCGTACGTCTGACGGCACGCTTGTTACAGCAATGAGGCGAAAGAGAAAAAATAATGAAGGCGAGGTGAACTGGGTCGATGCGTATACCTCGACGGATGGTGGTCAATCGTGGAAATTCACCGCCAAAATCGGAGATTCCGGAACCAATAATGGGAATCCACCAGCAATTGCCGAAACGGCCGATGGCAGGCTGTGCGCGGTCTTCGGTGAACGTGACGAGGGCAGAATACTTGCGGCTTATAGTTCAGACTTGGGAGAAACGTGGACAGCCCCAATCGTTCTTCGCGATGACTTTGGCTCCGAAGACAACGAAACGAATGATTTGGGATATCCCCGTTTGCTTAGGCGCTCTAATGGAAAAATGGTGGCTGTTTACTACTATTCGACAAATACCTGTCTTCACCATATCGCCGCAACTATTTGGACGCCATGAACACGCTTGATTGATACTTTTATGCTTCAGTTCAATAGGCAGATGAATAATGGACGCTGAGTGATTGACTTCCTGGTAGTAAGGCAACCACGGACAGCCTCAGAAGCAATAGAGCAAGAGCAGCATGGATGAGTTAGTTGTCCGAGCCTTTTTGGCTGTTCGGTTTGGCTTGTTCGCGAGCTTTTTTGCGGACTTCCCGCTTTCCTTTTTTTTCCGTCCGGTCATCGGGGTCAGGCTTATCAGTGTCTCTAGCCTTGCGAGCCAAGCTTTCTGGCACTGTGATTTTTTTACCGTGGATATCGATTTGCTTTACAAGTGCAAGCTGTTCATTAATTTGACCGGGGAAAGAGGTGTTTCCTCCTGGGATGAACTCTCCAAAAGGACGACCAATCGCTTCGAGGTCGTGCTGCATGAAGGAGCGCATCTCTTTGAGGCGATCAGCCTGTCTCTTGTCATTCACCAAGTTCTGCATTTCCTTTGGGTCACTGCTCAGGTCGTACAGCTGATCTTCATTAAAGAACCCAGGGTGGTCTGCCCCTCTTACTCCAATGCCCAACCGCCCGATGTAAGACAGCGCTTTTGGTAGGTTCTGTGGTGAGGCTTTCTTGATCGCGGCGATCTGCTTCGTGGTGTGACGGACGGCGATATAAGACCAGTCTCGCGTGACGGTCGCTCTTGCTGCTCCCATTTCGAGATACAAATGATCTCGCCACTCGTTAGCTGTTCCGGTTTGGAAAAGTGGAGTAAGGCTTGTTCCATCAATGCGGTACGAATCTGGTTTCTCTGCGTGAGCGAGTTCGAAATACGTTGGCACAAGATCGATGTTCTGCACAAGTTCGTCACAGACTTGTCCCGCGGGGATTCCATCCGGCCAACGCATGATCATGGGCACCCGACAACCACCATGCGAGAAGACGGATGCCTTGCCGTCACGACCGTGATCTGGTGCAAAAATCACGAGTGTGTTGTCGTCGATTCCAAGTTCCTTAAGTTTTTGAAGGATTGCTCCGAGGGAATCGTCGATCCATGCCTCACCCGCTACGTGGCTGTCTGGATCAAATCCTTTTTTCGTAATCGTTTTTAAAAGTTCTGCTCGCGGTGTCATAACATCAGGCAGACTTTTGACTTCTCCTTCTCCAGTTACGAGTGGATGATCCATCGATTTTCGCCATGACTTATCCGGTCCGTGGAGGAGCGTGCTGCAAAGATGGAGGTAAAAGGGGCCGTCCTTGTTCGCTTCAATGAACTCCAGAGCTGCCGCTGTCGTCCATTCTGGGTTGTGGGATGAATAGGGGCTATGAATATTTTCCGGGTAGACATTCTTTGCCCAGGAAAAGCCTAGCGTTTGGAGATAACGCCGCATCCAGTGTTCATTGTGTTTGAATTGCGCCGAGGTTTCAGGACCGGGGTTTGCGTCTTTGGGAATATCGATCCAACCGTTTTTACCTTTATAGAACTCCGGGAAATCCAACTTGGAAGTGAGATGATATTTTCCGACAAACCCAGTAGTGTAACCAGCCTCACGAAGAACATTACCTACGTTCATGTTGTCGCGTTCCAGTGCAACATTAAAATTGGGGAGCCCCTGGTTTTCTTTGCCACCAACCTCGTCAATGTACCTCTTGCTATACGAGTTTCCAGCAAACCGACCAGTCAGGAAAGTGTATCGGGAGGGTGTGCAAACCGAGCTGCTCACATATGCCCGAGTGAACTTCATTCCCTCCTCCGCCATGCGGTCGAGATTTGGCGTGTACGTGTCGCCCCCAAAAGCCGCGATGCTCGACGGGTTCTGATCGTCGATGAGAAACATGATGATGTTCGGACGCTCTCCGCGAGCCACAGTCACAAGCATTACTGACAAACAGAGCATTAAAAACGAGAAGAATCGTGTCATGAAGAAATGTCTTTACTGTGTGAAGAGTTAATAGATTTTGGATTCGGTGTTTATTGATTCAGCAGCGGGGGGATGCGACTGATGTACGGTTTGAAATACTCACTGGTCTTTTAATGTTTTTGAAAAGAAGTCCAGTACAAATTGCTTCACTTCAGGTGTTTGAAATTCTTTGCCACCATGCCCAGCGTGAGCTATCACTTTTAGTTCCGATTGCGCTCCGGCAGCCAGCAGCTTTTCATGCAATCGCTGGCTTTGTGACAATGGAACACCAGGGTCTTTTTCGCCATGCATAATCAGAAATGGTGGGTCGTCTGCTGAAACCTGATACAGGGCGCTTGCTTGTTTGGCTAATTCAGGTACGTCTCGGACCGTCTCGCCAAGCAACTTTGCCCCGTTGGATTGTGCTATATCGGCTTCGGTCCGAGTTTCCGAAATTGTATTCGGTGGCATTGTCAGCAGGTCTGTCGGTCCAAACCAATCACAGACAGCTTGGATGTGGCTAGAGGTTCCTTCGTTGCCTGGCGCGTCGAGTGTTCCCAAGAGAGCGACCAGGTGCCCGCCGGCCGAACTTCCCCATGCCCCAATTCGATCGGGATTGAGATTAAAGGGTTTTGCGTTCTCTCGAAGCCAGCGAATTGCCGCGCGGCAGTCGTCAATTTGAGCGGGCCACTGGGCTTGATGCGTCAACCGGTAATCAATGCTGGCGACAGCAAAACCGTCAGCAGCCAACCATGCCGCAGGGCAACGATCTTTGGAGCCATTCTTCCAACCACCCCCATGCACCCAAACAACAACCGGAAGCGGGCCCAGAACTTCTTTGGGTCGATACAGATCAAGCTGCAGTTTTTGCTCAGCAACTGTTGCAAATGTGATGTCGCGTAGAACGTTAACGCCTTCAGGAGGTGGCATGAGTTTGCTAGGTACTTTGGCTTGTGCGCCGGCCTTGGCGTGCTCAATGGTGAAATCAACGAGTTTTTGGCTGGTGAAGAATCCTTCAAAAAAATTGTGGCCCTGCCCTTCGACTACCTCTAGTTCCACAAACTCTTGAGCGCCAGAAGCGTTATAGATTTCCACGAGCCGCGCAGCATTCTGTTTCAGTGGAACAACTTTGTCGATGGCACCGTGAATAATGGAAATCGGTATCTTTGCTTTGGCAAGAGTTCTAACTTTCTCAATCGGATTATGTTGTTTTATCGCCGCGGCCAAATCTGCCTCAGACATTTTGTACGCGGGAGCCGCTCTCTTGATTCCCGGATACGTCGTCAAATCAAAAACTGGATAGATTCCAGCTATTGCGGCAACCTTATCAGTGTTTCGAATTGCCCAACTGCTGGACCACAGCCCACCGCGGCTCCGGCCAAGCAGGCATGGTTTGGCACCAAAGTTTCGTTTGGTCGTCAGTTCCTTGTAGAGAGCCGAGAAGTGCTTGCGACCCTCTGGCGACCCATAGCTTTCACCAACATCAATGCCGGCGACAGCGACACCTGCGTCAAGAAATTTTTGGTGCATCCACTTTTCGTGGACGTCAGGGTAGCGGGGTAGCGTCGGTGAATACATAACCCATGGCTGAGGTGTTGATCGTTTTTCCTGGCTTGGCCAAAGAATAAACGCAGGGCGATCATCGATTAGAAAAGTTTCACCCTCAAGAATCAGTTCCTTGATTGGATCGGCTCGCTTGTCTCGCGACTGCGCGTGTGATGAGCCAAGCATCGTTATGAAAGAGGCAGCCAGGAACAGCAACAGAAAGATATTTTGAGCAAACAATTTAATTACCTTCTGTCATTTTTTCAGTTTTGCGTTTTTCTCGTGCGGCTTTCTTCTCTTCTTTTGACATTTTCTTGACTGGTGCACCGGCATCAGGATTCCAGCGTTTTTCCTGGTTGCTTACCGGGTCTGCCATTTCGTCGAGCCACGTGTTGTATTTGTCCGTGAGTTCGGAAACCACCTGCGGGTGTTTCGCAGCAAGGTTGGTGGTTTCGCTGAGATCTTTTTGAAGATCAAAGAGCTCAATACGATTCTTCTCTGCGACGAGTTTCCAGTCTCCGGAACGTAAAGCCCACTTTCCGTTGGCACCCGCAGAACTCCAGTACAACTCATTATGGAGTTTGTTGGTTTCGCCCTTGAGTGCGGGCAAAATGCTCGTTCCATCTAGAGGCTTGTCCTTTGGCATGGGAAGTCCAGCAGCGTCGAGAGCTGTAGCAAACAGGTCGATTGACCACATGGGTACGTCGCACTTTTTTCCCCCCTCTAATTCAGCTGGCCACGACACAATATACGGAACATGGATTCCGCCCTCGTAGTCCATCTGCTTGAAGCCACGAAGTGGTGCATTGTTGGCGTGCATGGTGCCCGAGCCACCATTGTCTGTGAGAAAAATGAGCAGTGTGTTGTCAAACAAGGAATGCTTCTTTAACGAGTTCACGATCTCCCCTACTCCCATGTCGAGGTGCTTGATCATGGCCATGAGAGTGTCACGTGTGTCATCTCCGGTGACCTGCTTGATATCTTCTTCAGGGGCCTCTGGTGGCGCGTGCACTGCGTTGTAAGCAACATAAAGAAAGAACGGTTCGGCTTTGTGGCGGTTAATAAAGTCAACTGCCTCTTCAGTGATGCGAGTGGTGAGGTACCCTTCTTCTTTGATGGGTGTGAGGCCACGATAAATTGGATGACTCATGTCTGAGTGGTCAAAGTATGGATGTGCCCCGCGTCCCATGAAGCCGTAGAACTCATCAAATCCACGATTCATCGCATGGTACTCTTCGGTGAGGCCAAGATGCCACTTGCCGAGGGCGCCAGAGACGTAACCGGCTGGCTTAAGCCGTTCGGGAAGGAAGACTTCATCAAGTGGAACACCTGATCCACCCTCCCCTGCTGTATAGATTCCAAATCGTTGCTGATACCGTCCAGTCATCAGTCCGGCCCGAGTCGGTGAACACACATGCCCACTCGTATAGCCCTGAGTGCAGATAGTGGATGAATCAGCGAGGGCATCGATATGTGGGGTGCTGACTTCCGGTGGAGAGTGAGGGTTGTAACTGACGTCAGCATAGCCCTGATCATCTGTGAGGATAATGACAATGTTCGGTTGATCTGCGCCCATGACAATGCACGGCAAGCAAAGAAAACTAAAAAGTGCTAGTTGTGTCACACGTCGATGTATCGTGGTCACGAGTTCAGTTCCCTGTCTACTCGAATAGGTAAAGGTGCGGTTCTACTTCAGGCCGCTCGCGGATTAAGAATCATTCGTTATGGCATGGTCGATCAAACGGCTGTGTTCCTGCTCATTCATCTCATTTTCGTTTTTTTCTACTTTTCTTTTCTTTCTTTTCTTCATGCGTGACACTGCGAATATATGCTTCGGTTTCACTCCGCGTGAGTCCGCCAGACTTGTCGCCGTCGGCCCGTTTGAAAATGTTTTCAATATGATTGCCGCTTGTACAGATGCTTGCAAACTCTTTGATGGAAAGCGTGCCGTCTTTGTTTTCATCTGATTGTTCAAACCATTTGTCTGCTGCCATTCGCGAGAGTTTCCACCACGACACACCGCTGAGTGCTGTGTTAAATTCAGTTGCGTCAAGCACGCCATCTCCATCTTGATCCGTCTTGCGAAACGAGTCAGGGCCATGTTTTGGTGAGTAATAAATGTACGTACTGAATTCAGGGTAGCTGATTGATTTGCTGCCATCTTTATCAGCCTCGTTGAAAAGTTCTTGCTCCGTCATGCTAAGACGCTTTTCTCCAAGCGTTGATGGCTCGCCTACTGGTGGAGTGAAAGTGATGGTCTTAATTTGTCCGTCCTTTCCGCAGGAGGCTTTCACTCCGAACCCTGCCTGTGGTTCGTGCTTGCTTTTTCCTGAAAATCCCACGAAGTAGACCTTTGACTTTGAGTCCAAGCGAAGCATGCGGGGGCTCTCGCCAGTCTGCTGGACATCAAATGCCTTGCCTGAGGAGTCAACGTGTGTCAGCGTGCCAACGACAATCGCACTGTCTGCACCTTTGCTGTTCGGCTTTGCATGAACATACGCCGAGCCGACAAGGAAAATGCTGACCAAAACGGCAGCTGAAGAACGGAATGATTTAACTGTCATGTAAAGAGCTCCAGGATAGGCTCTTCTCCGTCACCGACGGTCATTGGGCGACCGGAAGGTGAGGTCGCTGGTTTTTCAATGTCCATACCAGCCGCGTAAGCGATGCTCGAGTGAAATGCTCCCACCGAGACGGCATCATCTTCTGGGTAATACCCATCGTCGTCGCTTTTCCCGTAAACGAACCCTGCTTTGGTGCCCCCACCGGCAAGAACAGTTGAAAAGCAAACCGGATGATGACTCCGCCCATCACCACTGAAGTCGGGTTTGCGACCGAATTCTGTCGCGACCACAACCAGCGTTGAGTCGAGCATCCCTCGCTGTTCAAGGTCAGTAATAAGTGCTGTGAATGCCTGGTCGAAGACTGGTGCTATCTCACTCATTTCGTCGGCAAGTGCTTTATGATGATCCCACCCGTCGTGCTTTACTTCGACAAAGCGAACACCAGAATCTACCAACCGGCGAGCGAGCAGGCACCCTTGGCCGAATGAGTTGTCACCATACGCTTCTCGCTGTTCCTGGGACTCACCCGACAGATCGAAAGCCTGTAACTCCTTGCTCTTCATTAACGCCAGAGCATCATCGTAGAATCCGCTATACGCGTTGACCCTCTTGTCGGCGAAGTTTTTGCGGAAGTCGGCATCGAGTCCGTTCAGTAATGCGAGTCGCTTTTTTGCCTCAGAATTACTTCCAATAGATTTGACATCATTAATACCCTGAGTTGGATCACCGATCGTAAGAGGCGCATAGCTCGATGGTAAGAATCCATTGGCTTGGTCTGAACGACGGTTGATGCACACGCTTGATGGTAACGTGTCACTGCTTCGACCGAGATAGTGGGAGCCCCAGGCTCCGAGGTTGGGGTGGAGGATCGTGCCGCGTTTTTCGAAGGCAGTCCGCATGAAGTATTGCGCTGGTGCGTGAACACCAATTTTTGCCTCCATCGAGCGAATCAGGCAGACGCGGTCTGCCACCGTTGCAAATTTTGGGAAGAAATCAGTGACTTGGAAATCAGCTGAAGTGTTAATAGCTTTGGCAGGTCCCTTCGATTTTCCCACTTTGGGGTCCAACGAGTCGATATGACTCAAGCCGCCGCTGAGCATCAACCAGATCACACGTTTTGCTTTGCCGAAGGCAGCGGGCTTTGGGTCAGCCGGGTCTGCTGCAGCGAGCGGTGCCGCTTGAAGAACACTCAAGCCGAACGATGTCGCTGCACATCGTTCGGCAAATTTTCGACGAGTGAAGGTGTCAAGTGAATTTAGTAGTTGCTTCATTGTAGATTCGATCGTTAAGCAATTCGTTGGTGAATGACAGTTGGGTAAGAATTATTGAATAAACATGAACTCACGTGAGTTCAAAAGAGCCCAGACGACGTCACCGTAATCGAGCCCTTGATCAAGTGCGGCGAGGCACTGCTTCATGTCTTGTTCACGTGGAGGACGTGAAAGCATTGCGTGATAGATCGCGGTGATCTGCATAGCCTGCGTGCCTTTGGACTGAGTTGTTTGTGTACTACCAGTCTGTTTGGATTGCATGTTTTTTCGTTTTGCTCTGTTTTCTTTTTTGGCGGCCTTGTTCCTGGTTGTCTCTTTTTGAGTTGTCTTTGTGTCTGAAACTTTGCTCATCAGGCTTTTTGTGACTTCACCATTCATCATTGCCAATGATTCTGTGATGCCACCTTCAGTTGATCCGTCATCAGCAATTGCACGAGTTGACTGACCTGCGATCTGCAGAAAGTGTGTGGGTGGCATTGGTTGTGGTAATTCCGAAGCCCTTAGCCACGAGTCTTCGCCGCGTAGTTTGGTTTTTCGTCCCTGGGTAGAACTCATGAAGAGACCGCGTCCACCATCGCCTTCGGAGGCTTCTGTACTCTGTTGCTCAGTTAGCAGCGTTTTCGCAAAGGCGAAAATTTTCTCACGGTCTTTTTCGATTTTCTTTTTGTCGGTCTCAAATTCAAATGGAAAAACCAGGCGTTCAATGCTTGGAGCATGATCTATTTTGATCTGGTCGATCTCCGGTCCTCGAAGTAGGAGAACAATAGAGTCCCATATTTGCTCAGCTGTCATTCGACGCAAGAGTGGGCCAGGAAATCGAAAGTCGTCGCCCTCAGGTGGTGTGATGCTGGCCTGCTGCTGATAGGTCTTTGTGTTTAGTACAACTCGCTGAAATTCACGAAGATCGAAGTCGACATCCCGCATGAGCTGGCCAAGAAATTTCAGCAGTTGTGGGTTTGTGGCATCTTCAAGATTATCGAGGTTTGTTACCGGTTCCATCACAGCGATGCCAAAGAACTTCTTCCAGATGCGATTTGCAATTGCTTCGGCGAACCGAGGATTCTTGGGTGATGTCACCCAGAATGCGAAGAGGGTACGCATATGGCGAGGGTCGTTGGTCGTTACATTGGCTCTTTTTACACCTTCCCACGTAATAAACTTCGGAACGACCTTCTCGCCGGGCTTGGCATCGTCATATGCATAGTCCTCAGGGAACACGGTCGCACGAGTATTGTCGAAGACAACGCGTTCCATGTTCGGCTGAAGCAACGTCACAAGATTCGCTTTCGAGAAACGGTCGTCGCGAAGCGTTATCGCTGGCTTTCGAGTGTCGACGCGTTCGATGTTTGTTGAGCCAAAGAAGGAAGCCATTTCGTAGAAGTCTCGCTGAGTCCATTCGGCGAATGGATGGTCGTGGCATTGGGCGCAGGCAACATTGGCCCCGAGGAATGTGGTGAGCGTGTTGGACAGGCTGTCGAGCGGCATACTGGCATCGCGTAAGAGGTATGCGGTAGCACCATTCTCTCCAAGACGACCTTCCGCAGTGAGCATGTCGTAGACAATTTCATCCCATGGTCGATTCTCCTGAAGCTGAGACTTGAGCCATGTGTGGAAGGTGTAGGTCTTTCCAATTCGATAATAGTCATCTTTCACACGAAGCATGTCTCCCAGCCAGTTGAACATGTGCGACTCGTGCCCAGGAGAATTAAGCAATGTATCAATTAACTTCGCACGTCGGTCTCCACTGGTCTCTGCAAAAAAGCGTTGGAGTTCCTCGCTCGTCGGAATACGGCCGATCACGTCCAGGTATACGCGGCGGACAAATTGGATGTCGTTAGCGGGTGGGTTCGGATGGAGTTTATGTTTTTCCAGATCAATGGTAATGATCTCGTCGATTCGTGCGGAGGCGTCGCTCGAGTTCTCAGCATGTGCATGTGTTGTTGCGACGATGAGCCCCAATAACAAGATGCGACAGACAGTCGATATTTGAGTTGTTGACATGATTACAAGTCTGAAAGTGTTTTTTCGTAACGGGAATCTTTGTTCAAGTCGAGTTGGCGTGTAGTAGCAATTTGTGGCTGTTCTAAAACGATAACTCTGATTTGATCAACAGCTGAACTCGCTGATAAATCAAGTGACAGTGTACGGCGGTCATTGCTGAGAGTCACATTGTCGCGACCTGAATCAGGAAGGTCGTCCGGACGGGCTGGCTCAATGCCTCGCCTGGTGTTTCCGTAATTTCCTCGTGGATGACCAAGCAGTTCGTCGGTGCTGATGAGTTGGGCCGTACCACCGATCAATCCGAGAATCGGCCGATTGAATGTAATCTGTCCGATGACTCTCGCACCGTCAGTTTCGTTCCGGAAGAACTCGCCGATCGGATTAAGTTGCAATAAATAGCTCCCAATGACCTGTCCGGCATCAATCGACTGTTTGTTCCGTCGGCCAACGCGGACGTACTGTCCAGGTTCAGTCACATCGACTTCGAGGTCTGATTTCAGAATGACGCGGGAGCACTCACGGAACACCAAGATGCGGTCACTGTCTTCAATTCTACCCGGTACAAAGTCGGGGCCGGGAGAGACGAATTGCATGAGGCCGGTTGCCTGCAATACTCCAGATGTGACTGGCCACGCCTTTTCGTAGCGCATGGTTGCATACGCCACCGAATCGATAGATTCGGCTTTTGGGCTGGAACGTACGGCACTACCCTCGCGAACAAGTTGTGGTGTGTTCTTGCTGTCAGTACGACTGACCTCAACTTCTCCTTCGAAGACGCAGACGTCGGTTTCACCGTCTCCGCCCACTGAGACACCAAAAGCAGTTCCGAGATCAACCACATCCATCGCTGGTGTAAGTACTTTGAAACCAACCGCAGAGTCTGGCACGGAGGCTGTAAGGATTCCACTCGTTAGGACTGTTCTGTCGGGTGACACAATTTCAAATTCAGCAGGCCCCTGAAGCGTGACTGTGGCACCATTGCAAAAGTCCAACCGTGCAAGGCCGGTCTCCAAGTGTACTTTGCCTTCGTCGAACCGATCTCCCTGCGATCGTTCTTTGATTCCCCATTTCGCATGGGATGTATACGCAAGTCTGGCAATTGCTGGAGATTCATTGTTCCGTTGTGTTTGGGTGTCAGGAAGAGGCAGGAAAATGAAGAGTGAAGCAGCTGTAGCCAGGACCGTCCCTGCGACTGCAAGTCCAAGTTGTGACGGTCGAAATTGTCGCGTTGTAGTTTGTGCGGAGCCTGCCACGAGAGAATCCCTGGTTAGAGATCCCATGAGATTGTTCGTTGGAAGATCAGCGTGAGTTGCCGATTCGACTGGACATCCATGTTCTTTGATAAGTCCCGTCACAAGTCGCAGATCATTGAATTGCTGCACGCGATCAGGTGAGCGTGCGAGTTCACGATTGAGTAACTCTAAATCGGCAGCATCAATTGCGTCTTCCAAGTAAAGAGTGGTCAGATGCAGGAATTCTTCATGCTTCATGAGATGGTATCTCCCATGTCGACCGCTGTCATCTTTCTTTCAATGCATTGCGCAAGTGTGACATAAATTCGCTGCAGAGATTTGTATACAGTCTCGGGCTTACGGCCGAGTTTCTCCGCCACCTGAGTTCCTGCCAATCCATCAAAGTAACGCAGCCTGATTATTTGACGAGATTTTTCGCTCAATTCCTCAATGCAATTATGGAGTGCGTCGACTCGTGCCGGCATGTCAGCGGTGTCGCGTTGCTCAAGCTCGGCGTCGACAAGCTCCAAGATCGATTCGTCAAGCAACGCGGCTTTGTATTTCTGTTGACGAATGAACTCATAACATCGGTTGCGAAGTACTTTCCACGACCAGTCACGCACATGTTGAGGTCCCTCAAAGATGCTGTCGTTTTCGAATACTCGTGCCAGCATGTCTTGGTACGCGTCTTCAGACAGGTGGGACTGACGCAGAATCGACCACGCAAGGGCGATCTGTTTTGTCCGTTCGGGCATCAATGCTCTAAGAATGTCGGTACGGTCCATACCGTATATCATGCACGAGATATAAAAGTGTGGACATGGTTTTGGAAAAAGAGTCCTCGTCTGATGACTATTCTTGACGGATGCCGCTGAAAAGGCATCAAATAGTAATGGTCGTCATCTAAGAATTGATCAATGACATGCTGCTGTTGGGCACGCGGCCGAACCTCGCGAGGGAACGGCAACCGACTGTTTGGCGGTGCCTGATTTGTGAGAGCCTCGCGAAAGTGCCGTTGGCCGTCCTGTCCTTGCCAGCAAATTTGCTGGGCAGGTTTTTAATTTTTGAAAAAGGTAGAAGACCATGCGGTTGTGTTTCTGCTTGATTTTTTTTGCTCTTGGATCTGTTGCCAGTGGTGAATGGAACGTGTCCCCGGAGGCGATGGTGACTCGGTGGGGTAAAGAGGTAACTCCGCAGAATGCGTGGCAGGAGTATCCACGCCCTCAATTTCGGCGTGATAAGAACTGGGAGAACCTGAACGGCTTATGGCAGTATGCGATTTCCAAGACTGGGGAAACTCCTCAAGACTATCAGGGGGATATTCTTGTGCCCTTTCCCGTCGAATCGGCGCTCAGTGGAGTGCAGCGGCTGCTCTCGCCCGATGAGATGTTGTGGTACAGACGTATGTTCCGACACCAGACTCGCGGCGGGTGTCGCACTCATTTACATTTCGAGGCGGTCGATTATGAATGCACCGTCTATCTCAATGGGAAAAAAATCGGGTCACACAAAGGGAGTAGTGATCCATTTAAGTTTGACATCACGGATGCGTTACGTCCCGGTAATAACGACTTGGTTGTCAGTGTGATTGACCAGACCGCACCATCGCAGACCCTCGGGAAACAATCACTGCAGCCCAAAGGGATTTATTACACCCGCGTGTCAGGGATTTGGCAGACCGTATGGTTAGAGGATGTACCCGAGCGACATTTTCGCATGGTCAAAATGAAGCCCAGAATAGCTGAAGGAACGCTGCGTGTGCTGCCGACTCTTGAGGGCGAGCCGTTGAAGGCAGAGCGTATTGTGATCACTGTCCGTGATGGTGACCGTGTGGTTGGTGTTGCTGATGCCGCTTTGAGTGTGCGGATACCGAACGCGAAGCTCTGGTCGCCTCGAAGCCCGAGTCTCTATGACATCACTTTGGAGTTATTCGATGGCGAAGAACTGATCGATCGCGTCGAGTCGTATGCAGCCATGCGTGAGATAGGAACTGTTCGCGGACCTGGTGGACAGGTTCGCATGACGTTGAATGGCAAAGTGGTGTTCCATTACGGCACATTGGATCAAGGGTGGTGGCCAGACGGCTTGTTGACGCCACCTAGTGATGCAGCGATGCGTTTTGACGTCGACTATTTGAAAAAGTCCGGTTTCAACATGATCCGAAAGCACATCAAGGTTGAGCCGCGGCGTTACTATGCTCATTGTGATCGAATTGGGATGATGGTTTGGCAGGATATGCCGAGCACTGGCGGAAGGCCATTTTGGAGCAAGCTTGCTCCAAATCCGATGGAGGACGAATGGCCTGCAGATCGCCACGAGCAGTTCGTCGAAGAATTGAAGTCGATGGTAGGAAGTCTTCGGAATCATCCATCAATCGTGATGTGGGTGCCCTTCAATGAACGATGGGGGCAGCACGAGACCATTCGAGTTGGTCAGTTAATGGAAAATCTTGATGTTACGCGTTTGGTCAACATTGCCAGCGGTGGGAACTTCTTTCCTGTCGGCGATGTTGTGGATCGCCATAATTATCCTGAACCGATGTTTCCGTTCGAGGACCAAAGATTTAATGACTACGTGAAGGTAGTGGGTGAGTTTGGTGGCCATGGCCTTGTCGTCCCCGGTCACCAATGGAATTCAGAAATGCGGAATTGGGGATATGGAGATTTACCGGCTACCAAAGACGAATACCGGCAGCGATATCAGCGATCGTTTGACGAACTCATGAAACTCAGACGCCGAGGTGTGGCGGCAGGTGTGTATACGCAGACGACCGATGTAGAGGGTGAGGTCAACGGATTGATGACCTATGATCGAGAAGTTCAGAAGCTTCCAGCTGACGAGTTGCGGCAATTACACGAACCGGCTCATTTCTGAATTGTGCTGATCACATTACGGATTGCGCGACATCGGCGATGATCTACTTTTCGAGCTTCTGCTTTAGAAACGACCATGCAAAGACGAGCTGTTTTGTCCGCAAGGATACGCGCTGAAGAATGTCAGTACGGTCCATGACATGCATCCTGCGTCAGATGTGAAAGTGTGTCCATTCCAGCTGTAATCTTGAAAACCTCAGTGTGTGCAGGGTTGTGTAAAGGGCATACAGATCACAACGTGTTGAATTTCATGCACGAGTACGCGAAGCGTTCAGGCTGCTGCCGTGGGGCATGTGCAAGGCCGGCGTTGATCCGCTTGTGTTGAGATTCTCCGTGGTTGATCGATTGCCACGTATGTTGATGTGGATTGTTGATACATTGTGTTGGAGTCACTCAAATTGACTGCGTTATTTCTTGAGTCGAGATCGGTTTGGACTTATCTACGATATGAGAGAGGGCCCAATGAAAAAAATACTCATAGCGATGTTGATAGCGATGGGACTGATTGGTGGTGTACGTGCGGATACTCCACCCAACGTGATCTACATCTTGGCAGACGACCTCGGTTATGGTGATTTGAGTTGTTACGGTCAGACGCATTTTCAGACACCGAACATCGATGCCCTGGCCACGCAAGGCATGAAATTCACGCAGCACTATTCTGGAAGTACCGTGTGCGCTCCGTCGCGTTGCGCGCTCCTAACGGGTAAACACATCGGTCATGCGGTGGTGCGTGGGAATTCCGAATTGATGCCGGAAGGGCAGCAACCAATGCCGGCCGATACCGTCACCATGGCGCATATGTTCCGTAAAGCGGGCTACACAACGGGCTTGTTCGGCAAGTGGGGCCTCGGTGCGCCGGGCAGTGTCAGTGAGCCACTCAAGATGGGGTTCGATCGCTTCTATGGCTATAACTGCCAGCGGCAAGCGCACCATTATTATCCCTACTTTCTTTGGAACGATAACCATCGCGAGATGCTGTGGGGCAACTTCGGCACGGAGACACAGGAGTATGCCCCTGACCTGATTCAGGATCAGGCGATTGCGTTCATTAAAGCCAACAAAGATCAACCCTTTTTCTGTTTTTACGCTCTAGTTCAGCCGCACGCCGAAATGTTCGCACCGGAAAAAAAGATGGCGAAGTATCGCGGCAAATTCCTGCCAGAACGTTCTTACGAAGGAACCGACTCCGGTCCGAATTATCGTAAGTTTGCCTACGGATCGCAGCCTGAGGCACACGCCGCTTTTGCTGCCATGGTCGAGGTAATGGACGACGATGTCGGTGAGCTCGTCGCTACGCTCGAAGAGTTGGGGATCACCAACAACACACTAGTCATTTTTACTTCCGACAATGGTCCACATCAGGAGGGTGGACACGATCCGGCCTACTTCAACTCCAACGGTTCCCAACGCGGGTTCAAACGCGACCTCTACGAAGGCGGGATTCACGTGCCGATGATTGCAACGTGGCCAGGGCACATTCCAGCCGGAACACAAACTGACCATCTTTCAGCATTCTGGGATGTCTTGCCAACGGTTGCTGAGCTGGCCGGTCAGCCGGTTTCCGGAACCGTTGATGGCGTTTCATTTGTGCCGACACTTCTCGGTAAGCAGGGTCAGGAGGAGCACGACTATCTCTACTGGGAGTTCCATGAAAAGAAAGGGCGTGTTGCAATGCGGCAGGGCAATTGGAAAGCAGTCCGGTACAACGTTGCAGTCAACCCGGACTCACCTTTGGAACTTTTCGATCTTTCAGCAGATCCAGGTGAAACAGTCAATGTTGCTGACCAGCATCCAGACGTCGTGGCAAAAATGGATGCACAGATTAGAAGTGCACGGACTGCTTCTGAGTCGCCGGACTTCAATTTTCCACTCGTTCGCGGAAGGGCGCGTGGCGGAAATGCCCACCAAAAGTAATAGCGTGTCGAGGGCCTAGAGTGCATCGGATTGCAACGCACATCATCTTGCGAACAACTGAACTGAACAAAGTATTCGGCTTCGGCATTGTTGGTCCGTTTGCTCTTCGCCTCCTTGAGGCATGCTTTGCTCGGGGCTCAAGCGGCCTTCTTGGGGTTTAACGCTTCGGCCACAACCGTCATGCGGAATTACTTTCGATGGGCCGTCTGCCGGTTGCTGTTTGTTCATCACGGTTTTTTGAGGCCGAAAAATCTGTTCGTTGGTCTGCCGTCGCATTTCGGCTATTCTTCAGCACCAGAAGGTACAAGTGTGCCAGAGGTCGACTTTTTCATTTGATCTTTCTCACGTTTAGAGGATTGTCGTGTCGAGTATCTGTGTTTTAGAAGATTCCCTGCCGGTGGCAGGCACTGACAACGACGAGCCCGCTGGTACGGCAACGCAGAAACGGTATCCGACAAAAGCCGAAGTGCTCGCTGCCATCCCTGCAGAGTGTTTTGATCGCAATCTGTTCAAGTCGTCACTCTATTTGTTTGTATCCCTGACGATGACGATCTGCAGCGGAGTTCTTGCATATTTGTTCATCCCATTCACCTGGTCTTGGCTGCCTGCGTGGATTGGTTACGCCATCGTGGCCGGAACAGCCGGCACGGGTTGCTGGGTTGTCGCACACGAATGTGGTCATCGGGCGTTTACAAAACACAACGGGCTACAGGATATGATCGGTTACTGTCTGCACAGCATCTTGCTCGTGCCGTATTTTTCATGGCAACGCAGCCACTCGCTACACCACGCTCGCACCAATCACCTCGATATTGGCGAAACGCATGTGCCAAGGCGTGACACAACACCCAGCGGTGCAGCCCGTCTATGGTGGCAGGAAACAATCGGTGAAGAAGCGTTTGCCATCGTTTTGATCACGGCCAACTCTTTGATTGGATGGCCCCTCTATCTGTTGACCGGCGCGACGGGTGGTCCGGTCCGAGGCACCACGAATCACTTCTGGCCGGCGTGGCCCTTCTCTGCGGCACTCTTTCCCGGAGGATGGACTCGCAAAGTCTGGCTGTCCGATGTCGGCGTTCTTGTCATGCTCGGCCTGCTTGGCTGGTGGACATATTCTTCAGGCTTTTTTCCGGTGCTCGCAATCTACGTTGGCCCGTACTTGGTGGTGAACTTCTGGCTGGTTTTGTATACCTGGCTTCAGCACACTGACGTTGATGTTCCACACTTCGACGATGAGGAGTGGACGTGGGTAAAGGGAGCCTTCATGACGGTTGACCGGCCGTATGGATCCATTCTCAATTTTATGCATCATCATATTGGTAGCACGCACGTCGCACATCACATGGACGCCCGAATTCCGCACTATAACGCCATCAAGGCAACGCGTGCCTTGCGGGAAAACTTTCCGGATCTCTATCGTTTTGATCCAACACCGATTCCGAAAGCACTCTGGCGAGTGGCGACTCGCTGCCACGTTGTGTCGAAGCGTGACGAGGGATGGACATATGCTGGATAGAATTCCGGCTGGTCGTCGAGAGACTTTCATAGGTTTTTTTAACCAGGCAATACTGGAAGTTCTTAGCATGCGTTCATGCTTTTCATGGGGCCAACGTTCTGGTGTTTGTGCATCTTCGGCAAAGAGTTGTAAGACCGTTTGATTCGGTCGACAGCCTACATGCATGATTAATTGGTCCACCATCGATTAGACTGTCGATATGAAACGGCACGTGGCATTGATCATTGAGACCTCGAGCATTTACGGCCGTGATCTCCTTGCGGGGGTCGTGCGGTACATGCGAGTGCACGATCGCTGGTCAGTGTTTTTAGAGCAACGAGACCTGTTCAAACAGCCACCAGCGTGGCTAAACAATTGGCAGGGTGACGGAATTATCTCCCGTGCAACGACGCCTCGGCTGCTTGATGCTATCTCGAACACCGGCGTGCCGTTTGTTGAGTTGACGGATCGAAAAGGAGATGTTGAGTTTTCTCAAGTTCGTTCGGATGACGCAGCAATTGGACGAATGGGTGCGGAGCATTTACTGGAACGAGGGTTCGAGCGTTTTGGTTTCTGTGGATACAAGGGTGAAGCGTGGTCGAATCGTCGTGAAGAAGCATTTGTCGGAATGGTTGACGGGAAATCATCAGGCGAGTGTTCAATATATAATTCTGCTTGGCAAGGTCGGGCGGCACGAAACTGGGAAGACGAGCAGCAGTGCATCACAGATTGGCTGCGTTCGTTGACGCCTCCTTTTGCGGTCATGGCCTGCAATGATATTCGTGGTCAACAAGTTATTGACGCTTGCTCTGAACTTGATCTTGCTGTTCCCGAGCAGGTTGTAGTCATGGGAGTCGACAACGACGAACTGCTTTGCCGTATTTGTTCACCGCCACTCACGAGTGTGATTCCTAACGCCCAGGGTGTTGGATTCCGCGCGGCAGAAGTGCTGGCAGGGCTGATGGACGGGGAGTCGCCTCTGTCCGAAGTTCAATTGGTTGAGCCGCTTGGTGTAGCGACGCGTCAATCGACTGATGTGGTAGCGATTGATGATCGTGATATTGCAGCAGCGTTACGGTATATTCGTGAACATGCATGCCGCGGCCTGACTGTCGATGAGGTCGTTCGTAATAATTCAGTTTCTCGCAGTACGCTTGAACGACAGGTGAGAAAGTATCTTGGCCGCACGCCACAAGCAGAGATTCGATTTGTTCAGGTCAAGCGTGTACGAGAGTTGCTGATTTCCACGGACCTCTCCGCCGAACAGATTGCCGCGTTGTGCGGATTTGAGCATCCTGAATATTTGCATGTGGTTTTTAAGCGAGTGACAGGTATGACGATCGGAACGTTTCGCAAGCAAGCCAAGCCATAGCAGGCTTTGTCGAGAAGCATGGTGTGGTCGATCTCAAGTAGTCTGATAAACCGATTTGCTACCAATACATGTGATAATATAGCTCAATTACGGGACGGCCTGTCTCATTGACGGCTGGTCGGAACTGTGGATCATGGTTCTTGTTGTGGTTTAAATGTGTAGTGTCAGTTTTTTAGGCGAGTGGCGGTTCGTTGACATATCTATCCCATCCAACTTCGTTGTCCGCTGCCGAGCAATTTAAAGAGTTGCATCAGCGCGTAGAAACTGAATTTCGATCACGATTTGGTCACGTGCCGGCAGTCGTTGCCGCGGCTCCTGGCCGTGTAAATCTCATTGGCGAGCACATCGACTATAACCATGGCTTTGTTCTTCCGATGGCAATCGAACGCTACGTGATTATCGCAGCGGCTCCATGTTCTGATCCATCGCAAGAGCACGCAACTTTTTATAGTAGCGACCTGCAGGAAACCACTGACATCCCAATCCGTGTGTCTTTCGAGCCAACGTGTTCCGGGTGGGGGCGTTACCTTGAGGGTGTTATTGCCGGTTTTGTATCAGGGGTCTGTGACGTCCCGGCATTTGAAGCGGTAATTGGTTCAAACGTTCCACGCGGTGGAGGGCTGTCTAGCAGTGCGGCTTTGGAGGTGGCGACGGCGACCATGCTTGAGGGCATCACGGATCACCAGTTAGAGCCATTGGAAAAAGCGATTCTCTGTCAACATGCAGAGCATACTTTTGCTGGCATGCCCTGCGGCATCATGGATCAGGTTTCCAGCGTGTTCGGCAAGCCCGGTGAACTCATGTTGCTGGATTGCATCAGTCAGGAAATACAAGCCGTACCTTTTCGCGAGGAAGGCGTTTCGGTGCTTATTACCAACAGCAACGTCAAGCATGAGTTGACAGGCGGTGAATACGCAGAACGAAGACGTCAATGTGAGTCGGCGTTAGAGAAATTGGGCCTGCTGTCTTGGCGGGACGTGACGTTGAGAGACCTCGATTCGGCACGCACCCGGCTGACCAATGACGAGTTGGCATGCGGACGCCATGTCGTAGCCGAAATCGCGAGGACTTTGGATGCAGCTGAAGCCTTTGCAAACGGTCAGTGGGCGTCAGTCGGTGAGCTGATGTACTCCAGTCACGAATCGTTGCAGAAAGACTTTCGAGTCAGTTGTGCTGAACTCGATGCATTAGTCCGAATCGCTCGCGAGATAGGTTTTGAGGACGGTGTCTATGGGGCACGAATGACGGGAGGTGGTTTCGGTGGCTGTATCGTCACATTAGTGCGTTCGGACCGTGCAAAGGCGGTACGCGAAAGAATTTTGACTCAGTACGAAAATGAAACCGGTGTCCAAGGGAGTGCTTTTACAAGCCGCCCGGCGGTCGGTGCTCATCTGATCAAAAGAAATGCTCATGACAGCTGAACATTCACATAGCCGATTTAACTCACTGACCGGAAACTGGGTATTGGTTTCTTTGCATCGTGACGTGACTCCTGAGCAAG
>Ga0209631_10002514_pt1 | contig 21859 bp, 17 predicted proteins | sample COG_08_FD_184752 | JGI IMG/M metagenome (GOLD analysis project Ga0209631, IMG submission 184752) | Pelagic Microbial community sample from North Sea - COGITO 998_met_08 (SPAdes) (version 2) | ecosystem: Environmental > Aquatic > Marine > Neritic zone/Coastal water | place: Helgoland, sampling... | reverse complement strand
TTCATAAATTATTAAAAAATGCCCGCCCTATGTTAATAGGGTGTAAGGCTTTTTGATGATTTAAGGATAAAAAGATAAAGAAAAAATCTGTCTTAACTTCTGTATTTTAAAGATGGGAATTGGTATAATGCCAATTCCCACCTTTAAAGCAGTTTTTGGATAAGCTAAAATGTTGTAAAATTGGTGATCTTGGGATAATGATTTGCGACGGCCCCATTATGTTGGGAGTTGGTATTATAGCAAAATATTTAAAGAACCTTTCTTTTAGATTTTTCTAAAAATCTCTACGGACATTTTGATTCTAGACAATCCCACGATGTCATTTATCATTGAAATTTTTAATTTTCTAGTTATTTTTGTTTTAAAATTATATCAATCTAAATAAATTTTATGAAAAATTTTGATCTTTGCATTATTGGAGGTGGTCCCGGTGGTTATGTTGCTGCAATTAGAGCAAAACAACTCGGCTTAAATGTCGCATTAATAGAGGCCAACCATCTTGGTGGAATTTGTTTAAATTGGGGTTGCATCCCAACAAAAGCACTTCTCAGAAGTAGCGAAATAAATCATTTACTACACAATCTTGAACAATTTGGCTTTTCTGCAGATAATATAAAATTTGATTTTCAAAAAGTAATAGCTAGATCAAGATCAGTTTCAAAACAATTAAATTCTGGTGTAAAAGGCTTACTTAAGAAAAATAAAGTCACTGTTTTTGATAATTTTGCCAAAATTGAATCTAAAAATAAGATCGGACTCTATGATTGTGTCGACAGAAATAAAAAAATAGAAGATATTTCAACTAAAAACATCATAATTGCAACTGGCGCAAGAGCTAAAGTAATCCCAGGAATTGAAGCTGATAAGGATTATATTTGGACTTATCGTGAAGCTATGACGCCTGAAAAAATGCCAAAATCCTTAGTAATTATTGGTTCTGGTGCGATTGGAGTTGAATTCGCCTCTTTTTATAAAAATATGGGCGCAGACGTAACTATTATAGAGATGGCTGATAATATTCTTCCTGTGGAAGATGAAGAAATTTCAAAAATAGCCAGAAAATCCTTTGAAAAACAAGGTATTAAAATCCATACCAAAGCAGCTTTAAAAGAAATTATTAAAAATAAAGATAAAACAGTCACTGCTAAAGTTGAAATTAATGGAAAAATTGTAGAAATACCTGCTGAGAAAGCTATTTTAGCAGTTGGAATTATTCCCAATACTGAAAATATTGGTTTAGAAAAAACTGCCATTAAACTAGAAAAATCCTTTATCAAAGCTGATAAATATTTAGAGACTAACGAAAAGACTATCTACGCTATTGGAGATGTCACTTCCGCTCCTTGGCTTGCCCATAAAGCATCTCATGAGGGCGTAATTGCTGCCGAAAAAATTGCTTCCGACCTTGGAAAATATATGTTAAAAGATATTCATACTATAAATGTCAATAACATCCCAGGCTGCACCTATTCCTACCCACAAATTGCCTCAGTCGGACTAACCGAGAAAAAAGTTATTGAACAAAAGTTAAAAGTTAAAATTGGTCGCTTTCCTTATGCCGCCAATGGCAAAGCTATTGCTATGGGCGAAACAGAAGGTTTAATTAAGACCATTTTTGACGAAAAAACTGGTGAATTACTTGGTGCTCATATTATAGGGTCTGAAGCAACTGAGATGATTCAAGGCTATGTCATTGGTAAGCAAGCAGAGCTTACTGAAATTGATTTTATGCAAACAATTTTTCCACACCCAACTCAATCAGAAATGATGCATGAATCAGTATTAGACGCATTTGGTAAAGCAATTCATTTTTAGAAATTTCTAAATTATGCCAATTATCAAATTTCCCCCACTTAGCTCCATCGCTGGGGGAAGTTAGAATCTCCGATTTTGGCGGTGGTTAATAACAGTATAAACTACTAAGTCTTAGACTTGTTTGATTAATACCAACCTCACCAAAATTTCTATAACATTATCCTGTTAAAAGATTTTATCCTAAATTAAGTAGTTTTTTAGAAGCTCTTACAGTTAAATCTGATAATTACTATTATACCAATTCCAACCTTTTAAGCAGTTTTTTTCGAAATATTTTTATTCATAAATTATTAAAAAATGCCCGCCCTATGTTAATAGGCTGTAAGGCTTTTTGATGATTTAAGGATAAAAATATTTCTAAAAAAACTGTCTTAACTTGTATATTTTAAAGGTGGGGATTGGTATTATATAGACTCTCCTTTAGATTTATAAAATAAAAATAGTAAAAAAACTCCAATAAGAACTATCGGAATTGACAAAAGTTGTCCCATAGTAATGTTGGCATTAAATAAAAATCCAAGATGAACATCTGGCTCCCTAAAATATTCACAGAAAATCCTAGCAAAGCCATATAAAATAATAAATAAAGCAGATAAAACACCACGAATTTTTGATAAGGAGCTGTATTTTTTTAATAAAAATAAAATAATAAAAATCAACAAACCCTCCAAAAAAGCTTCATATAACTGACTTGGGTGTCTCGGATAATTGTCAATATTTGGAAAAATTACACCATAATTAGAGTCGGTAACTCTACCATGAAGTTCCATATTAATAAAATTGGCAATTCTACCAAAAAACAGACCAATCGGGGAAGAGATTGCCAACAAATCTGATAATTTTACAAAATCTATCTTATTTTTTCTGCAAAATATCCACATAGTAATTATTGATCCCAAAAATCCACCATGAAAAGACATCCCCCCCTGCCAAACTGCAAAAATTTCTAATGGATGAGATATAAAATAAGAAAAATTATAAAACAAAACATAACCAATCCTACCACCCAACACAATTCCCAAAACAGCATAAGTCAGCCAATCATCAATGTTTTTATCAGTCATTAAATTTTCTGATTTGGCATATTTTTTTAAAAAAAATATAACAAAAACAATACCAAAAATATAGGCTAAAGAATAATATCTAATCTGAATAAACCCTAAAGAAATTAAGGTTGGATCAAAATTTGGCAAAATAATTGGAAAATCTATCATCTCACTTTATTTAATTAAATCTTAATAATCGGCGGGCCACAAACATCCGTCTGAACGGGTCGCATTCTTGGTTTTGGCGGTATTGTTGCCATAATGTCAGTAATAAGCTGTTTATTATCATCTTTAAATGTATCAGATATAACTTCTATAGCATTTCTATCAACTTCTAAGGCAATTTTAACAAGCTCTTCGTACCCCTCAATAGATTCCGGTATATGTTTAATAGATAGGGGATACTTCTTTATTGCAGCCTTAATAATTGTAATACTCATTGTCACGATAGTTCTTTCATCGAGAAATTGAAGTGACTCAGAATTCTGCTCTATTGCAGCCCTATAAACCCCCCTATCTCCCTTTAATTGGTCCGATGCATGTTGCAACTGCATTCCGTCTTCTCTTACAGCTTGTAGTACTTCTGACTTAACTGATTTTTCGTTTATTGGCATTATTATAATAATTAATATTCTCTTTTCTTAATTTCTATTTTAATATTCTCATTTAAAAATTTATCTCTAATTTTTCTTTTTAAATAGTGCAGTTTTTTATTCACGTCCCTTTTAACAATACTGTGACAAATAAAATTACTGTCATCTCTTATTGTATAATCTTCTCTAAAATGTGATCCCCTACTCTCTTTACGATTTAAGGCCGAAAAACAACTAACAATTGACGTAGTCAGTAAGTTCCTCACTTCATAATATAATATAAATTGGTCACCAAGAGTTAAGTTAACGTCAGATATCCTAAAATCACTTAAATCTTGATATAATTTATCAAACTTCTCCAATGCTTTATTTAACAAATCCTTATTCCTAAAAATTCCCACATATTCTTGATTTATCCTCTGAGCTTGATCTTTTATATTTTCTAAAGAGATAGCTTTAATATTGTTGCCAAAAATATCAGTAATTTTATCAATCTTTTTTGACAACAAATCGTCTGGCAAGACAGAAAAAGACCAATTTTTAATATTTTTAGCAATAAATTTTCCCGCTAAATCACCAAATACAATAATATCTAAAAGTGAATTACAGCCAACACGATTAGCACCATGAGCTGAATTTGAAGCAACCTCGCCAATTGCAAATAAATTTTCAATTACGATTTCCTTATCATCAATCATATCGATAATTTGGCAATTTATATTTGTCGGAATTCCTCCCATAGTATAGTGAGCTGCTGGAGAAATAGGTATTTTTTCTGAAAAAACATCTATATTGGCAAATGATTTTACAGAATCTATTGTTTCTGACAATTTTTCTCTAATAATGTCAGGATCAATATGAGAAATATCAAGCCAAAGATGATCCTTGTTTTTTCCTGCACCATTACCATTATAAATTTCAGTAGCTATCGCTCTCGCCACAATATCTCGAGAAGCTAAATCGCCATATCTTGGAGCGTATTTTTCCATAAATCTTTCATTCTTAGCGTTAGTTAAGATTCCACCCTCGCCACGAGCTGCTTCACTAATTAAAATGTTGGAATTATGTAGACCGGTTGGATGAAATTGAACAAATTCCATATCTTGTGCCGGTAAATTATTATGAATAATTGTAGAAATTAAATCGCCAGAAAAGTTAGCGACACAAGTGTTGCGTTGATATATGTTATTATAGCCACCGCTGGCAATAATAACAGATTTGGCACTAAAAATATTAACCTCTCCACACTTTAAATCTAAAGCGATAGCACCAAAACACTTACCATCTCTAATCAATAAATCTAAAACAAAGCAGTGGTCAAAAAAAGTATTTTTATTATTTATGCAGGTTTCATAAAGTCTGTTATGAATTTCATAGCCTGTTTTATCAGCAATGCAGCAGGCCCTATGAGATAAATCTCCCTTACCAAAATCTAGAGTCTGTCCACCATATTTTCTTTGATAAATAGAGCCATTCTCTAATTTAGTAAAATTTACCCCAATTGATTCTAATTTTAATATGGCATTTGTAGCATTTTTACACAGTAATTCCACGCAATCATAGTCACAAATGTAATCTCCAGACTTAATGGTATCGTAAATATGATATTTATAATTATCGTCATCAATATTACCAAAAGCCGCATTAATTCCACCCTTAGCTACAATTGTGTGATTCAAATTTGGTGATGATTTGCCAAGGATGGCAACATTATTAAAACCATCCTCATTCAAAGACATGGCCGCAGAAAGGCCTGCGCCACCAGAGCCAATAATTAAAACATCGAAATCATAATATTTAGTCTTAACCTTACCCTCCCCTAATGGCATTATAATTAACTATTTGAGATAAATCTGCTTCCAGGCTTTATGGCATCTAGATTTTTTAAATGCTCAGGAATATTGTTGGGACTAAAAGTTTCCGCTTCGACCTTAAGTAAAGATATTACTGGAATTGATAATTTCTTTTCTATATCTAGATCACTGTCAGATCTATCAATTAAAGACGCTTCGGCCACAATATTAACATCATAATTAGAAATAAGCTCTAACACTTCTAAAGAAGATTTGCCGGTAGTAATGACGTCTTCAACTATTAAAATATTAGATTTTTCTGGAATTTGAAAACCACGTCGAAGCTGAAATTCGCCACCAACTCTTTCACAAAAAATATTTTCTACACCTAAAATTCTTGAAATTTCATAACCAACCAAAACTCCACCCATTGCAGGAGAGATAACTAAGTCAATCTTTTGGTCAGAAATTTTTTTTAAAATTTTGTCAACTAAATACACACATAATTCATTATTAATTTTTGCATTATGAGTAATTTTAGAGCATTGTATGTAAGTATCGCTATGTAAACCAGAGGAAAGTTTAAAATGACCCTTTAATACGGCCCCAGCTTTAATAAATTTTTCTAATATTTTTTTTTCGCTCATATTGAATTGATTTTAGTAAAGTAATTATTATATTAAAGCTTGAGAAATTTCTAAAAAACCTAGCTAATGTAATTTTAGAAATTCCTTAATTAAAAATAATTAAAAATAATTAAATGATCAATCAAAAATATATCAAATTAGCAAAAGAAACTATTGAGATTGAAATTAAAGGTCTAAAAGCTCTCTTAGATTATTTTGGAGCAGATTTTTGTAACGCCATTGATTTAATTTTAAATTGCAAAGGTAGAGTCATATTTAGCGGCATAGGAAAATCTGGCCATATTGCAAATAAAATTTCAGCAACTCTTGCTTCAACCGGCACTACTTCATTCTTTATTCACCCATCAGAAGCTAGTCATGGAGATCTCGGCATGATTACTAAGAATGATGTTGTTATTCTACTTTCCAACTCGGGAGAAACTAAAGAATTAACCGATATCATATATTATTGTCAAAATAATAAAATTCCATTAATTGCAATCGTTAGAAGAGTTGGCTCAGATTTAGTTGACATTAGTAATGTTAGTTTAATTTTACCAAACATAGAGGAGGCAAATTTTGTTAACGCACCGACAACCTCAACCACTATGATGATTGCATTAGGTGATGCTATAGCTTCCGTTTTAATGAATGTTAAAAATTTCTCTAAAAATCAATATGGCGCTTTTCATCCTGGTGGAAAATTAGGTTCTGAATTGACAAAAATTGCAAAAGTAATGAGAATTGGTAACAATATACCAATTGTTAATTTAGATGAAAATATTTCTAACGTATTACTGGAAATGACATCTAAGCATTTAGGTTGCACAGCAGTTATCGATAATAATAAAATACTGATTGGCATTGTAACAGATGGAGATTTAAGGCGGCATCTCGTTGATGACAAAAACTTTATGAATCTAAAAGCAAAAGATGTAATGACTAAAAATCCCTGCAACATGAAAGAAGATGAGTTAGTAATCTCAGCCAAAGAATTTTTTCATAATAAAAAAATCACAAGCATTTTTATTATCAATGAAAATAAAAACGTAAAAGGTATAGTTCATATTCACGATATTTAATAAAGAAGCATGTCAAAAGATTATTACAATGTATTAGGTGTATCAAAATCATCCGATGGTAACGAAATTAAAAAAGCTTACCGTAAATTAGCAATGAAATATCATCCAGATAAAAATCCTGGTGATAAGGAGGCTGAAAAAAAGTTCAAAGAAGCAACTGCATCTTATGAGACACTAAAAGATCCTCAAAAAAAAGCAGCCTATGATCAATATGGTCACGAGGCCTTTGAAAATGGTGGAGGTAACTCCGCTTCCGGCTTTAATGGAGGAGGATCTAGAGGATCTGGTGGAGGTTTTTCTGACTTTGAAGATGTCTTTAGTGGTTTCAGCGATATATTTGGCGGTGGCGGCAGAAGTTCTAAAAGAAGGTCGGAAATTGAAGGATCTGACATTAGGTATAATCTAGTTATTGATATTTTTGAAGCCTTTAGTGGGGTAGAAAAAAATATTAAATTTAAAGTTGCAGCCTCTTGTGAAAAATGCTCTGGATCTGGGTCAAAAAGCGCCCAAAGCACAACAAGTTGCGGCACTTGTGGAGGAGCGGGTAAGGTTAGGATGCAACAAGGCCTATTCATCGTAGAAAGAACTTGTCACAGCTGTCAAGGTTCTGGCCAAATAATTAAAGACCCCTGCGACAAATGTTACGGCCAAGGTCGTTATGAAAAAAATAAAAATCTAGCAGTTAAAATTCCTGCAGGCATTGATGATGGAAATAGAATCAGAATTGCGAAAGAAGGTGAAGCTGGCGCTAGAGGCGGTAACAATGGAGATCTATACGTCTTTGTGTCAATCAAAGATCATCAATTTTTTACTCGAGAAAGCAATGATATTCATATTGAAATTCCAATTAAAATGACCACTGCCGCACTTGGTGGTTCAGTTGAAATTCCAACAATTGAGAATTCTAAAGCAAAATTAACCATACCTACTGGCTCACAAACTAATAACAGGTTCCGTCTTAAAAATAAAGGCATGGTAATTCTCAACTCTGGAGGCAGGAGAGGAGATATGTATGTCCAAATATTCGTTGAAACTCCAATTAAGTTAAGTGACGAACAAAGACAATTAATGGAACAGCTAGATAAGGAAATTAATGATAATTCCAACCCTCAATCTCAAAGTTTTTTTAACAAATTTAAAAAAATATTCGGTTGAAACTGAAAAAATAATTAATATAATTTTTACAAAATAAACTTAATACTTTAATTATGGCAAAAGAAATAACTGACGATCTATTTGAAGAAAAAGTAATTAACTCCAAAAAACCAGTTCTAATTGACTTTTGGGCTAGCTGGTGCGGTCCTTGTAAACAACTAGCTCCAACTATTGATGCCATTAGCGAAGAATTAGCAAACGATATCGATGTCTATAAATGTAATATTGACGAAAATCCAGAAACCCCTTCAAAATATGCGGTCCGAGGCATCCCGACTTTAATTTTATTTAAAGATGGTCAAGTCGTCGATACAAAGGTTGGAAATTTACCAAAAAGTACAATAACTCAGTGGATTAAAGATAATAGCTAGAATTTTTAGATAACTACTTGGTAAGTTCTGTTTTCTATTTGAACGACATCATGTAATTTGTCATATTAGGTTTATTGAAAAATAAAATTAACATCAAATTCTTTGGTCTAAAATTATATGTCTTGTTTGAATTGGAGGTTGAATTTAGCTATAATTTAGCATAACTCAGTGGTAAATTATAAAAATTTCTAATAGCCAAGAAAGCAAATAATTCTGCCTCTACCGAATCAATATTTATATTAAAATTTTTGGCATTTAAAATTTCTAGACCCGTTATTTCTGCAATCTTTTCTAGTAAAAAAATATTCTTTGCGCCACCACCAGAAATTATAATTTTTGTTGGTTTTTTTGGTAATAAATCAAGAGATTTTTTTAAAGATTTTGACATAATATCAACCAAACTTGCCAAAGCATCACTTAACTCTAAATCATCAAACCTACCTAAATAACTACTAAATTCATTGCGATCAATTGATTTTGGAAAAGATCTTTTAAAAAACTCTAACCTTAAAAATTCATCAGATAAATTTAAATCGATTTTACCACTTTTAGCAATTTCTCCATTTTTATCAAAATTCTTTCCAAGTTTTTTATATACTAAATCATCCATTGGAGCGTTGCCAAAACAAATATCTCCTGCAATTAAGTCTCTTGCACCTTCTGTAACATAAGTAATGTTAGCAACTCCACCAATATTCATAAAAATCACCTCCTCACTAAGACAGTCTTTTAATAAGGCATGATGATATATTGGGGCAAGAGGCGCTCCCTGCCCTCCATTTTTAATATCAATATTCCTTAAATCACTAATAACTTTAATGTTAAGCACCTTTTCAAGTAAGCTAGAATCACCAATTTGCCAAGTTAATTTTTGATCTGGTCTATGTAAAATGGTATGACCATGAAAACCGATAAGATCAATATGTTTATAGTCTAAATTATATTTTTTAATAAACTTTTGAACTGCCTCAATGTGAATTTTTGTTATTTGTTTAGTTGCATCTAATGATAATTTAGAATTTAAACTAGGATTATTGATTAATTCTCTGAGTGTTTTTTGAAAAATTTTAGAATAAGGAAGGAAAAAAAATTTATTTTCTTTTTTAACAGAAAATCCATCGGACTCAATGAGAGCAACATCAATTCCGTCCATCGATGTACCACTCATTAATCCAATGGCTTTCAGATATTTATTATCAGATTTTTTTTTATCTGGAATAATACTCAATAATTAAATTAATATTTACTTCAAAAGCGTAAGGAACGTCTGCAAAGGCAGCTTCAGCTACAATCTCAACTGAACTCTCATCCTTATCTAGTCTTAAATATTCCGGAACATCTCTTTCCAACTTATCTAAAGATTCAATTATTAGATTAATTTTTTTAGATTTATCTCTAATAGAAACAACGTCTCCAACCTTTAACTTATAGGATGAAATATTAACAATTTTATCATTAACCTTAATATGCTTGTGACTAATTAACTGTTTAGCAGAAAAAATTGTTGGAGCAATATTTGATCTATAAACAACCGAATCTAACCTGGACTCGAGTAAAGCAATAAAACTTTCACCAGTATCACCCTTCTTTTTAGCAGCTAATTTAAAGAAATTTTTAAATTGCTTTTCTGACATATTATAATGAAACCTTAGTTTTTGTTTCTCATTTAATTGAGTACCGTAGTTACTTAGCCTTCTAGGACCTCTAGTTTGTTTTTGACCAGGCCTTACATTTAATCTGCTAGAAGATGTATCTTCTCTTCCCCACAAATTTACACCAGTGGATCTTGCAATCTTATTTTTAGATTTAATAATTTTTGTCATTTAATTGCTTATTAATAATTTATATTCAAATGCTAAGTATATTAAATATCATAGTTCTAATAAAAAATATAGATATCACGCTAATTACAATAAGTAATTATACTTAAAGTAATCAGCTGCAACTATACTTCGCCATACTTCTGTTTAAGATTGTTAGATGCTAAGCCAGTACCAACAGGAACCAACCTACCAACAATAATATTCTCTTTCAAACCTCTTAAATAATCGCTTCTTCCTTGAGTTGCAGAATCCGTTAAGACTTTTGTAGTCTCCTGGAAAGAAGCTGAAGATATAAAGGATTTAGTTTGTAATGAAGCTTTGGTAATACCAAGTAAAACCGCTAAGGCCCTAGCTGACTTACCACCATCTTCAATAATTTTATTATTTACTTCATTAAAATCATCCTTATCTACGATCTCTCCTCTTAAATACATAGAAGAGCCAGGATCAGCAATCTCAACTCTTTTAAGCATCATGCTTAAAATAACTTCAATATGCTTATCATCTATCTTCACGCCCTGCATACGGTAAACCTTCTGGACCTCAAAAATCATATATTTTCTAAATTCTTCAATACCCAATATACGTAAAATATCATGCGGAGATAAATTTCCATCAATCAATAAGTCACCTTTTTTAACGTTATCACCTTCGCTAAAGAATATGTGCTGACCTTTAGGTATGATATATTCTATCGGCTCCTCATCAGCATTTTCTGGTCTAACAATAATTTTTCTCTTTACCTTATACTCTTTAACAAACTCAATAATACCAGAAATCTCACTCATTATAGCGGTATTTTTTGATTTCCTAGCTTCAAATAGTTCCGCTACCCTAGGTAAACCACCTGTGATATCTTTAGTTTTAGAAGATTCTTTAGGAATTCTTGCAATAATATCGCCAGCCTTAACCTCCTCATCATCAGAATAAGTAATAATTGCACCAACAGAAAGATTATATTCTTTCTTCTCAAAACCTTTAATAAATAATCTAGGCTTAATATCTTGTTGAGTATATTGCTTCCAATCAATAACTACTTTCGTAGAAATTCCAGTTTCTTCATCAACCTTCTCTCTAATTGAAACGTTCTCTGTCAGATCGGCATATTCTAAATTACCATCAGTCTCGGCAATTACCGGGATATTATAAGAATCCCAATCAGCTAAATGATCTCCTTTTTTTATCTCGTCACCATCATCAAAATTAATGACTGAACCATAAGGTAATTTATAATTATGAAAAACCTCTCCTGTTTTCTTGTCAGTATTCTTAATTTCACAGTTTCTACTTACCACTACATATTTACCATCTTGTCTTTTAATAACAGATGAGGAATCAAACTTTAAAACACCTTCGTCAGTTGCAGAGATCGATGATTGCTCATTACCTCTTAAGGCAGCGCCTCCAATATGGAAAGTTCTCATGGTTAACTGAGTACCTGGCTCACCAATTGATTGGGCAGCTACTACGCCAACAGCCTCTCCAACACTAACTAAATTACCAGTAGAAAGGTCGCGACCATAGCATTTAGAGCAAATACCATATTTAGATTTACAAGATAATGCACTCCTAACTTCAGCAGTTCTAAGTTTGGAAAGACCAACTTTTTTAGCCATCTCTTCATCAACTAAATCTCCAGACTTAACTAAGACGTTACCACTTTTATCAACAATATCTTTGGAAACTATTCTTCCAAGAATTTGATCTTTAAGTGAAGCTACAACAGTTCTGTCATCTACAATCTCTTCTACAACAACACCAACTTCCGCGCCACAATCATCCTCCATGATAATACAATCCTGAGCAACATCAACCAGTCTCCTAGTTAAGTAACCAGAGTTTGCTGTCTTTAAAGCTGTATCTGCAAGACCCTTTCTAGCACCGTGGGCAGAAATAAAGTATTCCAACACATTTAAGCCTTCCTTAAAGTTAGAAGTGATAGGATTTTCAATAATTTCACCAGAAGGCTTTGCCATTAAACCCCTCATACCCGAAACCTGCTTAATTTGATTTTCAGAACCTCTAGCTCCAGAATCTGACATCATATAAATAGAGTTAGTAGTGATAGGATCAGAGACGTCCGAAAGACCTTTCATCATCTCATCAGAGATTGATTTAGTGCATTCTGTCCACTCATCAATTACCTTATTGTACCTTTCTCCATTAGTAATAAGACCTTCTCTATATTGCTTATAAAGCTTTTTAACACTTTCAAAAGATTTATTGACATAAGATTGTTTTGTCTCGGGAATAACCATGTCATTCTTACCAATAGAAATCCCAGACTTACCAGAATATTTAAAACCTATTGCCATTATTTTATCACAAAAAGTTACAGTCTCTTCTTGTCCAGCGTATCTATACACCTTATCAATAAGTTCCTTGATATCTTTTTGGGTCATTTTCTGATTTACTAAATCAAAATCATGATTCATTGATTCTGGCAACTGATTATATAAAAGAGCTCTACCACAAGTTGTATCAATAACTTTAAATTGTTTTATACCTCCTAAATCAGTATATAAACAACGATATTTTATTTTACTATGAATTGAGATCTTATCATCAAACAGCACGCGCTGCAACTCACTTTCATTCGCTACTAATACAGGGTCATTATTAACTTCATCACTATCTAGAGTTAAATAATACAGACCTAAAACAATATCTTGTGAAGGAACAATGATCGGCTTGCCGTTAGCGGGACTCAAGATATTGTTAGTTGCCATCATTAAAACTCTGGACTCCACCTGAGCTTCTATAGACAATGGAACATGAACAGCCATCTGATCTCCATCAAAATCAGCATTAAAAGCGGCACAGACCAAAGGGTTTAATTGAATTGCTTTACCTTCAATTAAAACTGGTTCAAAAGCCTGGATACCAAGTCTATGTAAAGTTGGAGCTCTATTTAATAAAATTGGATGACCTTTAATAACCTCCTCCAAGATGTCCCAAACTTCAGGTATCTCAGATTCAACCATTTTTTTAGATATTTTAATGGATGGAGATTTTCCATATAACTCTAATTTTGAATAGATAAAAGGTTTAAATAATTCTAGAGCCATTTTTTTTGGTAAACCGCACTGGTGCAGCTTTAACTCTGGACCAACCACAATTACACTCCTACCAGAATAATCAACTCTTTTACCTAATAAATTTTGTCTAAACCTACCCTGTTTACCTTTAAGCATGTCACTTAAGGATTTAAAAGGCCTTTTGCTTGCATTTTTTACAACAGTTCCACTTCTACCATTATCCAAAAGAGCGTCAACAGACTCTTGTAACATCCTCTTTTCATTTTTAATAATAATATCAGGGGCTCCAAGATCTAATAATCTTTTTAAACGATTATTTCTATTAATAACCCTACGATATAATTCATTAAGATCGGAAGCTGCAAACCTGCCACCATCAAGCATAACCAAAGGTCTAATATCGGGAGGAATAACTGGAAGAACCGTCATTACCATCCAATTTGGCTCATTATCAGATTCTACAAAATTATTAACTAACTTCAATCTCTTTACAACCTTCTCTCTCTTTAATTCTGAAGTAATGGTATCTAACTCTTCTCTTAATTCTGATTGAATTTTTACTAAATCAAGTCTTTTTAATAATTTTTGAATAGCTTCGGCACCCATATCGGCTTCAAAACTACCATAACCATATTCATCTTGAAACTCTTCATACTCCTTATCAGTAAGTATTTGACCTTCAGATAAGGGAGACATGAGTGGGTCAATTACTACATAACTTTCAAAATATATTACCTTTTCTATGTTTTTTAAACTTTGCCCAAGTAAAGTACTAATTCTTGATGGTAAAGATTTTAAAAACCAGATATGAGCTACTGGACTTGCAAGCTCGATATGACCCATCCTTTCTCTTCTAACTTTTGAAGAAGTAACCTCAACACCACATTTTTCACAGACAATACCCTTGTATTTTACCCTCTTATACTTACCACATAAACATTCATAATCCTTAATAGGGCCAAATATTCTAGCACAGAACAAACCTTCTCTTTCTGGTTTAAAAGTTCTATAATTAACAGTTTCCGGCTTTTTTACTTCACCATAAGACCAAGACCTTATCTTATCAGGATCGGCAATAGATATTTTTATGGCATTAAAATTTAAATTATCAGTCTTTTGGTTTGATAATCTTAATAAACCGTCTGACGATATACCTTCAAGAGATGACATATAAAAATTATATATTTATTTAATATTAACTGAACAACACAAACTAATCAACAAGCTCGATATTTAAGCCAAGTGAGCGAACCTCTTTAATCATTACGTTAAATGATTCAGGTATGCCGCAAGTAAAATTCTGGTTATCATGTATTATAGATTCATAGATTTTAATTCTACCAACAACATCATCAGACTTCACTGTTAACATTTCTTGCAATGTGTAAGCAACGCCGTAAGCCTGTAGAGCCCAACATTCCATTTCACCAAATCTTTGACCACCAAAGTGAGATTTACCACCAAGAGGCTGCTGAGTAATTAAACTATATGGCCCTATAGAACGAGCATGAATTTTACTATCCACCAAATGATGTAACTTCAAGATGTACATGTAACCAACCGTTACCTTTCTATCGAATTTTTCACCACTTATTCCATCAATCAACATAACTTGGCCATCTTCATTATTACCAGATAATGTTAGTAAGTCATTTATTACCACCTCATTCATTCCGTCAAATGAGCCAGTAGCAAATGGGACTCCATTCCTAAGTTTTGAAGCAAATGCCAGTATTTCCTCATCATTCATCAGACTGATCAACGAGAGCTCTTCACTAGAGCTGTATATTTTTCCTAATTGTGATTTTAAATCCACAATAGAAGCACTATTTTTACGATACAAATCCAATGTATCAGCAATCTTTCTTCCTAAAGAAACTGAAGCAAGACCTAAGTGAGATTCAATAATCTGACCTATATTCATACGAGAAGGAACGCCAAGGGGATTTAAAATGATATCAACAGATTCTCCATTTTCATCGTAAGGCATGTCCTCTACAGGAACTATCTTAGACACCACACCTTTATTACCATGCCTTCCAGACATTTTGTCACCAGCCTGTAAAACAGACTTAGATGCTACATATACCTTAACAATTTTTAACACACCTTGTTTTAAATCATCACCAGATTTAATACGAGTAATATTATCTTCATATTTTTTTTCAAAACTTAAAGATTGGTCTTTATAGGATTTAATAATATTAGAGACCTTCTCCATAGCTTCAGCATTATCAACAGAAACTTTTGACAACTCTTCTAAAGAGAAATCTTCCAGTATTTTATAATCTAATTTTAAGCCCTTCTTCTTCTTACCAACATTATTCACAAGGAGTTGGCCAAGTAAAGTTGATTTAAGCTTATTACTTACAGAATCCTTCAAAAAAGATAAATTAGAGTCTCTATCTCTAGTAGCTTTTTGTGTAGCTTGACTTTCTATGTATAAAGACCTCTCATCCTTATCCAAACCCTTCCTAGACAAAACCTTAACATCAACGACAACCCCGTCCATACCAATAGGAGCGTAAAGAGATGAGTCTTTCACGTCAGATGACTTTTCTCCGAATATAACTTTTAATAATTTCTCCTCTGGAGTCATTGGAGACTCGCTTTTTGGAGTTGTTTTTCCAACAATTAAATCTCCAGCCTTTATTTTTGCGCCTATATGTATAACACCCTCTTCGTCAAGCTTACTTAAATATTCTTCACTAATATTTGGTATATCTCTTGTAATGTCCTCAGGACCAAGTCGTGTATCCCTTGCAACCATTTCTAACTCTTCAATATGAACAGAAGTAAAGGTATCATCCTGTAACAATCTTTCAGAAACAATAATTGAATCTTCAAAATTATAGCCATTCCAAGACATAAATGCCACCCTAATATTTTTACCAAGTGCCAATTCTCCATTCTCAATAGAGTGACCATCGGACATCACCTGACCAGTCTTTACCTTATCTGCGACAGATACTACAGGTTTTTGATTAATACAAGTATTTTGGTTAGTTCTTGAATATTTAATTAAGTCATAAGTTTTTATCTGACCTAACGAATCTTCACTGTCAGATTCAACAATAATTTTGTTAGCATCAACATATTTAACAACTCCATCAAAATCACTTTTTACAATAACTCCAGAATCTTGAGCAATAATAGCTTCTGTTCCGGTGCCAACCAATGGCGCACTACTCTTAAGAAGCGGTAAAGCTTGACGCTGCATATTAGAGCCCATTAAAGCCCTGTTAGCATCATCATTTTCTAAGAAAGGGATTAATGTTGTAGCAATCGAAATTAACTGTCTTGTTGAAACGTCAATTAAATCAATTTCTGAAGATTTTAAGGTAATATATTCATTATTTCTTCTACAAACAACAATGTCTTCAGAAACAGTCATGTCATCAGCAACTTTAATATTCGATTGGGCAATATTTTTGTCCATCTCTTCTATAGCCGACAAAAACACAACCTCGTCACTTAATTTATTATTAACAACTTTTCTATAAGGAGTTTCAATAAAGCCATAATTATTAATTTTTGCGTATGTAGCTAGTGAATTAATTAGACCGATATTTGGACCCTCTGGAGTTTCGATAGGACAAATTCTTCCATAATGAGTTGGATGAACATCTCTAACCTCAAATCCAGCTCTGTCTCTAACCAATCCACCGGGGCCTAAAGAAGATAATCTTCTTTTGTGAGTCACTTCAGATAAAGGATTGGTCTGATCCATGAATTGAGATAACTGAGACATAGCAAAGAAATCTTTTACAGAAGAAGATAGAGGTTTTGAATTTATTAAAGTTTGTGGCATTATAGAATCAGGATCAGAGGAATGCATTTTTTCCAAAATATATTTCTCAATTTTAGAAATACCTATTCTTAATTGATTCTCCACCAATTCACCAACAGCTCTAACTCTTCTATTAGCTAGATTGTCGATATCATCAGTCGGCAAATCATTATATTTAATTTGACTGATAATTTCTATTGTTTTAATAAGATCTTCCTTGGTTAGGTGTAGAGTATTTTCATCAATATTCGTTCCTAATCTATGGTTTATTTTCATTCTACCAACATCAGATAAGTTATACTTTCCAACATTAAAAAATAATGAATTTAAAAAATTTGATGCAACCTCAACAGAAGCAAGAGACTCACCAAGTCTAATAGACCTGTAGATATCAAGTAGAGCATCTTTGGTAGTTTTGTTTTTATCAATAACTAAAGTATTGTAAATATATGAGCCAATTTTTGATTTAGAAGGGTGAACTACATCTACATTATCAAAATTTAAATTACGTAAAGCTTCCAAACCCTCTACAGTCAACATACTACCAGACTCTAAAAGAATTTCACCAGTATCAGAATCTAATAAATCATCCACAATCACATGACCAAATACAGATTCGTCTGATAAAATATAATTTTTAAACCCAGATTCTTGTAGTTTAGTTAGTAATCTTTGGTTAATTTTTTGACCCTTCTTTATTGCAATATTACCAGAATTAGAATCTATTATATCGAAAGCAGCCTTTCTATCTAAAAATAACTCAGGAGAAAATTCAGAGACCCAGCCAATCTTTTTATCAAAGTGAATTTTGAATTTATTATAGAATGTTGTTATTATGTCTTTAGAAGATAAATCTAGAGCTTTCAATAAAGAAGTAGCTAACATCTTTCTCTTCTTATCGATTCTAAAATGCAGTATATCTTTACTATCTATCTCAAAATCTAACCAAGATCCGAGATTTGGAACAATTTTAGCGGTATAAATTTTTGAACCAAAAACATTACCGGCGCTTTCGCTTCCAAAAAATACACCTGGAGACCTTTTCATTTGAGAAACGACAACTCTCTCAGATCCGTTAATTATAAAACTACCACTAATAGTCATTAATGGTAGTTCACACAAATATACTTCCTGCTCTTTAATAGATAATATCTCCTTATTTTGAGGATCATCACTATTAACATCCCATAATATTAGTCTTAATTTAGCTTTTAGAGAAGATGCGTAAGTTCTGCTAGAAGAAATACATTCACTGGGGCTATATAGCGGATCAGATAATGAATATTCAACAAATTCCAAAGTTACTCTACCAGCAGAATCAGTAATAGGAAAAAAAGAACGAAATACCGACTCAATACCAGTATAAGAATCAGAATCTGACTCACTACTGAGAAGGTTGCTGTAGGAGTCTTTCTGTAAAGATATCAGATAAGGAACTTCCTGCTCTTTTATATTACCGGTTAACTTTTTTCTTGAAGATAATTTATCAAAATAACGAACTTGATTCACCTCTAGTCTTTAAATTAAATTATTATATATACTTTGACATAAATATCTTATATCAAAGAAAAATTAGATTACTAATGTAGGTTATGCAATTTCAATCTTACCTCCAGCAGCCTCTATCTTCTTTTTAATTTCTTCAGCTTCATCCTTAGAAATACCCTTCTTTAATTCACTAGGGATAGCTTCAACTAAATCCTTAGCTTCTTTTAGACCAAGAGCAGTGATAGCCCTCACTTCCTTAATGATATTAATTTTCTTGTCACCAAAATCAGTAAGCTTAACATCAAAAGAGGATTTTACTTCAGCAGCATCAGCGGCAGGAGCAGCGGCAACAGGAGCAGCAGCAGCAGCACTAACACCCCATTTTTCTTCTAGTATTTTACTTAGTTCAGAAATTTGAATAACAGTTAAAGCAGATAACTTGTCACAAATTTCATTTAATTCTAAATTAGTAGTCATAATAATAAATAAATAAATTGTTAATTCCAAATACCATTTTAACTTATTACTCAAACTATAATTTAAGTAATAAGTTAAAATGGTATCACCATAAATATTTCTACCGTTAACGGAGATAATATAGTACCAAATATTAGTAAAACTAATATTAAAAATAAAAGCTATTCTTTATCCTTAGCGTAAGCATCTAATAAAGCTAAACTTTTAGTCATAGGAGCTTTAATAGTTCCAATAAATTTAGATTGTGCAGAGTTGATAATACCAATAAAAGCAGCTCTTAATTCTTCCATAGACTTTAACTTGGATAATTTTTTAATATCCTCATTATTAATTAGGTCTTTATCATAATACCCAGCAGTAAACTTTAAATTGTCATTATCAGAACAAGCCTTCGAGACTATTTTTGCTAATGAAACAATATCATCGCCATATATCATCACAGTAGGTCCTGAAAGATAAGGGTTTAAAACCTCTAGATCAGTATCTTTAACTGCAATTTTTATTAAAGTATTCTTAGCAACCCTGAGTAACAAACCTTTGCTACGAAGATTGTTACGAAAGTCTGTAAAATCAGCATTATTAACACCCCTATAATCAATAAGAATAAATGAGTTCTTACCATGGAACTCATTTTTTATCAACGATACTAACTCAACCTTTTCTTCTCTATTCATTATCTTGTTAAATTTAAAGAATTTACATCAACTTCAAAAGATCTACCCATAGTAGAATTTATAAATAATTTCTTAATAAATCTTCCTTTGGAAGTTTCTGGTTTTAAATCCAAAATGGACTTTAAGATTGTATTAATGTTTTCCACAAGAGACTCTCTTGAAAAATCAACCTTACCAACTAAGCAGTGGATTATGCCAGACTTGTCATTTTTAAAATTAATTTTACCCTTCAAGCTGTCCGTAATAGCTTTCTCTAAATTATCCGTTACGGTACCATTTTTAGCATTTGGCATTAAACCTCTAGGACCAAGCTTTCTTGCAGCCTTACTAACCTTTGGCATATATTCTGGAGTAGTAATACAAATATCAAAACTATCAAAACCACTAATAATTTTTTCAATCATATCGTCACCTCCAGCATAAGTTGCCCCAAATTCAATAGCTTTTTTCTGAGAGTCTGCGTCAGAAGTAAGTACTAAAATTTTGTAACTTTTTCCTGAGCCATTAGGTAACATTACAGAACCTTTTACCATTTGACTAGATTGCCTGGAATCAATTCCCAAAAGCACTGCAATATCAACGGACTCGTTGAACTTTTTTTTCTTTTCAGAGGTAAATTTTAGCAAGCTATCAATCGCTACATCTAAATTACTTATTTCTAAATTATTATTTTTCATCGAGTTTAAATTATTCAATAACTTCTAAGCCCATAGAAATGGCAGACCCAGCAACCATACTCATACAAGCATCTAAATTGTAAGCATTAGTATCGGGCATTTTTTTTTCAGCAATCTTTTTGATTTGCTGCTTACTGATTTTGCCAGCACTTTCTTTACCTGGAGCTCCAGAACCTTTTTTTAAATCAATGGCCTGCTTTATTAAATAAGACATAGGAGGTAGCTTATATTTATAAGAAAATGACCTATCCTTATATGCTGTAATTGTCACAGTTACAGGAGTTCCTACTGGAAAGTCAATCTTTTCAGCGTTAAATTTCTTACAGAATTCAGCTATATTTAAACCTTTCTGACCAAGTGCTGGACCTATAGGTGGAGCAGGATTTGCCTTACCGACCGGAACTTGTAACTTTATAAAACCTGTTATTTCTTTTTCACTCATATTATTTTACTTAAAACCTGATAAAAATAAAGTAATAAATTAAACTTTGCAAGTAGTTTAATTTATTTTCTTAATTTGATCATAATGCAACTCAACAGAAGTAGATCTACCAAAGATAGAAATGGATATTTTAATCCTCTGCTTTTCGTCATCAAACTCCTCAACAGCTCCAGAAAATGAATCAAACGGACCGTCAATTACATTTATCATTTCGCCAATTTCAAAAATCTTGTCTTGATCAACTCCTGTAATCTTTTCATTACTTATCATGCCAAAAATATCTTCCATTTTTGATTTTGATACTGATGTAGGGTTAGTTCCTCCCAAAAAAGAAGATACTTTTGGGATTGACAAAAGGTTACTCTTTGTATCCAGATTAAGATCGAATTTTACAAAGACATAACCAGAAAATAATTTCTCTTGCTCTTCTACTTTTTTACCTTTTTTTACCTTCGAAACTTTTCTAGAAGGTACCAAGACTTCATCAATAGAAATTTTACCCTGATCTAGTAAAGACTCCATCAATTTAGATATCTTACTTTCTTGACCAGATACAACTTTTAATATATACCAGTTACTCTCCATAATTTATAGTTAAAAACCAAATATCAATTTAATAATTTTAGATATTACAAAATCTGCACAAATTATAACAATGGCAGTAATAAATATAGCAATTAATATAGCAATCACCGCAGATTGAGTCTCCTTATTAGAAGGGGTAGTAACGGTTTTTATCTCTTTAAAAGCTTCTCTAATAAACGAAATCATGACATTCAAAAAGGGCAGGAGCGAGAGGAGTCGAACCCCCAACCAACGGTTTTGGAGACCGCTACTCTACCAATTGAGCTACGCTCCTAAAATTAAAATTACTTTATCACCTTTGATACAACACCAGCACCTACTGTTCTACCACCTTCTCTGATAGCAAAACGAAGACCCTCTTCCATAGCAATTGGTGCAATTAGC
>Ga0209631_10002509_pt1 | contig 21880 bp, 15 predicted proteins | sample COG_08_FD_184752 | JGI IMG/M metagenome (GOLD analysis project Ga0209631, IMG submission 184752) | Pelagic Microbial community sample from North Sea - COGITO 998_met_08 (SPAdes) (version 2) | ecosystem: Environmental > Aquatic > Marine > Neritic zone/Coastal water | place: Helgoland, sampling... | reverse complement strand
CCAATTAATCTGGTCTTTTTTGAAAATATAATAAAAAAAAGTGCTGGCAAATATAATCATTAAAGGGTTTCCCATGTGATGGGAAATTATCTCAATGTAGTAAGACCAGGTTACGTTGGCACCTTCAGGATCAAAACCTGGGAAAGCAAATTTGGACATCCCTATTAAAATGTTAATCAGGTTGTGGGCATACCATGGAAAACAAATCAAAATTGATATGCATGATAGTGAAATTAGATTTATAGCCTTTTGTGCAGAAAGGGATACTCTGTGAAAACTTTTGATCAGAGCCAAGATTAAAAGAAATTCCAGAGCTAGGGGAATCCAACGTTGATCACCAATAATAAGGATGAAAAGTGGAACAATTAATAATGCGGCAATCATTCCAATATAATAAGAGAATTGGATCATTCGATCTCTGAAGCCGATTTTTCCGCCCCACAATCCTGCCAGCACTGCGGGCAGGGTGTATATGAAAAACGTCCATTTGACCATCAGCCCTACGGCGTATATGAAACTGAATAGTATGGAATATTTTTTGTTCTCAAAATTTTCTGATTTCAGAAAAAGATAATAGGCGAGGGTGGTCATAGCCGTCAGCATGACGCTGATAATATATTCTCGCGACATGCTGACAATTATCGGATAGCAGGAGACCAGAAATGCCGCTATTAATCCTGCATTTCTTGTATATAAAATCTTCCCGATCCCATAAATGGACAATGCCATAATTACCATATAAAAAGAATTTCCAATAACTCCGGTATCCAATGTAAAACCAAAAATTAAAGATAGAGGGATTAATGATAAATGGTAAAAGGGCGGGTAAAAGGGTTCTACGTTTAATATGTCCTGCCACCAGTCCTCTGAACCGGAGCTCATAGCTTCCCAATAATTAAAGGTCCTGAATAGATGAAGCCCCTGATCGTAGGAAGGCGGGCGGATATCGAGTACCATCCATATAAAATTACCGCCAAAGATCCACAGAATTATGGCCAGCAAAAAAAAATGATGCGAACCGAATCGGGGTTCAGTTGAGCTGTAATATTTATTCTGGGATAGTTTATTTTGATCAGATTCGTGCAATGGACAGCTCCAGCGAAATATTTTTTAAGTGTTCCAAGATTGAGATGGTTCAAATCTAAAAAGTAAAAGTAAAAATCAGATTAAGTGTATAATATAAATATGTTTCTGCGTTTTTTATTGAGTAAAAGCCCGTATATTTTTTTAGTTCGCTCCTGCCTATGCCAAGCCTTCCATTTTTTTCAGCGATCAAGCCAACGGAAAAATTTATTGTATGCCTGTGGATGATTTTTTGCTTTTTAGTGTTGTCCTATAAGCTTGGCGAAGTCCCACCCTATCATGCAGATGAAAATTTTTATATTGAATCATCCCTGCGCATGGTTGAGTCAGGGGATTATATTACTCCTGTCTACCATGAGAAAAAGCGTTTTGCAAAACCCATTTTGTATTACTGGATGGTTGTCTCATCGTATAAAATTTTTGGTATTAGTTTAAGCTCGGCGCGTTTACCTTCCGTGTTATTTGGTACTTTGAGTGTTGGCTTGGTTTTTTTGCTGGCGTGCCGATTGTTTGATAGGCGGGTAGGCTTGTTCAGCGCATTTATACTACCTTCCATTTATCTGCATTTTCAGATTTCCAGGTGGTCAACCACAGATATGGCACTGAGTTTTTTTGTTCTTCTGGCGCTGTATTTTTTTGTGCTTTTATTCCAATCAAACTTCCAAAAAAATATTTATGCATATCTTTTTTATTTGTCACTAGGGCTGGGGTTCATGGTGAAAGGACCTCCAGCTATTCTCATCCCCGGATTGACTGCATTGGGGTTTCTAATAGCCACCACAAGGAAAAGCTGGTTTTCGGGTTTACAGGTTGGCCCAGGACTTATCATTTTGCTAGTCATAATCGTACCTTGGTTTGCAGCCATGCTTGGAATGCATGGGGAAGAATTTGAAAACCATATTGTGGGTAACGAAATAAAGAACCGCTTGGTTCACGATACGCCGTTCAGTTTTTATTATGTGGGTGTTTTGTTTCGTTACCAGCTTCCGTGGTCGCTCTTTTTTATTTTTGCAGCCCTAAAACAATTTGGGTTATTGGGCTTTTCCAATGAAAAGGGAATAAAGTTTAGAGGACGATTGGGGAAATGGAGAGAAAATGTCAGTAGGCATATAAAGCTGCTTTTTAAAGAAGAAAATGAGTCTGTTGCATTTTGTTATATCTGGATTCTAGTATGTTTAATTTTATTTACTCTGCTTAGAGTAGAGCATAGCCGTTATATGCTCCCAAGTTGTGCGGCTGTTGCGATTTTGACAGCAAGATTGTTTGCGGGAATAGAAAAGAGTCCAGAAGAATCAGGTGAGTTTGGTTTTAAATTTTCTACTATTATTACGTTTCTAATTTTACTGATTTCTTCGCTTTTGACAGGCATTGGGGTTTTTATTTTTGATTCCATTCCAATAGAGTTATTTATTCTTCCGGTATTATTATTTTCAGGAGCTTTATTTTTGACTTTTTCTATTCGGTCAGGCCTTCCTATGGTATTTCCTATCGCTCTTGCATTGACTTTGACTATGTCGTCATTAAGTGGGGATGTTTTGCCTTATGTTAGCCGCTATCCTATGAAGAAGTTTGCCAGTCATATCAATCAGGAAAAATTTAAAGGTCCCATTGCGGTTTATAATCTCGGAAGTCATAGGGCTCGTCTGGGAATTTTGACTGGCAGAATGGTAGTTAAGTTGCATTCTCCTGAAGAAGTGGAGGAATTTTTGAGGACGAATAAAAAAATATATTTGGTTATTAAAGAATCAGATTGGAAAAAGGATTTCTCAAAAACAAATATGAAAATCATAAAAAAAGATCAAATTGGGAGTAAACCTAGAATTGAATCAAACGAAATTACAGGTTTATTTGATACAGAAAAACTAGGAAAGATTTTAAGTTCTACTGAGACTCTTTATTTTATGAGCAATAAATAAGGCTCTATTTAACGTTGGGTATTTTCATGCTAGAAAAATTATACTTGACGAAATCCCTATTGTGAGATGAGGTGAAAAATGCATATTTCGAGTTAGCCTGGATCAAATAGAAAGCTTCTGGCATCTTGGATTTTAAAGAATTAAATTGAACTGAATTAGATAGCCACATTTTTTTAGGATTGTTTTGTAGCTGTTTTAGTAATTCTTCCGTTTCTTTGATAGGGTTCTCTAAGCCTCTGTCTGAGTAAAACAGAATTGCATGTTTTGGGTTCCAAAAAGAAAGTCTGAAGTTTCCGAGTTTGATATTTTCTGGAATATTGAGCTTGATTATCGAGGCTAACTGGCGAACTTCTTTGCTGCTTTCTCCTAAAGTTACTTTGGCTTGGAAAGGAGTGGCATTCACAAACAATGCTGTCAGGCAAACAATTCCGGCCAAGCTGCTGATCAATTGATCTTTCCTGCGAGAATCAAGCCAGTCATAAAATGTTTTCGCGGCAATGATTGCCAGTGCAGGGAAAATCATTAAGACATAGCGGATGGTATGATTTTTACTTGTACTCATGACCATAAATACCAAAGTGGGCCATAAAAAAAGCAAAAGTGAATTTCCGTCTTTTTCAATGAATCCACGTTTCCCGAATTTATATAACCCTATCAGCGCAAAAGGAAGCCAGGGCCAGTAATTTCTTAAAAAATCTTCAGCATATCCTAGGAAATTATATGGATGTATATTTTCTCCAAAGCCTCTATTAAAAATTAAAACCCCAAAATGAGAATCGATAAAGCTTTGACCGAATTGTAACCAACTGATCAAGTGCCAACTGAATCCCAAACCCAACGCAATTAAGATTCCTGTGACTAATAATGGGTTAACCATTTCCTTGCATTGGCGGCTGAAAACCAGGTGGAAAAATGCAATCGCTAACGGGAAGATGCCCAAGACACTTTTTGATAAAATTCCTCCTGCGGTGGCGAGGCCAAAAAGCAGATACCACGGCTTGTGATTTTTTGCTTTGATAAATGCGAATAAAGCAAGCGTAACAAAAAATGCTAAAGGGATATCGACCATTGCCCTGCGCGATGAATCGATGAATATTCCGGGGAAAAGTAAAATCAGCGATGCAACGAAAGCAATCCAGGAGTCTTTGTATAGATGGTCCGCCAATCGATATGTCAAAACTATAATTCCTGTTCCAAATAATCCGGAGAAAAAAACGGCAGAAAAACTGGATACTCCAAATATGCCGTATGCCAGAGCCATAAGCCAGAAAGGGAGGGGAGGGTTCTCAAAAGAAGGTGTCCCGCCATGAGTGACTATCCAGAGATTGCCGGATTCATAAATTTCCTTTGCTTTCTGGGCATAAAAGGCATCATCAAAATTAGTAATACCCGTATTCAATTGACGACCGAGCATGATTAGGAGAGATAAAAAAACGAGAAAATATATTTGGAATGTTTTGTTGTTTAGTATGGCGTTCAATATTTTTTATCCGGTTTAAATCGTGAGGTGAGATATTAGTTGAAAAAGAGATTCAAAATGCAGAATTTAAAGATACTGATTTAATTTTTTTTTCTCTTCATCGTTCAGGTTGGGACTATATAAAAACCCGAAGGTTTCTAACCGCCAGACCAGTACATCCAGCCCTTTTAACATATTAAACCAGTAGAACATGGCTTGGAAAAAGGATTTTGGGTTTAAATCATTTTTGCAGAAAATGAATTCAATCAATTGTTTGCGTGAATGGCGAATAAGCTCGCGGTTTCCACGGGCTTTGATTATTTTGTAAAGAGTTAACAGGTTTTGGAGTTTTTGCAACATCAAAGTATGGAGAGAATAGTCATTGAAATTAAATCCAGTAGTCAAATTTTATACTAAGAGTTTATTGAAGTAAAGGAAGCGGTTAAAATGTTCCATTATGTTAGTATTCCTATAAAAACCATTAATATATGATTTCCCCAGACATGAAACCTGAAGAACTAAGTGCTATAGCTTGTGAAAAAATTAATCAGGGCACTGACCTTGTACGCGAGCATTTAAAATATTTGGAAATGATGGTCAGGATTGACAGCCGAAGTTTTGGTGTGAATGAATTTAAAGGCGATAGAATCGTTCCCACCGATATGAAAGAAATTCTTGAATGCGCGAAAAGTTACCTGACCCGGATAGGGTTGTCCAGAGTCTCTATAAACGATTCTAGGGGTAAATATCCGTTCCCTATTCTCATGGCAGAGATCCATGTGGCGGAAGAAAAACCAACACTTCTTTTTTATGCGCACTTGGACAAACAACCCTATATGGATAATGAAAAATTTGAGAAATGGGGTGGCACTCCACCGACGGAGTTGAGGTGGAACGCAGACAGGTCTCGCGCTTACGGAAGAGGAGCGGCGGATGACTTGAGCGGTGTTGTTTCTATTGGAATGGCCATCGATGCACTCATGCAAACTGTTGAGCCTTCCGGGCTCCCATGTAATATAAAAGTAATTTTTGAAACCGAGGAGGAGAGCGGTTCTCATAGTTTGATCGATCAGATCAATGAAAATAAAGCATTTTTTTCGAATATTGATTGCGTTGTTATTACTGATGTGGTCAATCCAGCCCAAGGTGTGCCGGGTCTGACAACTTCCTTACGAGGAATCATTCAGATGGAAGTTGTTGTTGAGAAGGAATCTGTGAATGTGTCGATTGATGAGCAAACCGCATTATACAAACTACTTTCTAAACTGATTCAGGTCGATCATTCGCTTGCTATCCAGGAGATTTCCAGTTCCGACCAACCCGTCACTGAGGACGAGAGAAAAGGATATTCCTTCGTCCCCACGTCCTTAGCGGCACTCAGGGCAACCGCAGGTGTATTACCGGGAACTCGTCTTACGGTGTCTGAGGATATATCCTCCATTCTGGTTGCGCAGTTACGCACCTCTTTTGCAAATGTTCGTCCAGGTCATCGCATATCAGGGAGCGTTATTTTGGGAACTGCCGGGGCACGCTTGATTTTTCCGGGGACCGATGATTCAATTAATCTGGCTAAACAGGTAGAGCTTATTATTAAAAAAATAAACCCGTTCAATCTAAATTTAAAGGTGGATTCCGTTAGTGGTTCATCGACTACCCTTGATCTGGTCGTGCAGTCGGCATCCAAGGACCCGCATTCAGGTGTCAATGGGGGCCCCGTTCCAATTGCAGAAATTCAGTTAGCGCGAATGATCGATCATTTGATATCTGTCGATGGAGTTCTGCACCCTGACTTGCAAAAGTTTGCTACCGATAATTTGGTAAAAATCCAATCGCTTTTTGTAGATCAAGGATTAGAACCGCATCCCTATGAAGATCTATCGGCAAAGGCATTTGTCGAAATTCGTCTGGCTCCGGGAAATAAGGACCATTCTGCTATCAAAAAACTCAAAAACTTTCTTTCACAAAATATTGCTCCAGGCTTTAGTCTGAAAATTAAAGAAGATAAAGGAGCTTCACCCTGGATGACCGGAATTTCGCATCCTGTTTTTCCTTTGATCCTCGAATCGCTCGAAAAAGGGTTCAATCAGAAAGCTTGTCTATATGGTTGTGGGGGTACAATCCCATTCGTTGAAAAATTGATGCAGGCATTGGGAGACGTGCAACCTCTTTGTTTGGGCGCTTATGATTCGGATGCGAAAATGCATGAGCCAGGAGAAAGTTTGTCGATTCCAGATTTATTGGGCTGCACACGATCCATCATCCACTTGGTTTCCAGGGTCAATGAGGCGTACCCATCTTCATAAATACTTCAAATTATTAGAGATTTATTTTGGGCTAAAAAACATGATTTCATTTGATTGGCAATAGGTTTGTAATCACTTTCATCCTGTCAGATGAGATGCTCGACTGCTTCTCCCTCAAGCGCAATTAACTATTGCCTCAAGTTTTTGATTTTTGTTGAGAGGAATTTTCTGTTTGTAATATATTAGGTTACGGTGGGCGCAGAAACGGAAAAGGGGGATTTCAGAGAAATCGATATCAGCTTCCTTAACTACAAAAAGATCCTATAAAAAAGCAGTGAGTACTTTTGATACGATTATTATTATGAAAAAAATGAGCAATGATTTTGATCCTAAGCTGCTCAATAGCTTTATTGGCTTGATGGATCCCGACCTTTAGTCCACTTTTCCTGTCTTGCTAATTACTTGATCGAAATTTTTCCAAATAATTTGAAAACTGTTCATCATTGCTGTTGGCATCGATGTAGAGGTAGGTGGTTCTAGCGCTGGAGTTGAGTGCGAAGTTGACGCGATCAAGTTGTGCGCCATCAACAAACATCAAGGTATCCCAGGGCTTCTGAGCCTGATAGTCAAGGTTGTTCTTTACAAACTTGATGAAAGTTTTGAACGCATTGGCGCAAAGTTCAGCACGAAGTCCGTTGAGGTCACAAACGGCTCTTAACTTTGAAGGATTATTTTTAGTGCGTCCTTCCAGTTTTACTGCCAAAGTGGTGTCTTTTTCTGCCTGGGTTTTTAAAGCCTTGCGGGAAAAATATTGAACAATTTGTTCTGCGGGGAGGTCAAACCGTATCTGCGCATGAAAGTCATCTTGTATTAGAGTATTGTAACGGTGGATAACTACCTGACCCCAGTAGCGCATACGAAAGTCGAGCGATTTGCTCGCTTCAAATAAATGTGTGGCTCCCTGTTCACATTCTTGCAACGTAATATCCGCGGCGCAAACAAAGTTTTCCAACTGCAGTTTCTTTTTGAAGGCTTTGCCATAATTTTCCTGAATGGCATCGTACAATTTTTTTTGCGGTCTCCAGGATTGATACGGGTCCTTTTTTAACCGCTCACGCATTGCGTCAGGGGAATTGTTGAAACCTAAAATAAGTTTTCGCGGTGCATCGGGACTCGAAGGTGAGCCGGTGATCATAATTTCATGCCATGCGAGTTTTTTTCTCCCCGGAGTGGCATGGACAGCCGCAAGACTTTCATAGCCTTTCAAGCAATCGCTGTTAGAAATTTCTTTTGAACAATACAAATCTTTGACTTGAATTTGACTTGTGATCTCTTTTTTTAATGCGTGAATTTTATCCAGAAACTGTGTGCGCTGTTCATTTGAAAGGCGGGTGTTTAAAAATTTTGCCATTTCAGTGGGCGAGGCTTTCCAGTCGACCCACACCGTATGAAAACCGCCAGTTCTCAAGAACTGGTTGCTGATTCCCACTTCTTTATAGTCCCTATGACTGACCTTGCCAAGAGCTTCTTTTAGGGTGGATACTCCCTTAAGGCATTGCTTTACTAAAGGTATCTGGTCATCGGTAAACCCGATGTTCTTGATGAAGGGAAAACATTCGAGCGCTTCAATACCAAACTGGTTTTCCAGAATGCTTTTTTCCTGCACCAGTTGATTAAAGGAGTTTGCGAATGAAAAGTATGGGAAAATTACAATCCCTAAAAGACAAAAAAGAAATCCCTGAAATATTTTTTGAGTTTGCATAAAAACATTATACCAGACCTCTACTTCTTTAGAAGTGTGGCAATTATTAATATTTATTAATAAAACGGTAATAGAAATATTGGCTCATTAGGGAAATGACCCGATTTAATCGGGCGATATGTTGGCTAGAAGTAATAGGCGAGTTCTATTTGCATGATTTCGTCATCACGCAGGTCGAAAAAGATATCTTCCATGGATTGATGGATAAAGGCGTGTAACTCTGCAGTCAGTAGCCAGTTGTCGCCGAACCTTCAGCTGATTTCCAGGAATAGGAATCGCGAGGAGTAAGCAGATTTAATTTAATATTATTTTTCTAAACCGTAATTTGGTTTGCGCCCATTCTTTTATAGGCTTCGAGGGATCGTTGGTGGCAGGTAAGGACAATGACTTGCCTTTGTTGGCCAAACTGGTTCAGTACCTCAACCAGTGTTTCAACACGTTCGTCATCGAAGTTGACGAACACATCATCTAATACTGCAGGCAAAGGTTCTGATCGGCTTTCATATTCATCAATTAAGCCAAAGCGCATCGCGAGATAAAGCTGCTCGAGTGTTCCACGACTCATTTCTTGTACAGCTTTACGTTTATGATGTGCGTCTTCAACGAGGATGTCTTCGCTGTCAATGGGCTTGATAATATGGCTATAGGTTCCATTCGTTATTTTTGAAAATAAATTTTCTGCGGCGCGGATAACACCTGGTTGGCGGTTTTTTTCGTATCTTTTCTTGGCTTCGCCAATAAGCACAAGCGCACTTCGATAAGAAGCCCAGGTTTCAGCAACCGTATTTAATTCCTGCTTCTGAGATTCTAGTTCATTTTGTCGGTCAATGAGGTCGTTGTTCGATGCCAGCTTCTCTAATTCGTTGCGCGTTTCACCAATATCTTGCAATAATTGTTCGTGAGTTTCATGCATCTCTGAATATTCTGCTAGCCGTTTCCCAAGTTTTTGTTTTATCTCTTCTAAAGGAGTGGATTGGATATCCTCTAGGAAATGGTCGAAGTGCTGACCCAGTCCAACATTGGAATGGATGATTCCGCGTTTTTGTTCTACTGTGTTTTTAAGTGCGATATAGGTTTCGAAGTCAGATTGCTTGCGGTAAAAACCTTCCGTATCTATGGCACCCACAGAATGGATAAACTTTTCAATTTCATTGGTATTATTTTTTAGTTGATCTTCAAGACGAACAATTTTTTCATTTTGTTCTTTGTGCTGGTTATCTATAAGAGTCCGGCGTTCTCGATTGGCTTTGCTATTCTCAAATGCATGGCAGAGATTTTCGATATTGATAGGTATCTCGTTATTCAGCGAGACGTTGTCGACCAAGGGTGCCAGAGAAGCGATGCAGTCGAGTGCTTCACTCATTGTGCTTTGCATTTGTTCAATTCTTTCATCTAGCCTACCGCGCTGGGCGATCATCAATTTTATTTGGAGTGTGGTTTTGCCGATATTCTTGGTGGTGTTGGGGCCAATTCCTGGGTCCAATTTCCGTTTTTTTAACCATTGTCTCCACCCTACAAATTTTTCGTCTAGTTCTTGTTTCTTTTTTTCGTATTGATGCACGAAATTTTTTTCAGTCATGTCTTCTTTTACGAAACTATTTTTCTCGGTAAGAATTTTTTTGAATAGAAAAATCCCACCCCCGACCATCAATATGGCTGCTACCAAAAGAGGAATATTTAAAAATATTCCCCCAAAGATGACACCGATCACCCCAGCTCCCGTGAAACCGTAGTGGAAATGTTTTAGCCACCCTGGAATATTCCAGCCCTTGGATTGCTCTTCGGATTTGAGTCTACGGTGACTTTCAAGTCGATCTAGAAACAGATCTTGTTCTTTTCGTAGAATTTCAAAATCTTCTGCAAACTGGTCGATCTGGTCTTTTTCGGCTTCGGTCAAATCGAATTCCATTAATATTTCTTCGTCCCAGGTTCGGTCGATAGATTTTATTTCTTCGGTGATTTGCATTTCCAAATCCTCGCGTTCGATCTGGACTTTGCCTGAATCTTGTAAAGCAGAATGAATTGAATGAGTGGACTGTTGCAGGCGGTGAATGTTTTCTTCATATTTTAGAAGATCATGGTTTACTTCTAACTCTTCCAGTAAGATATTTAAGGTAGTGAGTGCAGTCTGTTCCTCATCTATTCGATGGGTCAGACTTTCTTTTTCCTGGTGCAGAGATTTGAAATTATTTAATGCGCTTTCCGGAAATTTAGACAGGTCTTTCAGAGATTCGAGCTTTTCTTTCGAATCCATATATTGAACCGCATCTTCATATAAATGAATTTGGCTTTCGAGAATTCTTTTTTCGGATTCCAAGTCCTGTAGAGAATTTTGCAATGCCGTTTTGGTATCCCCCATTTTTTTGTATTGATTTTGCAGCTCATCGTAGAGAGTCAGATTTTTTTGGATAGAAAGTATTGCTTGCTCATTAGCTTTAATTTTTTCAAGCAAGTCACTGAGCCGGCAAGAGCCTCGCGGACGAAAAATTTGTGTACATAAACTTTCTAACTCTTTTTCTATGTTTTTGAGCGATAAACTGCCAAGACCCAATCCTGCTCCGTAAATACGATTTTTCACTTCGTCACTTGTCAGGCTATTGAAGTCGTGGAGTTCATCGAGTGTGAAAGCATAAATATTACGGTAGATATCTTTGGATGCATTTCCCAAAACATGGGTCAGCACATCCTGGTCCTGCAGTACCTCCTGAGGGGTAGATATTCTTACATTGCCGCCATGGGTTCCTGGAGTACGAGAGATAACGAGTCCTTCGCCGTTTTGTAATTCGACTTTTAGACTGCCTCCCATCGACCCACCGTTCACGGGATAGTATAAGTTTGTTTTATCTTTTTTGGTTGGAAACCCGAAAAGGACCCTGCGTATGAATTCTAATAACGTGGTTTTCCCGAATTCATTCTTTCCATAAACGATATTGAGGCCGGGTTTTAATCCAGTCACACGTGTGTTGCAGAAGATGCCAAACCCGTCAATATGTATTTCTCTAAGCTGCATATTTTTTAAGAATTATCGACCAGTTGGTCGAGAGCCAGGTTGCGGGATTTGTGAATGAGTTCATCCATTTCCTCTGTTGAAATTTCTTCGAGATATTTTCTTCCTGCCCATGATTCAAAAACAGGTTTAATGGAATCGCGAATTTTATCACTCAGTGTATCTTTTTCTACATCATCGCAAAGGTTGACCAGATCGGCGATAAAATCTTTTCCTTCTTTTAAACTATTGATGTCATAAGTTCCCGCGGTTTGTGTGCCTAGCTCGACTGAGACCCAGGGAGAGTGGCCTTCAAAAAATATGTGGATTTCCTCCGTCAGGGCATTTATAACGCCTGCAGTTTGCAACTCTTTGTGTATGGAGGTTCGGCCTGTCAGTGTGAGGCGTGCAACAAGACCCTCACGAGGTATGGACTCTTTTGCCAGCTCTTCGCATTGAACCTGAATGCTGCTTAGAACATCATTGATACTTTCAGCAGCCTGCAAATCAATAGTGGCGGAACGATAGGCAACGACATCTGTAGATATAAAGCGGATATCCGGCGGGCCATCTGTAGATAAGGTAACGAGGCAGCAACCTTTTTGACCCGCTTCTCTTGAATGGCGCGCCTGGGTATTTCCAGAATAGACAATTGCCGGATCACTTTCTCGCAACACCTTAAATTCATGGATATGTCCCAATGCCCAATAATCAAAATTTCTTGAAACCAGATCGTTGATGGAGCAAGGGGCGTAATTGTCGTGTCCGGGTTGTTGTCCAACATTGGTATGAAGAAGCCCAATGGAAAAACCTTCTTTCTTTTCATTTTTAAATTTTAATGCCAGGTTTTCTGTAACTTCTTTTTGCGGATAGCTAATGCCGTAAACCCAAGCTATATTTTTTCCTTCTTTTTTTACCGGAACGTGATGGACTTTATTTCCTGGAAAAATGGTTACATGCTCGGGCCATTCCATAGTGTGTGCCCAACTGTTCAAAGGATCATGGTTGCCATGAACGATGAAAGATTGAATATTTTCATCCGAAAGTTCTTTAAGGATACGGCGAAACTTCAATTGTGCCTGCAAACTACGATCGGCACCATCAAAGACATCTCCGGCGATTAGAACCGCGTCGACTTTTTCCTGTAAAGCTAAACGAGAAATTTCTTTAAACGCCTTAAAGGTGGACTCGCGCAATGCGCTGGCTAGAGACGGAGCCTGCGAAGTCAGCCCTTTAAACGGGCTGTCAATATGCAGGTCGGAACAATGAATAAAGCGAAATTCTGCCATGAATTTTCTTCGGATCTGGAGTGTAAGTTATTGTTATTGATTAGTATACGAGATTTAGGCGATAAGCTCAATGATTTTCTTGCTTACGCTGTTTAGCACGTCCATACTTTCGAGATGGAATACCGCCGTTTTGGAAAAACCAATGAAGAAATTTCTGTGATCACTCTGGGAGGGATGCGGTTCAAGCACGGGTGGAATCCGCCGCGTAGTCTTTTGCCTGCTGAATCCATTCAAAACTGCATTGATACTACAAGTCAGGCATTTGATGTTGGCATAAACCATATAGAAACAGCTCATGGGTATATGAAGAGTGAGCACCTTTATGGAATTACGTTGAAGGAACTGGCAACGCCACGTGACCAGTTCAAGATGATGACGAAAGGGGCGCCGATGACGGGAGATGAAACCCGCGCGTTGGTGGAGGAGCAGTTAGAAAACCTGCAATTGGATTTCGTAGATTTTTATGGCTGGCATGGAATCAATAATGAAGAAAGATTGCAAGCAGCAATCAAGCCGGGAGGGCCTGTAGAAGTTTTACATCGATTAAGGGAAGAAGGCTTGATCCGTCATATCGGGTTTTCGACTCACGGTTCTCTGGATGTTATTTTGCAAGCACTTGATACGGATCTGTTTAGTTTTGTGAATCTGCATTATTACTATTTTTTTCAGCGTAATCTTCAGGCAGTTCAATTCGCGGGAGAAAAGGACATTGGCGTTTTTATTATTTCTCCAAATGAAAAAGGAGGGATGCTATGGAAACCTTCAGATGTTGTTCGGGAGACCTGTGATCCAATGACGGCCATTGAATTCAACGGTAAGTTCTGTCTGCAACATCCCCAAATCACCACATTGAGCTTGGGGATGCATGCGCCAGAACATTTTCCACAAAACCTTTCGATTATAAGTGAAGCAAAAAGTGATAAAGAACAAAAAATTCGTTTGCAGATGGATGATCGATTAAATGAAGTGCCCGACCTTTGTACTCTTTGCAATGATTGTTTGCCTTGCCCAGAAGAAATAAATATCCCAGAAGTGCTGCGGTTTCGAAATTTGCTTGAAGCTTATGATATGAAAGACTACGGAGAATTTCGTTACAATATGTTCGAAGGTGAGGGTCACTGGTTCCCGGGAAATTTTGCGTCTAAATGCACCGAGTGTGGAGACTGCCTTCCTAGGTGTCCTGAAAAACTGGAAATACCAAAGCTATTGTTCGACACTCACAAAAGGTTATTCGACCGGAAAGCCTGGTTAAAGAACAAGTTGTTCGATCTGGCAAGAACATTTTTTGGATTTTTAAGAAATTTTGTTTCAGGTATCGGTTAAAAATATTTATTCTGCGTTCAGGTATAAAGGGATATTGGTTGAATCGAAGTATGAGTTCCCTGGTATTTATGCAATATGCAGGCTACGAACTGAAGGGTCACTTAACCAATTGGGAAACTGGTCTTTTGCGCAATCCGCAAAACGGCATAATGACGTGCTGAAGAATTTCTAGTTGAGGAAGGGGATACATGTGCTAGCCCTTAGCTCTAAAATACTTGTGCGATATGCGGGCTAGTTGGTAGAAGATGATTTTTGGCAGGATTCTTTCAGCTCCCAGGCATTGCGGTAGGTGTCATCTTGCTTCAAAACTTTCTCAAGAAGCGGTAATGCTTTCGTACACTTATTCAACTGAACAAAGATTTCTGCCATTATAAATTGTAAATGCATTTCTTCAGGGTCGATCAAGCTATAGCGACCTCCATACATTAGAACTTCTTTGGCTTCTCCCAGTCCGCGATAACTGTAAACAATGATCTGTAATATCTTCAAGTTCATCTGATCTTGTTGTAGCAGCGGAAGTGAATATTCCAAGGATTTCAAGTATTCCTTTTTCAAATTATAATATTCTGCAAGGGACCTTAGAAGAACAGGGTCTCCGGGATTTTTGTCTATCTCTTTTAATAAGCTCACCAACCCAATTTCTCGCATAACCGTTCCCATTTGTTGGGGATCATTTTTAGCGGTGTTTTGAAAGGATATTAAGGCTTCTTCTTTTTTTCCCATTTCCAATAAGTTGAAGCCCATATAAAGGTTGGCGAAACTCAGATTCGGATTTTTCTCAAGAACCAACTGCAGTATTTCCATGCTTTTCTCATAATTACCGATCTGGTAAAAACTGTGGGCCAGGTTGAGCAGGTACTGTAGGTTATCAGGGTCTTCTTCAATGAGTTGAGTCAAGCGTTGCATTTGCTTACGATCTGCCTGCAGGTGGTAACGGAAAAGGTCGTCATCATCTACCAGCGTCATTGCTTTCAAGAGTTGGCCGCGATTGCCATACATAACTCCGCGCTGATAAAGGTCCATCGCATCATAATAAGGCTTCAGCTTTTGCCGGTCAGAGTCGGACAGGTTTGAAATTCTATTCGTGACATCGTCAAACCTTGCGCGATTAAACACATATCTTTCTTGCCCCGGTACACCGATCACCTTACCCAGATTGAGATAAAACTCGATAGCCGGATGGTTGTCTGTAATAAGAGGGAAGCCTTCTCCCAGTTTTTCGACTTGTTCGTTGAGTAACCAGATGTTGCTCAGGAAAGAATAGATGTTTGGGATTTCAATATTAGCTAACGCTTTTTTGATTTCAGGTTCCTGCACACGTTCATTCAGTTTGTTGAAATCAATTTTAATGGGTTGAATCGAACCGATGATAATCATTTCATTCGCCACAGAAAGCCAACCCATCGTAAACGGAAAAACCGACTGAAACGTCTTAAAGTGCATGGCTACTTCTTTTGGACCTTGGCTGTGCAACGGAATCCATTGTGTAACAATACCACCAGGTTTCAATTTACTTTTCTGCAGCTCATAATATTCCCTTGTATACAGATTGACGGTAAATGCTGTACGTGGCGGCGGAGGCTCAGATGTGATGACATCGTAAAGTTTATGAGTCGTTAACAAATGGTTGCGTCCATCCTGAATCACGAAGTTCACTTTAGGGTTTGCCAGAACATTATGGTTTTGGTCGGCGAACATTTTTCCTGCATTGATAACGCTGGAAGATAACTCCACGCTGTCGACGGTTTTTACCCGAGGGTGTATTCCTGCTGCGCCTGTGGTTTGACCGGTGCCAAAGCAGACTACGAGAATGTCATCGGGTTTGTCCACCAGCAGGATGGGAACATGAGCAAGCAACTTCATATAGCGAGTGGCTGTCATATTAGAAGCTGACATAGATATGCCGTTGGTGATCAATCGCTTCGCCGATGGATCGAGCACTCCGTATTCCTCTTTAAAAACGGCAACGGTATCGGACAAACCTTCTTCAAAGTACATCAGCTTATTAAGGTTTCGTTTGCCAGCACTATCTCGCATGAAAAAAGGATTCAACAAGTCGTTCGGGATGGCCATATTGATAAAAAGAATCAGCGATGCGAATACAACAGTCATTCCTTTTCTGATCGCGGGTGTTAGGTAGTCTCCGGTGCGGAACAAAAGAATCATGGTGAACAAATTGATCGTTGCGAGAAGGGTAAGGCTCGTCTGACTGCCAAAATTGGGCAGGAAAAGAAATCCGGAAAAAAGAGAACCAAAGATTGCGCCTACTGTATTCGCTGCATAAACTTGCCCGGTCGCTTGCCCGATATTTTCGTGTTTCTTTGATATCAACTGGATGAGCAATGGGAAACACATCCCTAGGAGCAGTGTAGGAAACAACATGAGAGCCGCTGAACCTTTAAAATAGACCCAGAAAGCCGCGGCAGGGTTTCCCAGGTTGTACGCATTCCAAGGCGGAGAGAGAATGGATTCCAAACCGTAGATAGAGCCGATCACATAAATGCCTACCCCTCCTTGTAAGGCAATGAGAATGGTGCGCAAGTTCTTGATCTTTGGAAGTAGAGGAATCAGAAGAAGGCTTCCGAGGAATATCCCTAGTAAAAAAACAGCCAGCATCATACTAAATGAGTAAACCGTACTGGCAATACTGAATACCAACAGCCGCGTCCATAAAACTTCATAGGCGAGGGCAGTAAAACCACAAACGAAACTGATTCCCATCCAGAATTTTTGCTCTGCACTCCAATTCATTTTTGGAAATTTAATTTCAGGAAAATTGAATTTTAAAGAGCCTACGTTTTCCTTATAGACATTTAACGCACCAATACCGATTAAGAGATTGCCAGCAGCAGCCGTCAATACAGTTTCCAGAACACCGAACGTTCCCATCAAAAAGAATCCTGTCAAAAGGCAACCGCAGGCCGCGCCTAAAGTGTTGAGCGCGTAAAGCAGGCTTATCTGTGTTCCTATGCGCTTGTCATCGGTAACGCAATATTTGCTGATAAGCGGAAGAGTCGCGCCCATAAATGTTGTAGGCACCAACATCAGGATGAAGGAAAAAAGGACCTTCAATAGGTTTTGCAGCGGTGGCGATTCTGGAATAACGCTGTGGAGCAGGGAATAAACATACGCAAAATCGGCAAATAACAGTGAAAGAAGAGCACCGCTCGCGAATATTAAAACTTCTATCCAACCGTAGACTCTGAGAGCGGAGGATGAAGAGGATAACCTGTCAGCAGCATAACCAAAGAGATAACTGCCCAGCCCCAAGCCGGCCATAAACGCGGCAAGCACTACTGAGACTGAGAAAACGGTGTGCCCGAAAACAAGGGTGAGCATTCGGGTCCACACGATTTCATAAATCAGGGCCGTAATACCAGATGCAAAGAATAAAAAGTAGACTATAGGCGAACGTTGCATATTTTATATATTATTTCAGTTTTAAACTTGACTGGGATATTGTGCGCAAAAATCGAAAATTTGCTTGATTCTATTCAATAATACCCCGCTATTATGCTCACATCCTCGGCAAACATTCAAAATAATTGACATTGGCTCGGGCTTCAAGTAATTTTTATAAATACCGTGTTTTTATAATAATAAATGAAGGTTCTTTAAATGGGAACTCAAGAAATAAAGATGACAGATGCCGACCATCCTTACGCCAAAGAAAATGGTGTGGTGTGGGCCGAAGAGGCTTGGGAACGTGTAAAACATGCGCCAGAATTTGTTCGCCCGGGAATCCGCAAGCTCATGGTGCAACGTTGCGTGAAGCGCGGTTTTAAAATTGTCACTTCTGATTTTCTGACGGAAATCAGAAACGAATCCATGATGCTGGTGTCGAAACGAGTCAAAGGTTTTGGATTTGAAGAATTGAGTATGGATGCCTTTGATGTGGCCAAGGAAAAAATGCGGGAAAGCCCTCGTAAGGTGGAAGTGATTGAAGAGATCGAAGATTTTCTCTCTATGCGCACAGAAAAAAAAGACGATATCGTAGAAAAATTCAAAAGTTATATGGAAGTGACACCTACTTCAGGCGTTCCTTGGAGTAAAGAGGCCAAGGAGAAAATGGAAAAAGTACCTCCTTTTGTTCTCGGCATGGCCAAGCAAACCATTGAAGGGCGTGCCAGGGAAAGGGGAGACAAAATGATCACTCCCGATATCATTGATGAGGTGTTCACCAATATTATGCCATCCTCTGCCAAAGAAGCGATGGGCATGGAGGTGACCGAAGAAGACCTTAAGCAGGATGAACAAATCAATAAAGATAAAGACGCGCCAGTTGAAGTTTCTATGAAATGGGAAGACGATGCGCTGGACAAGGTATCTCGCATTCCCATTCCTTTTATCCGTAATATGGCCGTGAAACGGATTGAACAGGAAGTGACCAAGGCTGGCAAAGATGTTGTAACGATGGATTTGTTCGAACAATATCGGTTTACTTTTTAGTCAGGCAGCTCTGAAAAAATTAATTCCTTCCTCTTTTTTTCTGAGATTAGTTTTTGTATCTCACTCCAGAGTTCTTTTCTTCCTAAATGGTTCTTACTTGAATAGGTCACTGTTGCCAGGGTCTGGTCCCCTTTAAACGCGGCTTTGATTATTTTGGTTTGCTTGCTACGTTCTGTTCCTGATAATTTATCTGATTTAGTAATGATCAGGATATAAGGCCTGCCCAGGTCTTCGAGCCACTCTTTGAGTGTCAAGTCGAGTTCTGTAGGTTTACGGCGGATGTCAACAATGAACACGATTGCTGTCAAAGGGTCTCGATTAGTCAGATATTCTTCAATCATTGTTCTCCACTTTTTTTGCAGGGCCGGAGTGACCCGTGCAAACCCATAGCCGGGAAGATCAGCAAACATCAGTGTTTCATTGATTCGAAAAAAATTGATCTCTCTTGTTTTTCCAGGTGTGGAGCTGATGCGAACCAGTTTTTTGCGATTTAAAAGAGAGCGGATCAGCGAAGACTTGCCGACATTCGATCGTCCGACAAATGCAAACTCCGGATAAGGTTCTTTGGGGTATTGCTTTGCCGAAACAGCACCGGTCACAAACTCCGTGGTTATTACTTTCATTTTTTATGTTTTATTTTCCAAACTTGTTTATAACCAGACCCGATAACAGCTTAGGATAGAAAAACGTTGCCTTCTGTGGCAAACGGATTCCCATTCCTGCTAAACGCCGCACCTCATCTATTTGAGTGGGGTTTATAAAAAAAGCCACATCATAATCTCCCGCATCAACCATTGCCATGGCCTCTTCGGAGTTTACCTTATAAGAAACATATTGCTGGCCTGCTATATCGCGTGTGTCGATATCGAAAACTTCTCGAAAAATTATAGCGTGCAATTGCATGACATCCAGCACTTGCAAATCCTTTGGTTCATTTTTATCAAGCAAAGGTAAAATATTTTTTGGGTCATGCGCAATCAATGTATAAGTTTGATTTTTACCCATATAAGCGCAGAAGGTGATGCGGTCTTTCCCAAACTCCTTCAATCGAGATTTTATTTCAGGTCCACTGACTTCTGTGGTCCAGGGAATGACATCGAAGTATTCACTCACCTGTTCTAAAAACTTTACAAGATCAAACGGCGTCGGACTTTTTACAACGCGGTGAATGGGAAAAATGGACATCGAATCGGAGTCCATGTTCGTTAGAAACATCATTACATGAGCGCTATCGATCACTTTATCTTCATTGTCCTTGGCAAAAGCCAGTGCTGTTTCATATCGATGGTGACCATCGGCAATATATATTTTTTTATCACGGATCAGGTCACATATTTTTTGATTTTTTTCAGTATTGTTCAAACGCCAGAGTTTATGAGCTACTTTATTATCATCAATGACCGATAATGGATTGGCTTTTATACCCTCCTGAAGAAAAAAATCGATATTACCTTCTGGGTCCGAATATAAACCAAAGATGGGGCTGAAATTAGCATGGCAAGCGTTGAGAAGTTTGGTGCGGTCGGTTTTTGCCTTAGCAAGAGTGAATTCATGGGGGCAAATATTACCTTCACTAAAGTCTTCTGTTTTGACAAGCGCAAAAAATCCGATGCGGCAAAAATTTTCTCCTTCAAACTCATATTCTTGGCTGTATATATAAAACCCAGGCTCATCATCTCTCTTCAAAATACCTTCATTTATCCAATCTTCAAAAACTTTTGCAGATCGTGTATAGCGATTGTCCGTTTCAGAATCTTTTTCAGACTCTTTCCCCAGTATCAGGCGAACCACGTTATGTGGATTTTTCTGATACAACACTTCCTGTTGATCCGCGGATAATACATCGTAAGGGGGTGCCGTAACTTCATCGAGAGAACCAATGATATCGAGATTATATAGCAAGCCTTTGAAAGGGATAACTTCGATCATATTTTGATCTCACAGGAAAAGAGTATCTATTTCCAAAAAAAGATTATAACAAATAGAAATGAAGTTTTTAAGTCGCCTATAGAGCTTCGCATTGGCACAACTCACGAATATAGCGCACCAGTTCATGGATCGTCGAATCGCTCAAGGTATTTCCCCACGCGGGCATACAGGGTGCCCGGCCGACGGATAGGCCGCCAAACTTGATAGCCTCAAAAAATTGTTCATCGGTTCGGGTTTCGAGATAACTGGCTTTAGTGTGGTTTCGTGGAGGCACAGTTAAAAACTTGGCATTGATACCATCGCCCTTGCCTTTAATGCCATGGCATTGCGCACAATACCATTGGTAGGTTTCGCGTATTTTCTCGGTAACAACAACAGGTTTTGGAGTGGTCTTTTCTATAGGAGTAGACGAAAGTGACTCGGTTTTCATTGGAGGTCTTGGCTCTTCTGCGGATTTTTCACTACAGCCTGTTATGCCTACGGCAATCAGAAAAACACAATACTTCAAAATAAATATGGGTGAACTTTTTTTCATAGGTCAGCGCTTATTTTCATTTTTCAAAGTCGAAATGAATTGTGTAAGCCGTAAGCGCGTTTCATCTGCCATCTTGTAAATAGGCATACGACTTTTATTTGAATATGTTTTGGGGCTCTTAAGCCAGCTTTCTACCCAGCGCGCCTGCAATCGATTTCCCGCATTGACGAGAGAGGGGCCAGAAATTCCACCTCGAACTTTTCCCGCAAGGTTCAAACTTTGGTGGCAGGAAATACAACTGAACGTACGCTCGAACTCGTATTTTATTTTTGCTTTTTGTCCTTTTGTTAAAGGCTCGAGGTGGTTGATCTTTTCCGGGAGATCAAGAAGTATTAACTCCATCAACTCCTGAGTGATTTGCCCCGCATCCTTTTTAGAAAGCGCAGGATGCCTCTGACTGTCTGCTTGTGTTCCTTTCAGGAAATCGGGGTCTCCAGTGCCTCCTGCACTTCTGATGGTCACAGGATTTTGAAGGTATTGCTTCAGCCAGGAGGCCTGAAATTTATTCCCTGCATAGAATAAATCAGGTCCGATTTTTTCATTCCCATCCTTGGACAAACGATGGCATTCGGAACATTTTTTCTCTTGAATTAAAGAAGCGTGGGAAAGCATGGGGATACAAAGAAGCCATCCACCCATTAGAAGATAATTAAAAATTTTCATAGTGGGGTGGCCTCACTAAGTATCGGCAGGGGTTCGCTGGCCGGGGGCACATCTTTTTCTTTGAAAATATCGTAGAGAAACTCAATGATTACACCTTCTTCCTTATTGGGTTTCATCGTTTCGTTGCTTTCATCGGATTCTTGCGGCAGTTCAGGTGTGAATTTTTCAGGAAGTTTTTGAGCTTCTTCTGATTTTTCAATTTTAACAAATTGGTTTTGTTCAACATTGTAGAAAAGGTCTTCG
>Ga0209631_10002508_pt1 | contig 21905 bp, 18 predicted proteins | sample COG_08_FD_184752 | JGI IMG/M metagenome (GOLD analysis project Ga0209631, IMG submission 184752) | Pelagic Microbial community sample from North Sea - COGITO 998_met_08 (SPAdes) (version 2) | ecosystem: Environmental > Aquatic > Marine > Neritic zone/Coastal water | place: Helgoland, sampling... | reverse complement strand
TAGTTTCTGACGCCCTCGGTGATATGAAATTAAACTAGCATTATGACCAACTCTAGAGCTGCCATTCGTTACGCAAAAGCTTTGTTGCAACAAGCCCAAGAGACCAATGTCTTAGAAGCGGTTGCGGCAGACATGCAAGAGATGGCTACTATTATTGGAAGCAATGAAGACTTTAAATCTTTTCTAGCCAACCCTACATTGACTACTGCTCAAAAGCAAGCAGGATTTGAAGCGGTGTTTACGGCAGTACACCCTTTGGTTGCCCATACTTTTAAGGTATTGTTAGACAACAAACGCTCAGGTCTTACCTTGGCAGTTACGATTGCTTTTACGGACTTATATGAGCAGGCACAAGGAAAGGCCAATGCGTTAGTGACGTCGGCTGTAGCGTTAAGCGAAAGCCTAGAAAAAGAAATAAAAGAGAAGGTAGCCAAATTAATCAATAAGGAGGTGACCATTACCAATCTAGTAGACCCAAGCCTTATAGGTGGGTTTATCCTTAGAGTGGGAGATTTACAATACAACGCAAGTGTTGCTGCTCAATTGCAACAGTTAGAAAGAGAATTTACAAATATCTAGGACATGGCAGGAGTAAAAGCCGCAGAAGTATCTGCAATTTTAAAAGATCAATTAGCAGGATTTAATGCACAAGCCTCTTTGAATGAGGTGGGCACTGTATTACAAGTAGGTGATGGTATTGCCCGCGTATACGGTTTGTCTAATGTGCAGTATGGAGAATTGGTGGAATTCGACGGGGGTGTACAAGGCATTGTATTGAACCTAGAAGAAGACCATGTAGGGGTGGTATTATTAAGCCCATCTAGAGATATTAGAGAGGGAACAACTGTTAAACGTACCGAGCGTATTGCTTCTATTAATGTAGGAGAAGGTATTGTAGGACGTGTGGTAGACACCTTGGGAAAACCCATAGACGGTAAAGGTCCTATTGAAGGAACGGTATACGAAATGCCATTGGAGCGTAAGGCACCAGGGGTTATTTTCCGTCAGCCAGTAACGGAACCATTACAGACCGGAATTAAAGCGATTGACGCTATGATTCCAGTAGGTAGAGGACAACGTGAATTGGTGATTGGTGACCGTCAGACCGGTAAGACTACGGTTTGTATTGACACCATCTTAAATCAAAAAGAATTTTATGACGCTGGTGAGCCAGTGTACTGTATCTATGTGGCCATTGGTCAAAAAGCATCTACAGTAGCTGCCATTGCGCAGACATTAGAAGATAAAGGGGCTTTGGCTTACACTACTATTGTAGCAGCTAATGCGTCTGATCCTGCACCAATGCAAGTATACGCTCCATTTGCGGGCGCTGCTATTGGAGAGTATTTCAGAGACACCGGTAGACCGGCTTTAATTATATACGACGACCTTTCTAAGCAAGCTGTTGCGTATCGTGAGGTGTCTTTATTGTTAAGACGTCCACCGGGACGTGAGGCATACCCTGGAGATGTATTCTTCTTGCACTCAAGATTGTTAGAGCGTGCGGCTAAGGTCATTGCAGATGACGCCATTGCAAAAGACATGAACGATTTGCCAGATTCTTTAAAGCCTATCGTTAAAGGAGGTGGTTCACTAACGGCATTGCCAATTATTGAAACCCAGGCGGGAGACGTTTCTGCCTATATTCCTACCAACGTAATTTCTATTACGGATGGTCAGATATTTTTGGAGCAAGATTTATTTAACCAAGGGGTTCGTCCTGCTATTAACGTAGGTATCTCGGTATCTAGGGTAGGGGGTAACGCTCAGATTAAATCTATGAAAAAAGTAGCAGGTACGCTTAAGTTGGACCAGGCGCAGTTTAGAGAACTAGAGGCATTTGCTAAATTCGGTTCTGACCTAGATGCGGCTACTTTAAACGTGATTGAAAAAGGACGTAGAAACGTAGAGATTTTAAAGCAGGCTCAAAATGACCCTTTCACTGTAGAGGATCAGGTAGCGATTATTTATGCAGGATCTAAAAACCTTTTAAAGAAGGTACCTGTAGACCAAATCAAAGCTTTTGAAACAGCCTATATTGAGTATTTAAATGCGAAACACAGGGATGTGTTAGACCAATTAAAAGCAGGAAAATTAACAGATGAGGTGACAGACACGCTTGCAGCGGTTTGTGAGGAATTATCTGCTAAATACTAAGCCAAACTAAGGAAAACCAGACATGGCAAACTTAAAAGAAATACGTAATAGAATAGCCTCAGTATCTTCTACCATGCAGATCACTTCTGCCATGAAGATGGTGTCTGCGGCGAAGCTAAAAAAAGCACAAGATGCTATTACGGCCATGCGTCCTTACTCAGACACCCTTACAGATTTATTACAGTCTTTGAGTGGTAGTATTGAAAGTTCAGACGCAAGCAAGTATGCAGCCGTTCGTGGGGAAGACAAAATCCTATTGGTGGCTATTACTTCTAACCGTGGTCTTTGTGGTGCTTTTAACACCAACGTCATTAAACAAGCACAGTCCTTAGCCAAAGGTGCCTACGCTGGAAAAGCAGTTTCTGTGATGGCAGTGGGCAAAAAATCTGCAGACATATTGGGGAAAGATTTTCCTTTGGTGTCCAACGAAAGCGCCATTTACGAGGACCTTACTTTCGCTAACGTCAGTGAGATTGCAGACCGTTTAATGGAAGATTTTGCTACGGAGAAGTTCGACAAAATTGTTTTGATCTACAATAAATTTAAAAACGCAGCAACACAAATAGTCACAACAGAACAATTTTTGCCGATTGTCCCTGTGGTTGGCGCTGCGGCAGAATCTGATTATATTTTTGAACCTGGAAAGGCTGAAATTGTGAGTGAATTGGTGCCAAAAGCATTAAAAACGCAGCTTTTCAAAGGAATAAGAGATTCTTTTGCCTCTGAGCACGGCGCTAGAATGACCGCCATGCACAAGGCTACGGACAACGCTACAGACCTTAGAGATCAATTGAAATTAACGTACAATAAAGCACGTCAGGCAGCTATTACCAATGAGATCTTAGAGATTGTTGGGGGCGCAGAGGCTTTAAACGATTAAATTTTTTACCCCGTCTTAAACACTTTTTTTACAGGGTATTAGCGATAAATAATACACAAATAAACCCCAGCTTGCTGGGGTTTTTGTATTTTTAAACCCAACGATTTGCCATTAGGCCCAAACGAACACAGCTTGTTTAAAAAATTATTTGCCCAGACCTTTGTCTATGGAATAGCGACTGTGCTGCCAAGAATGTTGTCTTTCTTGCTACTCCCGCTCTATACAAATATTTTGGCTACTGCCGGTTTTGGTGAGGTGACCGTTATTTTTTCCTGGTTTGCCCTTTTTAATGTGCTCTTGGCTTATGGGATGGAAACCGCTTTTTTTAGGTTTTACACCAACGCCCCCGACAGGCAAAAGGTAGTGTCTACTTCGCTTTGGTCTATTGTAGCGTCCACCTTTGTTTTTGTTTTAATAGCCGCCATGGCGCTGCCTTCTATGTCTTCATTCACAGACATTAAATTGGAATACTTAGGTTATGCCATTGCTATTATGGGCTTAGACGCCCTTGTGGTGATACCCTTTGCCAAACTAAGGGCAGAAGGACGCCCTATGAAGTATGCGCTATTAAAAACAGCCAATGTAGGACTTAATTTAGGCCTCAATATATTGTTTTTGGTGGGATTGCCCTTTTGGTCTGGCTTAGAGGGCCCTATAGATGCTTCTGTAAATACTTCTTTGGCTCTTGGAGCCGATGCCGCTTTGACCGGAGCCTCAACCCTTGAAAACAGCACCTCCATATGCCAATGGCTGGGGGGTTTTTACAGGCCTAATTTTGAGATTGCCTATATATTTATTGCCAATACCATAGCCTCTGCCAGTACTTTTATTTGGCTTTCTGGTCAGTACAAAGGACTGCGTTTTGGTTTTGACACTGCCTTGTTCAAACGCATGATTCGTTACGCACTTCCTGTGATGATTGCTGGGGTAGCTTTTACCATTAATGAGGTGTTTGACAAGATTTTATTAGCCAAACTACTGCCTGTATCTGTTGCAGCCAGTGAACTGGGTAAATACGCTGCTTGCTATAAATTGGCTTTGTTTATGACTCTTTTTGCCACGGCATTTAGAATGGGTATTGAGCCCTTTTTCTTTAGTCATGCCAAATCAAAAAACCCCCAACGGGCCTACGCGGTCATTACACAGTATTTTGTGATTTTTGGCAGCGTGATTTTTCTAGGGGTATTGGTGTATATAGATCTCATAAAAGTACTATTCATTAGAAATTCAAGCTATTGGGAAGCTATAGAAGTAGTGCCACTGATCTTATTAGCCAGTTTATTCTTGGGTATTTATCACAACTTATCTGTATGGTATAAGGTTACGGATCAAACCCATTACGGGGCGTATATTTCTATAGGTGGCGCCCTGATTACCCTTGTGGTCAATTTTATAGGCATTCCAATCATAGGCTACTATGCGTCTGCTATAGCAACTTTAGCTGCTTACGGGACTATGGCCGCGGCCTCTTATATGATAGGGCGCAAAAAGTACCCCATAAATTATCCTTTGGGAAAAATAGCGGGTTATTTGAGTACAGCAGTCCTTTTAGGCGGTCTTTCCTTCTATGTATTCCCTGGTCAAATGATTTTGGGTAGTCTATTTTTAGTAGGATTCATCTTAATAACAGGTGGATTGGAGTATAAAAATTTAAAAAAATTAAGAAGCAATGAGGATTAAAATTGTCAATAAAAGCGCTCATGCGCTTCCGTCTTACGAAACTATTGCAGCGGCTGGAATGGATTTAAGGGCCCACTTATCTGCGTCTGTTACATTGGCGCCCATGGAGCGAAAAGTAATTCCCACGGGGCTTCATATAGCCCTTCCTTCTGGTACGGAAGCTCAGGTAAGGCCCAGAAGCGGGTTGGCAGCCAAACACGGTATTACTGTCCTGAATGCACCAGGCACCATAGATGCAGATTACAGGGGAGATGTGGGGGTTATTTTGATCAACCTTTCTGCAGATCCTTTCACCATTGAAAACGGCGACAGGATTGCGCAAATGGTCTTGGCCAAATACGAGCGAGCCCAATGGGAACTGACAGATACTCTAGAAGACAGCGAAAGAGGTGCTGGAGGGTTTGGGAGTACTGGAATTAAATAAACCAGCTGCCAATGGGTAATGCCCTTACTTTAAAGAGGGTCTTATTATTGTGCCCTATTACATTTAAATAATGGGTCTTTCAATTGGTGGTGGCTGACAGCAGTAATCTTGGCACCAAAATTGTATCTTTGTATGGTATTACTTCAAAAAAACAAAAGGCATGTCCTGGAATAGCGCTCTGTATAAAAGGTTTTTCTTCTTCGCTTTAACACTTGCTTTTACGGCTTGTGGGGCAAAGAAAGGCAGTTTTGCGACCACTTCTGAAACAGGATCCCTCCGAAATTTAAGCGCAAAATCAGTCATTAAAAATCACTACGCTGCCTCAGGAGATTTTAAAACCCTAAGCGGTAAGATGAAAATTGATTATAAGAGCGGTTCCACCAGTCAGGGGATTCCGGCCACTTTTAGGATGGAACGAGACAAAACCCTTTGGATTTCAGTTTTTTTTGGGATGGGAAAAGCGCTCATTACACCAAATAAAATAGCTTTTTATTCCAGTGTAAACAACCTCTCTTTTGAAGGAGATTTTGCTGCCCTGAGTGATTTTTTAGGAACCCCTCTAGATTTTAATATGCTCCAAGGGCTTTTATTGGGAGAAGCTGCTTTAGACCTAAAAAAGCAGCGATTTAATGTGGAGTCTACTCCTCAGGCGTATCGATTAAAACCTCAAAAAGCGCTGGCGTTGTTCAAGCTTTTTGTAGACATAGACCCTCAGAATTTTAAAGTAGCCCAAACCCAAATAAGCCAAGGGGGTTCGCAGAACAATCTTCGCATTCAATACCCTTCTTACACAGAAATGGACGGCCTGTTGCTGCCTAGCGAAATATCTGTCTCTGCACAGACCAATAAGACAGAAACGACTGTGGGAATTAGTTATAAAAACATTAGCGTTAACCGCGCTTTGTCTTTTCCCTTTAAGATGCCTAAGGGATTAAAAACCTTAGCACTCAAGTCAGATACAGACTAAATATCAAAATAGTATTCCTTTTAATGCGTCACAAGAATCCCTTTATCATTTTCTTTTTGCTTTTGTGCTACTTTTCTACGGCACCAAATGCTTTTGGACAAACCAAGGATCAAAAAGCACTAGAGGCTAAAAAAATATCCCTTGAAAAAGAGATCAAAGACATGAACCGATTACTTTCAGTGAAGAAGAGAGAACGGGGCGCAGTCTTAGAAGATCTAGAGACCGCCAATAAAAAAATAAAGGTCCGAGAGCAGCTCATTAGACTCACCAACCAACAAGCCAATTTACTCACCAGGCAAATCAATGCCAATCAAAAAGAAGTAAAGGACCAACAAAAGGCTTTAGCAGACCTTAAAAAGGAGTACGCGCAAATGATTCAAAAATCTTATTTGCACACGGCCCAAGAGAACAGATTGTTGTTCTTATTGTCCTCCAAGAGTTTCTATATGGCCTATAAACGCCTACAGTATTTAAAGCAGTACCAGACATATAGAAAAAAACAGGGTGAAGGGATCGCTATTCAAACAAAGGTGCTGGAAGAAAAAATACAATCTTTAAATGCGCAGCGCAAAGCCAAAGAGGCTTTGGTGTTGTCCAACACAGCCGCCAAGAAACAACTCCTCACTGAGAAGCAAAACAAGGCCAAGGTATTACAAGACATAAGACAAAACGAAAGGAAATACACTGCAGCCATTCGCAAGAAGCAAAAAGAAGCCAAGGCCTTGGAAAATAGAATTGAAGCATTGATTAAGGCGGCTATCGCTGCTGTGAATAAAAAAGCCAAAGGGGTAAAAGGAGGCGCTAGTTTTTTACTTACCCCAGAAGCAACAAGGGTGGCGAATAATTTTACAGCCAACAAAGGGAAACTGATTTGGCCGCTAGAGAAAGGCCTACTCAAAAGAGGCTATGGTGTTTATTCAGATCCAGTATATCCAGGGATCAAGCACCAGAACAATGGGGTGACCATAGCCACAGAAAAAGGCAGCCAAGCGAGGGCAATTTTTGAAGGAGAGGTCATTGCTATTATGGCAGTACCCGGCGGAAATTTAGGGGTGCAAATCAAGCATGGAAACTTTATTAGCACCTATTATAATTTAAAAACTTTAGGGGTTAAAAAAGGTGATTTTGTTCAAGAGAAACAATCTCTTGGTGAAATTGCTTCCAATGATAATGAAGGTCAAACCATCTTGAAATTTTATCTATATCAGAATAGCACCAGGTTAAACCCCCAAGAATGGGTATTTAATTTGAGGTAAAAAAGTATTCTCATTGTATTGAGAGTATTTTTTAGTAGGGTATTCTTGTTTAATTTAGCGGTATTGAATTGGTAATTAAAGCAAGACATAATACCCAAACAACTTACCTACTAAATGCTTTACCCTCCACCGCTCTTCTGCCGTGGAGGTTTTTTTTTGCATTAATTTGGCTGCTATCTTTCATGGGCGTAGTTTTTTCTCCTTTGCGACAGCCCCTTACTTTTTTGTTTTATTTGCCCTTGGCATTTTTGTTTTTTGCAGCGATCTTTTAAAAAGGATATTGTAATTTTATCTTATGAAAAAATTCCTATTCCTTCCATTGGTTATTTTAATGTGGTCTTGCGGAAACGAGCCAAGCCCTAATTCGGTTCAAGATCCTGAGCTGGAAACCACAGAAGTTGTATTGTTTGCGCTAAATGACATGCACGGCAAAATAGACCGTTTTTCTAAAGTTAAGCCCTTTATAGATGAGGCTAAAGAGGTGAGTGATAAGGTGTTTTTTGTCAGTGGAGGAGATGTTTTTTCAGGCAATCCTATTGTAGATTTTCACCCAGAAAAAGGGAGTCCTATCATAGATGTTATGGGTGCCGTAGGCATGGATGTTTCTGTACTTGGCAACCACGAATTTGATTATGGACAAGAAGTTTTAAACAGCAGATTAGCACAGGCAACATTTCCTTTTATTTGCGCCAATGTGCAGAATACAGGGGGTGTTTTAGCTACTCCAGATCCTTATACTATTATTGAAAAAGACGGTTTTAGCATTGCTTTTATTGGGGTAGTAGAAAATAGTTCTCGTGGAGATTTACCCCTTTCTCATCCCAAAAACATGGACGGGTTGGCTTTCCAACAAGGTGCTGATGTGGTGGCAGGATACCGCAACAATGCCCAGGTTTTGGGGGCAGATTTAGTGGTAGCCCTGACTCATTATGGAAAAGAAGCAGACAGAAAACTCATAGACCAGTCTTTTAATGGGAGTGAATCTTTTGTAGATTTGGTTGTTGGCGGACACAGCCACCAATTGTACAATGAGGTGTATAGAGCAGTTCCAATGATTCAGTCTGGTGCTCATATGCAATACCTTACTAAATTGGTGTTACAGGTGGCGGACGGTAAAATTGTCAATAAAGCCTATACCTTAATAGATTTGAGTGAAGACCATCCAGAGGATTTGGCCGTTGCTAACACTATTGCGGCTTACAACAATAGGCCTGAATTCTATACCACTTTAGCTACTGCTTCTCATGATCACGACCGTGCTGAAACCGCTTGTTTTTATACGACTGCTTTATTAGAAGAAACAGGCGCAGACCTTTCTATTCAAAACTATGGAGGGGTTAGGGCTAATTTGGCAGAAGGAAATATCAGGCCCTATGATATTTATACTATAGATCCTTTTGGCAATGGCCTTGAGACCTATAGTATGAAAGTTTCCGAACTTAAGACCTTTTTTCAGAGCCAATATTCCATGGCATATGCAGGATTGGACATTCAAAGAGAAGGAAATAATATCTTAATCAGAGCAACTGTTGGAGGCAACGTATTGGCAGACACCACCCAACTGACCATAGCAGTGAATGATTACATCAGTAATACAAACCCAGACAACTTTCAGCAATTGCTAAAACGCTATGACTTTACTACTGCAGACTATTTAATTGCGTTTTTAAGCAAGCAGGAAACTGCTATTGAAAATGACGGCTGTGACAGGTCTTTAGACTAGGCGTCTTCTCCCATAAATAAAGCCCTTAATTCTGTAGCGTCTGTAGGCTTCATTTTGCCCGCTAAGACCAAAGACAGCTGCTTTCTTCTAAGTGCTGCGGCAAAACGTTCCTCTTCTAAAGGGGTTTCTGGTTTAAGAGGGGGTACTTCTGTAGGCTTTCCGGTGTCGTCTACCGCCACAAAAGTATAGATGGCCTCATTGGCTTTGGTCTTCTCTCCGCTAAACCTATCTTCCATCCAAACATCTATAAAGACTTCCATAGAAGTGTTAAAAGCCCTAGAAACATGCGCCTCTACAGTCACCACACTTCCTACAGGGACAGATCTATTGAATGCCACATGATTTACAGAAGCGGTCACCGTAATCCTCCTAGAGTGTCTTCTGGCAGCTATACTTGCGGCACGATCCATTCTAGCGAGTAATTCTCCTCCAAAAAGATTGTTTAAGGGATTGGTTTCACTGGGTAAAACCATATCAGTCATCACGGTTCTGGATTCAGAAGGGACTTTTGCTTTCATAGGGTCTGATTGTTTTGCAAAGATAGGTTGGGATTTGGCGAAACAACCAAGAAACCCTTACTTTTTTAACACCAAAAGCCAAGCGTCTTTGGCAAACTGCGATTGAACCTCTTTAAGGAAAGCCCTCGCGTCAGATTCCGCTACAAAGCTTTGGAAACTTACTTGGTGTAGGCCGTATCTGTTGGGACCTAGATAAGTGGCTTTTTCATAGCCACTTCTTTTGAGTTGTGCAATGCGTTTAGATGCATTTTCAGGCTCCCTGAAGGCACCAGCAATGATGAAAAAAGAAGGTTTTGCCACTTCTTTTTTGGCCAAACTTATTTCTAAAGTAGAGAGTGAAAGGGGGCTGCTATTAAAAAAAGTAGCCTCTTGAATTTTATGTTCCACCTCTTTGGTCGCTTCTTGAAAAGCCACTCTTTTGTTTTCTGTGTGAATGTTGTGAGATTCGTAAACGCTCAATGCTCCGCTCACGCCTATGAGTGCAGCAGCAGCATACCTCAAGAATACTTTTCTCCAACTAGCGCTATGAACACTTCCGTATTGAGGGTCTAATTGAAATACTACAGGCTCAGAAGTCTGTTGGCGGTTCTTTTTTATAGGAGCTTTAGGGACCACTTTGATTGCTTGAAGCCCAAAAGAAGCGGGCAAATAGTTGTATTCATGAAAAGGAGTAAAGCTTATTTTAGCTTCATTATTTTGGGTAAAAACACCCAAGCCTTCTAATGAAAGCGCATTGCCAGAAGCCAATTCTGATTTCCACAACTGCACCTGGTCTTTTACAAGTCTCAAAGCGGCTTCGTATGTAATGGAAAGAACGGCAGCTATATGAGCCACTAATATGCCGTCTCCAACATGCAGTTGCGCATTAAATGACATGACCTTTGTTGGGGGGTAAAAAGTGTGCGTTTTTTCATGGTGGCTCGCTCCTTTTTCATGCGTTAGAACAGCGCCAAAACCAGGAATTACAACACAGTTGTATCGGAATAATAAAGGGCTTATGTATTTCTCTAGTTGCATGACTACAAATATGGTCTTTTTTGTCGCTTTTTAAAATCGAGCAGGCCATTTTTTATTAACATTTTAAAAGCGTACCTTATTGAAAATGGCTATATGCAACGTTCTAAGGCATTTATGATTGCAGTTTTGCGCCTTCAGGCCCTTCCGGGCGTAGGCGCAAAAACCGCACGCAAAATCATTGCTCATTACGGATCTGCCCATGCTTTTTTTGAATCTCCAAGAGACTCCAGCATTGTACTTTCCGTTAAAGAATCAAAAACACCCTCAGATTATTTGCACGCCCTTTACCTTAAATTGGCTACTGATGAGTTTGACTTTATTTTAGCCAATAAAATTCAAACCTTTTATTTTGAAGATGCCAACTACCCTTATTTTCTTTCTCTAGCCTCAGACGCACCGGTACTTCTCTTTGGGAAAGGCCATTTAGATACAGGGCCTAAAAAAATCATCGCTGTGGTAGGCACCCGTAAAATGACGGGTATGGGCAGGGAATTCTGTGAGCAGTTTATAGAAGAAATAAAGCCTTTAGACCCTGTCATAGTGAGTGGCTTTGCTAAAGGAATAGATATTACCATTCAGAGGGCTGCCGCTGAACAAGGCTTACAAACCATTGGGTGTTTGGCCCACGGATTTAAAAGGATTTACCCTGCCCAAAACCGTCCTTATATAAAAGATGTGATGGAGCAGGGTGGTTTTTACACGGAATTTTTTTCTGGAATGCATGCACTCCCTGGGCATTTTGTGAGTAGAAACAGGATTATTGCGGGACTATCACAGGCCACCCTTGTGGTGGAATCTGCTAAAAAGGGAGGCGCTTTGCACACCGCCCAATTGGCCAATAGCTATGACCGCCCTGTTTTTGCAGTTCCAGGAAGAACTACAGATTTTTTTAGCGTAGGTTGTAACGATCTTATAAAGCATTTGAAAGCCCAAATGCTTACCCATTCTAGGGATTTAATCAACAGCATGAACTGGCAAGACCAGCCAGGAATTGTATTAAATATGGGTTTAACATGTGGCACTGAATTAGAAACTAAAGATAAAGCAACAAACCACACCGCTGAGGAGTCTGTTTTGTATCAATGTCTATTTTCAAACGGTAAAATGCATGTAGACCAGTTGGCAAGCCTATTGAATTGGGAAATAAAAGTATTGTATCCTTGTTTAATGACTTTAGAGCTCAAAGGAGGGGTGCGGCATTTGCCCGGCCAATTTTATGAGGCTATTTAATCACATCACCCAAACCAAAAGTTTGCTTTAAGGAGAAAGCAATTCCTTATTTAAAGGGACAGCTCACTTTTTATTTAAATGAATAGCCTACCTTTTCTCGCACCCTAGAAAGGACCCCATTGGCTACCAGTGCAGCTTTTTCTGCCCCTACAGCCAAAGCCTTGTCTATTTCTTCGGTATGGTTCATGAAATATTCAAAACGTTCTCTAGCGGGATTAAATTGCTCCAGTATTAATTCGTAAAGGGCTTGTTTGGCATGTCCAAAGCCGTAGTTACCTCCAGTATAATTATTCCTCATTGCGGCTGTTTGTTCTGGAGTGGCCAATATCTTGTATAGTGCAAATACATTGTCGGTATCTGGATCCTTAGGATCTTCCATAGGGGTAGAATCTGTTTGAATCCCCATGATTTGTTTTTTGAGTGCTTTGTCTGATTGAAAAAGATCAATAGTATTGCCTTTACTCTTACTCATTTTACCACCGTCTGTTCCTGGAACATACATGCTGGATTCTTGTACTTTTGCTTCTGGTAGCACAAAAGTATCTCCCAATTTGGCATGAAATCTTGCCGCTACATCTCTGGTCATTTCTAGGTGTTGCAACTGGTCTTTTCCTACCGGCACAAAATGTGCATCATAGGCCAAAATGTCTGCCGCCATAAGCATAGGGTACGAAAATAAACCGGCGTTCACATCTTCTAAGCGGTCTGACTTGTCCTTGAAAGAATGTGCCAAGGTGAGCCTCTGATAGGGAAAGAAACAGCTTAAATACCAAGAGAGTTCAGTGACCTGGGGCACGTCGCTCTGCCTGTAAAACACGGTCTTTTCAATATCTAATCCAAATGCCAGCCAAGTGGCCGCAGTAGCATAAGTATTGTGCCTTAGCGTTGCGCCATCTTTTATTTGGGTCAGCGAATGCATGTCTGCAATAAATAGGAAAGAATCATTGTTTGTGTCTTTTGCCATCTCTATTGCAGGCTGAATAGCCCCTAAAATATTACCTAAATGGGGCACGCCTGTACTTTGTACTCCTGTGAGAATTCTTGCCATAGTAGTTATTACCTATCAAAGACACAAAGGTAACAGAAATATACTTTTTTATCACCCTATTTTCTCCCCGCATATTATCATTATATTTGAAGGCATGCAAAAGTTGTTTCATTACCTAGCAATTCCCTTTTATAGGATATGGTTTTATTTGATCACCGTATCACTGATTATTATATTTTCACCAGCACTTTTTGTCACCACGCTAAAAAAAGACTGGTACCCTAAGTTTTACTGGTTGGCTAGAAATTTGTGGGCCAAGCCCATATTATTTGCTATGGGAATTCCCTTAAAAGTGCAATGGACAGAACGCTTTAAGCCTAATCAAAGTTATATGTTAGCCCCCAACCACACCTCTATGTTAGACATTATGGGTATGTTGGCATTAAGCCCCCATCCCTTTGTTTTTGTGGGTAAAAAGCAATTGACCCAGTTTCCTATTTTTGGTTTTTTTTATAAAAGGGTTTGTATTCTGGTTGATAGGGACAATACCCAAAGTAGAATAGATGTGTATAGAAAAGCACAAAAGCGACTAGAAAACGGACTCAGCGTATGTATTTTTCCCGAGGGAGGCGTACCTCCTCCAGAAATTGTTTTAGACCGCTTTAAGGATGGCGCTTTTAAGATGGCTATTTCCCATCAAATACCATTGGTGCCCATTGTTTTTTACGACCATAAAAAATTATTCCCTTTTGAGTTTTTTCGCGGAAGGCCTGGAACCTCTAGAGTAAAGGTCTGTGCATTTATAAACACCAAAGAAATGTTGCCAAAAGAGGCTAAAACTCTTAGTGATCAGGTTAGAGATCAAATGATCAAGGACCTTGAAGCATAGCGGTACTATTTATCTGATTTTTTAAGAACGCTGTTTGCCATTCAAATACAAGTTATTTTCTGACATAAAAAAACCAGCCCTAGGGCTGGTTTTTTTGCAAGAGCATTTTAGAGGTCTTTATTTTCCTAAGGCTTTAAGCGCTTCTTTAATTTTTCCTTCTAACTCATCCATTAAATCAGGATTGTCTAATAAAAGCGTTTTCACAGCATCCCTTCCTTGGCCCAATTTGGTCTCGCCATAGCTAAACCAAGAACCACTTTTTTTAATAATTTCAAAATCTACCCCAAGGTCTATCACTTCTCCTACTTTAGAGACTCCTTGACCGTACATAATGTCAAATTCAGCCGTTTTAAAAGGTGGGGCTACTTTGTTTTTAACCACTTTAACCCTTGTTTTATTTCCCTGTACATCTCCGTCCGTGTCTTTAATCTGTGTAGACCTTCTAATGTCTAAACGTACAGAGGCATAAAATTTAAGTGCATTACCTCCAGTAGTGGTTTCTGGATTTCCAAACATTACCCCAATTTTTTCCCTCAATTGGTTAATGAAGATTACCGTACAATTGGTTTTACTAATAGAACCTGTCAATTTTCTAAGTGCTTGTGACATAAGCCTGGCGTGAAGCCCCATTTTAGAGTCTCCCATTTCTCCTTCTATTTCACTCTTTGGCGTAAGGGCAGCTACCGAGTCAATAACCACAATATCAATTGCCCCTGAGCGAATTAAATTGTCTGCAATTTCAAGCGCTTGCTCTCCATTGTCTGGTTGAGATATAATAAGGTTGTCTATGTCTACGCCGAGTTTCTGAGCGTAAAAACGGTCAAAGGCGTGTTCTGCATCTATAAAGGCAGCAATACCACCTGCTTTTTGCGCTTCTGCCATGGCATGAAGGGTCAATGTAGTTTTTCCAGAAGACTCAGGTCCGTAAATTTCAATCACCCTTCCCCTTGGATATCCTCCAACACCTAAGGCCAAGTCCAATCCCAAAGAACCTGAAGAAATGACTTCTACGTCTTGGGCAACACTGTCTCCCATTTTCATTACGGCGCCTTTACCGTAGGTCTTGTCTAGTTTGTCTAGCGTGAGTTGTAAGGCTTTTAGTTTGGATGCTTGTTCGCTGCTCATAATCTTTTTATTAGGACTGCTAAAGTAAGCTAACTTTTTTCAAATAGCAATATATTTTAAATTTTTTTTGGAAATTTTCCAACTTTTTTTTGGAGATCTTCCAATTATTCCCTCAAATGCAGCTACAGTCCTTTAAAAAGTGAGTGTAATAAAAGATGTATCTTTGCAGTATCTTAACCCTTAAAACATTGGTATAGCATGCAACTGTACAATACTTTAAGCGCTGAGGAGAGAAAAGCTTTAATCGCTGAGGCTGGCCTGGAAAGGCTTACCGTCTCTTTTTATGCCTACCACCAGATTGGAAACCCTTCCCTATTTAGAGATTATTTATTCATTCACTGGAATGAACTGGCCGTACTGGGACGTATTTATGTAGCCCACGAGGGCATTAACGCCCAATTATCTGTTCCCGCACTTCATTTTGAAGCTTTTAAAAGCCATTTAGACAGCATTACTTTCTTGGAAAATGTCCGACTCAATATTGCCATTGAACAAGACAACTTTTCTTTTTTAAAACTGAAGGTTAAAGTGCGTCATAAGATAGTAGCAGACGGATTGAATGACGCCTCTTTTGATGTGACCAATATAGGGGTTCATTTAGATGCGGAGAGATTCAATGATATTATAGAAGATCCTAATACGGTGCTTGTAGACATGCGCAACCATTATGAAAGTGAAATAGGCCACTTTAAAAATGCCATTACCCCAGATGTAGACACCTTTAGAGATTCTTTGGACCTTATAGAAGAAGACCTCAGAGAACACAAAGAAGATAAAAATTTAGTGATGTATTGTACAGGGGGTATTCGCTGTGAAAAAGCCTCTGCTTATTATAAGCACAAAGGATTTAAAAATGTGTTTCAGTTAGAAGGCGGCATTATTGAATATACCAGACAGGTAGAAAACAAAGGCTTGGAAAATAAATTCATTGGTAAAAATTTTGTTTTTGACCACAGAAGGGCAGAACGCATTTCACCAGATGTGATTGCTCATTGTCACCAGTGTGGAAATACTTGCGACACCCATGTGAATTGTGCCAATGAGGCTTGTCATTTGCTCTTTATTCAATGCCCTACCTGTGCCAATGCTATGGACGATTGTTGTTCAGACGCTTGCAAAGAAGTGCATAATTTGTCTTTTGAGGAACAGAAAGCGCTTAGAAAAGGAAAAACGGTGAGTAATAAAATATTTAAGAAAGGCCGTTCAGAAGTTTTGAAGTACAAGAAATAAGGCATTTGTGACTCAAAATAGGGCCTAAAAGCCCCCTTAGTCTAAAGCCCCACATTTATATGTGGGGCTTTTTTAGGGAGCAGAATTTGTAGTATCTTTACATCAGCGCTGTTATTTGGGTGCCCATCATTATGGCATCGGCCGGAGGCCAAAAACAAATTAGGGCGTGCATTCATTACTAATCTAGTGTCTGGGATTTTTTCCAGGCTTTGAGAATATAAAACATATGGGCTGTAGTAGTTGTGCCACAGGCGCAGACGGACAACCCCGAGGCTGTAAGAGCAATGGCACTTGCGGTACGGATAGTTGTAATAAATTAACGGTTTTTGATTGGCTTTCCAATATGAGTCTTCCTGCGGGTGAGGCGCCATTTGATTGTGTGGAAGTGCGGTTTAAAAACTCTAGAAAAGAATATTTCAGAAATGCAGAAGGCTTTCCCCTTCAGATTGGTGATTTAGTGGCCAGTCAGGCGGCTTCTGGACACGACCTTGGGATGGTGACCCTGACAGGCTCACTCGTAAAGGTGCAGATGAAGAAGAAAAAGGTGTCTTTTACCGGTGACGACCTTCCTAAGATTTACAGAAAAGCCACCGAAAAAGACATTGCCATTTGGCAGCGCTGTAGGGACCGTGAAGAGGAGATTAAGAAGCGCTCTAGAGAGATTGCTATTTCGTTGAATTTACAGATGAAACTATCCGATGTAGAATTTCAGGGAGATGGTTCTAAGGCTACTTTTTACTACACGGCAGAAGATAGGGTAGACTTTAGACAGCTCATAAAAGACATGGCCAAGGCCTTTGGTATTCGCATTGAAATGCGTCAAATTGGTTACAGACAAGAAGCCCAGCGATTGGGCGGTATTGGTTCTTGTGGTCGAGAATTGTGTTGTTCTACCTGGCTTACAGATTTTAGGTCTGTGGGTACGGCTGCAGCAAGGTATCAGCAGTTGTCTTTAAACCCTCAAAAATTAGCGGGACAGTGTGGTAAATTGAAGTGCTGTCTCAATTTTGAACTAGACGTCTATGTAGACGCCCTCAAAGACTTTCCATCTGCAGACACCAAGCTGTTTACAGAGAAAGGGCTGGCTTTTTGTCAAAAAGTAGACATTTTTAAAGAAAAACTCTGGTTTACTTATCGCGATGAGCCCAACAATTGGCACACCCTTTCTAAGGACCAAGTAAACGAGATACTGGCCAAAAACAAGGCCAAAGAACCGGTGCCTAGTTTGGAGGCTTATGCCATTGAAGAGGAACAGGTTGCTGCTGAGGTGGTTTTTGAAAATGTGGTGGGCCAAGACAGCCTCACCCGTTTTGACGCACCTAAAGGCAGACGCAATAAAAACAATAAGAATAGAAACAAAAATAAAGGACCTAGGGATAAAACAGCAGTTCACGGGGGCGACAACAACAAGCCCAGACAAGCCAATAAACCCAGGTCGGTAGGGAAATCTCCACGAGACAATGCCCCAAAAAGCGACGCAAATGGGGCGCCACCCAATAAAAAAAGACCGCAGAGAAACAATAAACCCAAAGGCAATAACAAACCTAATAATGAGAACCAGCAAGACACTTCTAAGCAGTAGTTTTTTGTGTGGGGTGGCCCTATGGTTGCTCCAATCTTGTAGTGGTGCCGGTACCCAATCTGATTTTCAGGAACTCCCTGAGGCGGGTTGGCCACTGAAGGCGCCTGTTCGTTTTAGCCTAAGTGTTAAAGACAGCTCGTCTGACCAATCCCTTTGGATTGCACTGAGGCACGACCAAGACTATCCATTTAGCAATATTTTTTTAATTACCACCCTGGGTCATCCAAACGGTTCGGTTATTACAGACACCCTTTCCTATGATTTGGCTGCTGCAGACGGGCAGTGGTTGGGTAGTGGAAACGGTATTATCACCCACCAGTTGCCCTTTAAAAAAGGGGTGCGCTTTGACAGTGCTAAGCCCTATGAGCTTTCCATTTATCAGGCCGTTAGAAGCCTTGGTTCAGCAGAAGGCATGGCCATTTTGCCTGGAGTGCTGTCTGTAGGCTATGTGGTAGAAAAAGAAACCTCAAAATCTAATTAATCCCTGTGGCTAAAGCAAACACTCCTTCAAAAAACGCTAAAAAGCAAACCATGCCCAAAGGCTTTAAAACCTATGCAAGGATTTTTTGGGCCCTATTTTTATTAGGTGTTACCGGCTTTTTTAGTCTTTTTTACCTCGCTTCTATAGGCGTCTTTGGAGACATGCCTACCTTTGATAGGTTGGAAAATCCCCAGACCAATCAGGCCACTCAAATCATCAGTTCAGACAATAAAGTATTGGGTACTTTTTATTTAGAGGAGAACAGAAACCCAGTGGCTTTTGAGGAGCTTCCTGAAAACCTGGTGCAAGCCTTATTGGCTACCGAAGATGTTCGTTTTTACGACCATTCAGGCATTGACGCTATTGGTACACTAAGGGCGGTGGCTTATTTAGGCACTAGGGGAGGCGCGAGCACCATTACCCAACAACTCTCTAAACTGCTCTTTACCAAAAGAGCCTCTTCCAATACATTTGCCAGACTGCTCCAGAAAGTCAAAGAATGGGTCATTGCCACGCGATTGGAGCGCCAGTACACCAAGAACGAGATCATGGCCATGTACCTCAATATTTACGATTTTGGAAACAATGCAGACGGGATTCGCTCTGCAGCCAATATTTATTTTGGCAAGGAACCTATTGAACTGGATCCTAAAGAGTCTGCTATGCTAGTGGGCATGCTTAAAAATTCCAGCCTCTACAATCCCATACCATCTAGAAATCCTGAGGGCACCAGAAACAGGAGAAATGCAGTCTTGGCCCAAATGGAGAAGTACGATTTTATAGATCCTGCTACCAAAGACTCCTTGCAAGCAAGGCCTTTGGACTTGAATTTTAGTCCTCAGACGCATAGAGACGGAAAAGCCACCTACTTTAGGATGTACCTTCAGGGCTTTTTAAAGCGCTGGATTGCAGAAAACCCCAAAGAAGACGGCAGCAAATACAATTTGTATTTAGACGGCCTAAAGGTCTACACCACTATAGATTCTCGCATGCAGGCCAATGCAGAAAACGCAGTAAAGGGACATATGAAAAACCTTCAGACGGCCTTTTTTAAACAGAATACCAAAAAGAAAAATCCAACCACTCCTTTTAGAGATATTGAACCGGAACAGGAAGAGGCCATTATAGACCGCGCTATTAGAACTTCTGAACGCCGCAGACAAATGCGAGAGAAAGGCTTTACAGAGGCCCAGATTGCCGCCAGTTTTAAGGTGAAAAGATCCATGCAGGTGTTTGATTGGAACAGTCCCAACCAACAGAAGGACACCCTAATGACCCCGCTGGATTCTATCCGATATTACAAATCTTTTTTACGTGCCGCCATGATGTCTATGGAGCCGCAAACAGGCCATGTACGCGCTTGGGTAGGGGGGGTAAATTACCGCCACTTCCAGTACGACCATGTCATTCAAGGAACCAGGCAGGCAGGCTCTATCTTTAAACCTTTTGTTTATGCCACCGCTATAGACCAGCTCAGGCTGTCTCCTTGCGAAACCCTTCCAGACACCCAGTTCTGTATTGCCGCAGGCAAGCATGGAAATATGGAGCGCTGGTGTCCTAAAAACTCTGGAGGCACCTATACCGGGGAAATGCTCACTTACAAACGCGCACTGGCCAGGTCTGTAAACTCCGTGACCGCACAGGTCATAGACAAGGTAGGTCCCAATCCGGTGGTGCAATTGGTCAAAAACTTGGGGATTAAAAGCGACTTACTTCCCGTACCTTCTATAGCGCTGGGTACCGCAGACGTGAATGTCTATGAAATGGTGGGTGCCTACGGGACTTTTGCCAATAAAGGGGTGTATGTAAAACCTGTAATGGTTACAGCTATTACAGACAAGGCAGGCACTTTGTTGTACGAATACGTTCCTGAAACCAAAGACGTCATGTCTCAAGATGTGGCCTATACGGTCACCAATTTATTAGAGGGGGTGACCAAAGACGGCTCTGGAATTAGACTCCGCACAGAAGGGGCAGAGGAATACCGCCCTGAATACAAAGAAATAGTGACCGGTTATCCTTGGGCTTTTAAAAACCCTATTGCTGGAAAAACAGGGACCACACAAAACCAGTCAGACGGTTGGTTTATGGGTATGGTGCCCAACCTGGTTTCTGTGGTTTGGGTAGGGGGAGAAGAACGCGCCACCCATTTTGAAACCATAGCCTATGGACAAGGCGCCTCCATGGCCCTACCCATTTGGGCCAATTATATGCGCGACAACTATGCCATTCCTGAATTGGGCATTTCAATGGAGGCTTTTGAACGACCAGAAAATCTAAGTATTGTGGTAGATTGCGAGCCTGTAGTCACAGAAGAAGGTGATCCTGGCATTGATTTGGCAGAAGACGACCTAGAAGGACTGGATTTTTAAATAGCCCTTTCAGGCCTTCTCAGGCCGATGCTTTTTTCGTACCTTAACATAAACCATTTTTTATGATTAATAAAGTAGTTCCTTCTGTACAAGCCGCTATAGAAGGGGTGCAAGACGGCCAAACATTTATGTTGGGTGGTTTTGGGCTCTGTGGGATTCCAGAAAACACCATTACTGCCTTAGTGGCCAGTGGCGTAAAAAACCTGACTTGTATTTCGAACAATGCTGGGGTAGCAGATTTTGGCATTGGCCTCATGCTTTTAAAGCATCAGGTAAAAACCATGGTTGCTTCTTATGTAGGGGAAAATGACGTCTTTGAGCAGCAAATGCTCTCTGGGGTTTTAGAAGTTATCCTGACACCTCAGGGCACATTGGCAGAAAAATGTCGGGCGGCCCAAGCGGGTATCCCCGCTTTTTATACGCCTGCAGGTTACGGTACAGAAGTAGCAGAGGGCAAGGAAACTAGGGAATTCAACGGCAAAATGCATCTCTTAGAAACGGCGTATAAAGCAGACTTTGCTTTTGTAAAGGCTTGGAAAGGAGATACCGCTGGAAATTTAATTTTCAAAGGGACTGCGAGAAACTTTAACGCCTGCATGGCTGGGGCCGCCACCATTACCGTGGCTGAGGTAGAAGAATTGGTCCCAGCAGGGCACTTAGACCCCAACCAAATTCATATTCCCGGCATTATGGTACAGCGCATTTTTCAGGGCACGAATTACGAAAAGAGAATAGAACAACGCACCACCAGAACGAAGGTTTAAACAGCTCATTATGCTAGACAAAAACGGTATTGCAAAACGCATTGCACAGGAAGTTCAAGACGGCTATTACGTAAATTTAGGGATAGGAATTCCCACTTTGGTGGCCAATTTTGTGCGGGAAGACATCTCGGTAGAATTTCAATCTGAAAACGGTGTATTGGGTATGGGTCCTTTCCCTTTCGAAGGCGCAGAAGACGCAGACCTGATCAATGCAGGAAAACAGACCATTACCACCCTTCCAGGGGCCGCTTTCTTTGATTCTGCCATGAGTTTTGGTATGATCCGCGCCAAACAGGTACACCTTACTATTTTAGGGGCTATGGAAGTGGCCCAAAACGGCGACATTGCCAACTGGAAAATCCCAGGGGTCATGGTTAAAGGTATGGGTGGCGCTATGGATCTTGTGGCTTCTGCAGACAATATTATTGTGGCCATGATGCACACCAACAAAAAAGGAGACTCCAAACTCCTCAAACGCTGCTCTCTACCGCTTACAGGCGTAGGCTGTGTAAAAAAAATAGTCACCAACCTAGCCGTGATAGAAGTGACCCCAGAAGGCTTTAAACTCCTCGAACGCGCTCCAGGGGTTTCTGTTGCAGACATTCAGGCCGCCACCGAAGGA
>Ga0209631_10002505_pt1 | contig 21913 bp, 10 predicted proteins | sample COG_08_FD_184752 | JGI IMG/M metagenome (GOLD analysis project Ga0209631, IMG submission 184752) | Pelagic Microbial community sample from North Sea - COGITO 998_met_08 (SPAdes) (version 2) | ecosystem: Environmental > Aquatic > Marine > Neritic zone/Coastal water | place: Helgoland, sampling... | reverse complement strand
TTCTTCTAAGTTCTTCACGGTTTCTCGTCGGAGGGATTCCAGGAATTTGTTTTGCGGTTCCTCTTTCCTTCGTCGTACACTTCGTTCCGTTTCCGTCTCGCCGCTCGTCCGTTCTTTTCCATTTGTTGTCCTCGAAAGTTCATCACGTTCTTGTTCTCGTAAGAATGACGATGAAAACGCGTTCGATCTCGACCAAAACCTACCACTCGTACTACTCGACGGTACTACAGACGACGAGACTCTTAAAGCGCTTTTCCTCGTCCTCTCGAACGCCTTTAAGACGTACAATCGATTCATTTTTACTGAAGCAAAATGTAACGAAAATCTTCACTTCAACGAACAACAAACGAACGCTTTGATTGAACAAACACACTCGTAACACACTCTTTCATCATGAGCGTGATGAGCTACAACGGCGCCGCGATCATCGGTATGAATTTATATGCTTTTTTCTTTCGTCCTCACGCGTGTATAACCATCGTAATAAACTTCGTTTAGTAAATCCGTTTCCGATCTCGTCGTTTTCCCCAACAAAAGCGCTCTCTGTTTACTCACCGAGATGCGTCTCTTAAACGCTCTTACTCTCATTATTCTTCTCACACTTAAAGCGATGTGCGGCCACGAATGCGTCGCCATCGCCTCGGACAACCGCCTCGGGATAAACCAACAACAAACCACCGCCGTTGACTTCCAAAAGATTTTCCAGATCCACCCTCGTTTGTTCCTCGCCATGTCCGGTCTCGCCTCGGATATGCACACGCTGAAGCAAACGTTTGAGTTTAAACATAAACTCTACGAACTTCGCGAGAACAGAGTCATGGAACCGAACACGTTTGCCTCGGTGGTGTCGACGACGTTATACGAGAAACGGTTCGGTCCGTATTACGTGGAACCGGTGATCGCGGGGTTGGATAAACAGTCGAAGCCGTACGTGACCGGGATGGATCTGATTGGCGCGGCGGCGCCGACGGAGAACTTCGTCGTGGCGGGGAATAATAGCGAGAGTTTGTTTGGCGTGTGCGAATCGATGTATAAGGAAAATTTAGAACCCGAGGAGTTGTTTGAGGTTATTAGTCAGTGTTTGTTGAGTGGGAGCGGGCGGGATTGTTTGAGCGGGTGGGGAGGGACCGTGTACGTAATCACGAAAGACGGAGTGGAAGTGAAATCGGTGAAAGGTCGCATGGATTAATTTGAGTATAATAATAATAATAATAATAGCGCATAAAAGAAGCGTCGCAAAAGTCGTCGTTGTGTTGTTACGAAGAAGATGAAGAAGACGAAGAAGAAAACAAAGAAGAAAACCTCTCGCGGTCTCGATCCATCCTCGCTTTCGTCTCGAGCATTTTCCTCCGCAAAATCTCCAACCGTTTGCGCTTCTCCAAACACGCGAGAACCTCAGCTACCCGCCTGCGACACCGCTCCTGGCGCTCTCTTTCCTCCCAAACTTCCACGAACCATTCGCACAAGCGAGCGTATTCAATCATCGGTTGGAAGAGAAGACGTTTAGAAGTAAGTCACTCCTCGAAAAGACTTCTTCGCGTCGATTGGCGTTCGCTTCAAACTAAAAATAGCTCGATGTTGAAGCGCTTCGGACGAACGTCTTCGCTCGTCTCCTCCGCCGTCTCAAAGTCGAGACCAAAAGCGCAGTTTCCTCTCTTCTTCGCTTAAACGACGAGGCACGTGATGCTGTGCACGAACACGATTCTATACACGATACAGTTACAGCAAACGCGACCGTTTCCGATCGATTACGAATGAAACTCTTACGTATTTTCGTTCCTTTTTCGATTGGACTGCCACGTGGACAAAACCACTGGTGACGTCTCATTTTTTCTTCATTGTTATTCGTAAACCTGCGCGCACATAAACACACGCATATATCATATATGCACCGTGGGAGTCGCCGAGTGATGCGCACGTTGGGCTCGCACGCTGCATTTGTACGAACGAGTGCTCCTTCTTCCGTGAAAGCTCCGTTTACGTCTTTATCCTCCACTCGTGTCTCGTCCGCTGTAGGGGAAGAAAATCGATTGAAATCTCATCCGTGGTTTACTCTCCGCAGTCGTTCTTCGCCTTGGCGGAAAGGACAAAGACGACACGTCCACGAAACCTTACTCGGACGCGCCATGGGCCATAAACTTACCGAGGAAGAATTATTCGCGTTCGATTTGAGCGGGTTTATTGTCGTCAAGAATGTCTTTTCCGAGGCTGAGATTGAGCGGATGAACCAAGTGGTGGACAAACACGAACCGGAGATGGTCGAGCGGAAAGGCCAGTTACGCTTAGGAGGGAAAAAAGGAATGCCACTCGCCGGCGACGGAACAACCGGGAGGCAAGATTTAGGCGGGATGCTGGCCTGGCCGAAAGGCGAGAACGAATTATTCCGGAAGATGTTGACGCATCCAAAGTTAGTGCCGTATTACATCGCCTTGTGCGGCGAAGGGTACCGGATGGACCATTTACCGCTTTTGATTCAACAGAAACGAAACTGCGATGGGTTTGATTTTCACGGCGGGAGGTTGAACCAAGACGGGAGTTGGATACAAGGTTTGGCGTACGAGTTTGTGAATGGAAGGCCGTATTGTCACTTGTTAGCGGCGAGCGTGGCGTTGACGACGACCAAGACCGGAGAAGGTGGGTACGCGGTCTTGCCGGGATCGCACAAGAGTAACGTGCCGGTACCTCCGGACGTGATGAAGATGTTGAAGCAAACGGAAAGCGTGAGAAATCCAGAGATTGAAAAAGGGGACGTTTTGTTGTTCACGGAGGCGTGCACGCACGGGACCATTCCGTGGACTGGTGAAGGGAGAGACGGGAAGAGAAGAGCGGTGTTGTATAGATTCGCGCCGGCGAATATGGCGTACGGTCGATCGTACTTGCCGGAGTGGCCAAAAGGAACCACGGACGGGATGTCCGACGGGGAGAAAGCGGTGTTGCAACCACCGTTTAACCCAAGGTTAGACCGAAACTTGTTGTGCGACGATGGCGAACAAACGACGACGTTTGTCCGCGCGGATTTTAAGAAGGCGCACGACGCGAAGGTTTTCAACAACCCGGAAGGGTATTTTTAGTTTGTTGTGAGTAAAAGTTCAATTCTATCTTGCAAGAGTGTATATAAAATCAATAAAAACGCGTTTTTACATTATTATTATCAGTAGTAGTAGTGGTAGTAGTATCGTCGTCTGAATCGTCGTCGTCGGAGAAGAAGAAGAAGAATATAAAGATTTTACTCCAACTTGGTGCTCGCCGTCCACGTGGCTCCGGGGGCAACCGTCACCGGCTCGGCGCACGACGCGTTCTCGACGCAGACAAACTCCTTGTAGCACGCTTCCATATCAGTCCACGGCGTCCAAACCACCGCGTCTTTCCACCCGGCGCCGGTAATCTTAACCGAGTTACCACCCCCGACGTCCAAATCAATTTGACTCGGCGCGTTCTTATACAAAGAATCAATCGGCCCTTTGCACGTAATCGGCGCCGAAACCTTCCCGCTTTCTTCCTTCAATCGATCGAACGATTCGCACCCTTCCAATCCTTTCACTTGAACCGCGTCGATATCCGCCGCAAAGTACGTGTGAAAACTCCCAGTGAACGTAAACGGCTCCGACCCTTTATTCGTCACCGCCAACTCGCACGTTAAAGCGTCGTCCTTAATCGACACCGTCTCGACGACTTCAAACTCTTTATCCCACATCGCCTTCGTGTATTCATTCGGCAATAACTTCATCGTCATCGTATCCTCTCCGCTCGACACTAACGTCCAGTCCACGTTTCTGGCGAATCCGTGCACTTGGATCTCTCCCGGGCCGAATTGCGGCCAGCAGTGCGGAACGCCGCCGGATATCGGTTTCGATTTATCGAATTTCGCATCTGGTCTGACGTAAAGCACGTCTCGTCCAGATTTGGTAAACGAGGTGACCACGCCGCCGAATAAGTACACCTCCGCGGTTGAGGTGCCGGATTTGAGGGTGACCATTTCTAATCCACCTTTTATTTGAATTACACGCAGAGAGAAAGAGAGAGAGGCGTGGTGAGATCATTGTCATCAGGATTACGATTACATTGGAGAGATTAATTGATTTTCCCGCGAATGGATAACAGAACAAAAATCGTAATCGTACTCTCGCGAGAGAAGGAAGCGAGAAGGAAGACGTACCTTGCCCAACACCCGCGGATGCTGAAACAACGACATCAGAAGAACTTTGTTTTCTTTGAGATCTCAGAGATGATTGTTTTGTATTCGTCTTCGCGAGAGCGAGAACAGAAGGAGAGAAAGGAGACGCTTTCAAAAGAAGGGCAGACATTTTGGCATAAAAAGTGAAGGAAAAATATTCGTTTCTTTCAACGAAAACGAAGGATACGACGCGACGCGCGTTCAACCACATTCAAATACGCATTCGAAGACGCGAATTCGTACGTCCTAATACTGTCCGGGTGGTGCAAAAACGAAGAATACTCAAATGCGCGCAGTGGTATCGTCATCGTCGCGGTGCTACTACTATTCGTATTGCTTTTTACGACTGCTAAACTTTTGCTTCGCTACTGTCTATTCATCTCTCTAAGTCGAAGAAGGCGGCGCGGGGCCGGACGGCGCTCTCGGCGGCGGCGGGCGAGGCGGTGGAGGCGCGCCTGAAGGCGCTTGAGGTGGTGGTGGTTGTCCGGTGGGTGGCCCACCTGAAGGCGGTCTCGGCGGCGGAGGGCGACTCAAACCTGGGACGGCGGAGGCTCCCCTCGCGATCCCGGCTGTCGTCGTCTCGCCCAGGACGCCTCGCGTGCTCCCGATCCCGCCGCCTTGCGTTGCCGCGACGGCTTGTTGGTGCGCGGCGACGATCGCTTCTTGCGCGTATTCAGCTTTCGTGACTCGAGATGTTGTGTCTCGAGCAACCTCGCCTGGTCTGTTTCGGCACCAAAACTTGATGGCGTTGTCGTTGCTTCCGGAGACGAGCAAGTGACCGGCGGGATGCCAGGCGATGTCGTTGGTTTGGCTTTCGTGGGCGCCGCGGACTTCCGCCTGTGGGTCGGAACCACCGCCGACGATCCAGTAGGCTATGGAACCGTCCCCTGCGCCGGAGGTGAAAACGCGTTCGTCGTGTGGATGCCACGTGACGGACGCGATGTCTTTGCTGTACGGACCGACGTGCGAGGAAATCGTTTTGAGCGTGCGAATGTCGGTGACTTTTAAGCTGGCGTCTTTCGACCCGGTGACTAAGTGGTGGCCGTTTTGGTTCCATTTCAAACAGTTTACCGAACCTTTGTGCATGTGTAGCGTGGATAAGCACTGTCGCTGCGCGCCTACTCGCGGATCCCAGAGTTTGACGACGCAATCTCTCCCCCCGCCGCTCGCCACCACGCTCTTGGTGTCGTGCCATTGCACGCACCTCACGTCCCCGCCGTGGCCGTTTAACGTCGTCTCCGCTTTAGCTCTCGCAAAATCGAATATCTTAATCGTCGCGTCGTCCGCGCACGTGGCGAATTTCAAATCCGTCGGGCTAAAACTCACCCCTCGAATCGGTTCCCCGTGCGCTTGCGTTTGTTTCAAATTGTTAAAATTCATCTGCCAATACTTGATTTGCCCGGAATCGTCCGCGGAAATGAGCCAGTTTTCGCTGTGCGATACCGTCGCCGTCCTCACTGGGTTATTATGCGCCTGTAAAATAGTCTCAAAGTTGAAACTCGCCGCGTTCCAGAGCGTAAATTCACCGTTCTGTGAACACGTGAGCACTCTTCGCCCATCCGGCATGAATATAACTGTTCGCGTTACAAGCGTACGAAAGAGAAAGAAAGTCGTCTAAAGTCAGCGCGTGTTTTCAAAGAAGAAGCAAAATACAACAACAACAGAACGACGAATACTCATACAATATCGTACTCGCGAGAGAGTAAAAATGCCTTCATCGCGTCTCATCGCGTCGTCGACAAAATCAAATCCAACAACCACTTAGTACCTTTATTTATCGGCGTTTTGATCTTATTCGCACTCACGTGCACAAACTTCAGCGCAAAGCTCGACGCGGGCACGTGCCTTAAATTCCAGCTCGGTGGGAAATCGAGCATGCTCCCACTCGTCGGTTTGACGACGACGGAGTCTTGGATCGGGTTTCGCGTTAACGAGGCCGTGTACGCGCGTTCCGCGGAGTGAATCAAGTTGTTCGCGGTGTAATCGATCGCTCGGCGCTGGACGGCTTTACGGACGAAAACGGGGCGGTCGGAGTCCCCGGAAAGAGGTGGGGGAAGAGGGTGACGCGCGTCGTTTAGGCGTGGGTTGAATGGAGGAGGGTTGAATGGAGGGTCACGCGCGGAGGACATTGTTTTAGCGGTGTTCTTCGCGGACGGAATCCAACGCAATTCGAGCGCCAATTTGTGAGACATTTGGGTGAAGACGCGAGCGAATACGAAGACGACTTAAGAGTGACTCACAGATACGGATTCATGTTCAGAGGAGAGTAAAGAATAACGGCGCATTAAAGAGTAATATATTTCTTTCATCGAGGACTGTTTTTATTTAAACGCTTCAAGAGCAGAAAAGGGATGAAAAAGATGTATTCGTATACGCGCGGTACCGCCGCGATGGCGGAACACTCGTAAATATGACGCGAGCGGTAAACGCGCATTTGAGACTCTCTCTTTCTTTCTCTCTTTCTCTCTCTCTCTCTCTCTCTTTCTCTTACTCTTCTTTATCTTATTATTATTATATTTATCTTGTTGTCGAAAACAACACGATGTATCAAATCATCATCTAGAAACGATTTCGGAGGAGGAGGATTCAATCAAACTACTACTACCGCTCGTCGTCGTCAGTTTCGCGTTGGAGGATAACATTCTATTCAACGCGGATAAGTACGCTCGAGCCGAAGAGACGACGATATCGGTATCCGCGCCAGTCGCAGTGAACGTCCTCGTCCCTCTGGCTTCAGTTTGGTTGTTCGTGATCGTTTCCGCGGTGGATTCGTCGGTTGGTTTGATCGTCACTCGCGTCGTGGCTAAGGATTCGATGCCTTGCGTGACCGCTTTGACGTTGTATTCGGTGAGTTCGACCGATTTGCCGACGACGGCGTCGATGGCTTTGTACACCGCGTCGACTGGCCCAGTGCCGACGCACGCGGAGATTCTTTCCGTGCCTTGATCGATGATCTTTACCGTGGCGGTTGGTAAACCCATGGTACCGCAGACGACTTGGACGTCCACCAACGTGTAAAACTCCTTCCCTTCCTCCACCTCCATTTCGTCTCTCAACAACGCCATCAACTCGACGTCGGAGACGCCTCCTGTTTTCGTCTCGGCGACCAACTTGAACCGATCGAAAAACGCGTTCAACTGATCGTCCGCCAACGTGACGCCCATCTGTCCGAGTTTCGATTTCAACGCGTGTCTCCCGGAGTGCTTACCCATAACGACGCCGCAATCGTCCTCGGCTCGGAAGACGCCGATGGTTTCCGGCGCGATGATTTCGTACGTAGATTTGTTCTTCAACATGCCGTCTTGGTGAATCCCGGATTCGTGCGCAAACGCGTTCGCGCCGACTATAGCTTTGTGCGGTTGGACGAGCATACCCGAGTATTCCGAAACCATTCTCGAGGTTTGGTAAATATACACCGGGTTCACGCCCATGTACGCTCCGTTTAGTTGGTTTTGACCTCGCATGATGACGGACATGGCGATTTCCTCCAAACTCGCGTTCCCGGCTCTCTCACCGATGCCGTTGATGGTGCACTCGACTTGTCTCGCGCCGTTGGCGATTCCAGCCAACGAGTTTGCGGTGGACAAACCCAAATCGTTTTGGCAGTGCGTACTAATGATCGCGTCGTTCGCGCTGACGTCGATGACGTTCTCTTTGATGCCTTTGATCAAACGACCAAACTCGTCCGGCAAACAAAAACCCACCGTATCGGGAATGTTAATCGTGGTCGCCCCAGCGTCGACGACGGCTTTCAGTATGCGATACAAAAACTCCGGTTCCGATCTCCCGGCGTCCTCTGGACTAAACTCGATATCTTCGCACCCTAAAGACTTTGCAAACTTGACCGCTTTCACCGCGATATTTACCACCTCGTCCGGCGTCTTCTTCAACTTATACTCCATGTGAATCGGCGACGTCGCGATAAACGTGTGAATCCTCGGCCTCACCGCGTGCCTCACCCCTTCCCACGCGCACGCGATGTCCTTCTCGTTCGCTCTCGACAACCCGCAAATCACGGGAACGTACCCGTCCTCGTACACTTTGTTCCCGACGACTTTCGCGATGTTTCTCACCGCTTCTAAATCGTCCGGAGATGCAATCGGAAACCCAGCCTCGATGATATCCACGCCTAGCTTTGCCAAATTCGTCGCAATTTGAACTTTTTCTGTCGATGTTAAGGTTGCACCGGGTGATTGTTCCCCGTCTCGCAACGTCGTGTCGAACACTCGCACGTACCGAGGGTCTTGGATTTTCCCAGGTATGTATTCAGGTCTTGGGTTTCTTTGAACTTTTTGATCGTCCGGGCCGGGAACTAACGCGTTCGTGGTTACGACAGTATTAGCGTTGTTGTCTCCTTTTTGTCTCCTTCTTCTTCTCGGGGTCGCTTTTGATATTTTAAGCGATGCGGATCGATGCTCGTCTCTGCGACACGAAGAGGACGACGCGAAGCTCGATTGTCTCGCCATCGATGCGGCGGATTGATGATAACACGCAGACATTTCTGTGATATGTATATACTCTTTATAAATAGAATAAAGCTCGCTCTTCTGCAAAAAGAAAAAAAGAAGCGCAAAAAGATCTCTCTCTTAGTGTTCTCTCTCTTTCTCTCTCGAAACGCTGCTTTTGCGCTTTGTGTGCTTCTCTGTCTTTCTCCGTCAACTGTGCAAGCACCCTCTCGAATAAATGGGGGAAGCGAAATGACGAAAAGGAAAGAAAGAAAGAAAGAAAAGAGAGAAAAAAAGGACGCATTTCTAAACCCTAAAAAATTGTTTAAAACCCTAAAATAATTTTTTTCTGTCTTTCTGTCTTTCTGTCTTTCTTTCTTTCTGAATTGCATTGGATTCTCAGTCGATTCTCTCGACTTTTTGTCCTCTTCTAAGTACTCTGTTTGAACACATCGTTTGGCTTCATTTATATAAGAGAGAGGAAGAGAATACCACAAACACGACTTTTTCGAGGAGAAGAGATCTTTTTAATAAGTTCTTTCTTTATTCTTCTACTTTTTGAATTGAATTGGATTCATAATTCTCTCGACTTTTCGTTGAAAGAATTCATCATCACATTCCGGACTTTTTGTTGTTGTTCTGATATTGAACAGTACGCAGAGCGAGAAAGAGAGAGCGCGAAAGGAGCATGACAAAACGAGAAGGATCAGCAGCCGTGGGAGGGTCAGGATCAGGACTGGAAAACGCGATCGCGTTCCTCGAGCACCCGTCGATAAAAAATTCCAAATCGTACACCGAGGAGGAAAAGAAACAATTTTTAAGGAACAAAAACGTGAGCGAAGCGGAGATTGAAGAAGCGTTTCGGAGAACAGCGTCATCGAACGATGACGATGGTTCGATGAAACCTATCGTTTTACCTAATAATAATCCTCCAGTTTTACCGTACGGAATGATTCAGAAGCAGAATTCTTCTTCTTCTTCTTTACGGTGGACGCAAGTGGTGGCGTACGCCGCAGCGTTGGCGGTGCTCGGATGGCGGGTGTACCCGAGAGTGATGAAAAGCTCTTTGTTTACGACGACGGAGAGTAATAAGAAGAAAGAGGAAGAAGAGGAAAAGAAGAAACAAACGCAAATGCTGGACGCGATTTCAAAGTCACTCTCGGAGAATCTCGCGGACTTGGAGAAGAAATTACGTGAGCGGCAAGAGACGACGGAGAGCGCGGTGTTGCAGTCGGTGAAAAACGTGGAGGAAAAAATGAGAGAGGAGTTGCAAAAGGCGAAGATGACGCAACGGGAAGACGTGATGGAGGAGAGGGAACGAGCGGAGGAGAAAATGAGAGAAACGAAGAAGAAAATGATGGAGACTGTGGAGGAGGAGAGGAAGGAGGCGAAGAAGGAGATGGACGCGTTGAGGAGGAGCGTTTTGAGGGAGATGGAGTTGGCGCGAGAGGATTTTGCGAAGACGACGAAGAGAGAGGAAGAGGAGGCGTCGTCGCCAAGTCGGAGGTTAGGCGAGAAAGGGTACGTCGCCGAACGCGTGGAGGCGGTAGAGAGTACTAATAATTATCATCGTTTTAGCAGTGATAAAAATAACGAAGATTTGGATTTAGATGATTATTTTCAGGCGAAGAAGCGACACCAAATGGAATTACTCGGCGGCGGCGACGACGACGACGACATCAACTCGATGAAGTCGCAACAACAACAACAACAACAACAACAACAACAACAACAACAACGGGCAGCAAACGTTCGTAAAAACATGGGGAGTAACCATAATCAGCAGCAAAGAGTTTTAGAAGAACCGCCGAGACCGAAAAACTTTTTAGAAGTCATCGAACTCGTGGAGAAAGGCGAACCGGTGCCGGGGATTAAAGACATCGACGATCGTCCGCCGAATCCGGACGTAGCTTTACCGCCAGTCAGCGAAGATTTCGAGGAGAGAACGAAGAAACCGTGGTCGATGAAACCATCGGACGACGAGAGCTTTGAAGGGCACAGACCGTGGGATAAATACGGCAACGGCGCCGCGGCGAGCGGCGAGTATTCGTTCGACGGAGGAGGAGGAGGAGGAGGGTGGACGCCGCCCTCTGTGCCGCAAATGTCCGATTCTGCCAGACAAGCGTACGGGCTATAGCATAAAAGATATAGTAGCGCATAGATCGATATAATAGAACAAACAGGTACAGTATGCAGGAAAAAAACTATTAATAAAAACTACCAGAAAGAGCACCATCCGATGTAAGAAGTGCACAAGTTCTCGTGATTCATCGCTTTTTCAATCAACCGTCGCACTTGATGTTCGACTGAATCTCCAGCGTCCACTGCTGAACCAGCTTCGATTAAACCGTCTTTCCCGGTTAATTTATCGTTCATTCGTTGCATGACACTCACCGCTCGATCGTTCAAAACCATATTATCCTCGTTGTCGTTTATGCCGTCCAACGCGTCGATGAGTTCGTCGCGCTTTAAAATTTCCGGTTCGAACGAGGACATGCTACTGCCGTAATTCCCCGCGGCCGCGGCGACGGCGGCAACCGCAGCAGCAGCGCTGCTTTGTGCGTGTTGATTTTGGTGTTGTATATCGCCACTGGCACCGAGCTGTTGATGCATAACGCGCTGCGCGTAGGAAGTTGAGTGGTGATTGAGATGCTGTTGGTGGTTACCGCCGACAGATCTGTCTTGATCGTTGGCGTCGCCGTGTTCGGATTCATCGACCGAAACGTTTGTCGGATCGCCAACACCGCCGAGGATGTTCATGTCCGTACCAATCATAGCGGACATTCCACCACCACCGCCAAACTCGCGCATGTTTTCGTATTGCGCGTGTAACGCCGTCGCGCCCATCACGGAGGAGGAAACCGGAACTTGCCCGCTCGGCGTGTCCATAAACATCGGCGCGGCGCCTGGTTTTTGCCCAGTTCTCGGTAAATCGTCGGAGCCAGAATCCAATCGAGAGGAAGAGTTGTGCCCAAAATCGGCGGTATTTGTTCGACTGTCGACACCAACCGCTTTACTCTTCTCGTCCAAATCGGCGTGGAAGGATTCGTTTTCAGGAATGGTTGGCGTTTTTGGCGGCGGCGTTCGCGAAGGCGCCCTAGAGGATTGACCGGAAGGCACATCAGACCCACCTGGGGTTGCTGAGCCAGAACCACTGGAACCGTGTCCCGCGACGAGAGTATCGTTATTAATGTTATTATTTGATGATGGTTCCTCGGCATCGCGAGAAATGGTATGCCTCGCCAATGGACTCGATTTCGCGCTACTCGTTCCAGCCGCCGGCGTGACGCTTCCGCTGTTGTTCGCCGTAGAATTCGCGTTGGACGAAGGCTCCGCGGAGGATCCATTTTGCTCAGTCGCTTGATTCGCCAAAAGTCTCCAATTAATCAATGGGTCGTGAACAAACGCCTCTAACATAGCCAACACGGAATCTTTATTGCTTCGTAACACCGTAATCACTCTTTGACAAGTACCGATGAAGTTCCCTTCAATCCCGGAGACTTCCATCGCTTTCACCAACATTCGAGTTAAACGAAACGGCACGCGTTCTGGGAACTTTTCTCGGTGCATAGACGCTTCAAAACAATCGCCAAAATCGATATGCAAAACTTTTCCGGAGTATCTATCAATCATAAGGTTACTCGGGTGTCGATCACCGAGACCGAGTAAGTAGCCAACCATGGACATGACGGCCAAGGATCTCGTATACGTCGTTCGACGATCGAGCCATTGCTCGGAGCTGTGCGATTTGAGCCATAAAACTTGCGCTAAATCATTCCCAGGCGTGTTATCTAACGCGTGTCGGAAGACTTCAACTTTATTCACCAACGGCAAATTGTCGTAATCCGGGGCCATGGCGAGCATTAAACGATGTTCCAAGTTCAAAGGAATTTTGCGCGCCTCGCGGTGTTCTCGGATGAGAACGTGCATGGTGTCGCAATTCGGAACCCAGCCAATGAGACCAGAGTTTGGAGATAACGGGACGACGGCGTATCGAGCAATCGCTAAATCTCTCCTCGATGTCGAAGGCGTGCTATTCAACAATTGATTGACTAAACCGAACAACTGCATGACGCGTTCGTCTTGGCGTAAATCTTCGTGACCTTTTAACAAGTAACCGTAATCTTTCCCATCGGAGCCGTGGATTTGTAAACGTCGCGGGCGTTGTTTGGAAGTGATGACATGCATGGTGGGCGCGAACCACGCGATTGTTACCAGTTCGCCACCAGGAATATAATTCCCGGGTAAAGACAACTCTAAATCTCTCGCCGACAACAACCGGTGCGAGACGTATCTCAACTCTAAAGTTGTCAACGTCGGCAGTTGCTTGTTGATTCGTTTGAACACGTGATAATATAAATCCCAAGCTTGATTCAAATCCTCCTCGCGGCCGGACTCTTTGAACTTCTCGCAGTATTCACGAGCCTCTCGTAATTCTCTTCCGTAAGCTTGCGCGAATGACATCTCTTGCAACGTCTCCGCGCCGGTGCGTTCCAAAATGTGATGCAGAGGCGCCAAAACTGCAAACATGCCATCCACGTTTTGTTCGCCAAAGTATAAACGAGACGCCTCTTCCAATGCTTCGTGCCACGCTTCGTGCCAAACAATCGCGACGCGAATGAGCTCTAAACTTACTACTTCCGCTTGCTCGACTAAAAGCGCGGAATGATTCCGCAAGTTGTCTAGAACCGCCGTGGCGGAGACGCGTCGAGTGGTCGATTGCGACTTACACGCGACAAGTAATGGATACAACAACGCCTGGGGATGCTGACGGCCAACGCGAACCAATAATCGATGAATTAATCGTCGAACAGGTGGTGAATTCGAGTGAATTCGAGCAACAATTTGGGGAATTACTGCGAGCCACGTGTTGATGGAAACGTGACCGAAACCTTCAACCAACGCGGCTTCGACTTCCGGCAAATGGCCGTAGTTAAACCATAAGGTTAACAGGCGTAAAATATCTTGCAGAGCACCACCCATATCACGCGGCGTGGAGCCACCCAATGCGATCGATCGAAAGAAACCTGATATAGCTGGCGCGACGTGCCTCGTTGCGGCGGCTTTGAGCGCGTCTCTTTCTTCGTTGACATTTAATCGCTGCGTGGCTAAACGCTGGTAGTGTTCCATCGCGGTGGCGTTGAACAAAGCCCAGTTGTGCCAGGCTTTCGCCCAGTGTCTTGAATGTTTTGTAGCCGTACCAAAGGAAGTCAAGACGTCGGAAATTGTATCGTCGTCTAACGTTTCCTCGGCGAGTTCCCATCGCCACTGCCCGAGTTTCAAAAAAGCCTTCGAGACTAACTTTGCGTCGTCTTTAGCTAATCGACTACCTTCCATCTCGCGCTGATACGACGCCGAAAATAACTCGCTCGCGAGCGATTGTAAACGCTGAAATGCCTCTTCTCTCGAGTTAACGCCCCATAAGTGTTTGCAGTACGCAAACATGACCAAAGGTCGACCGGATCCAGCGCCGAAGCCTTCTTGACCGGCGGAGAACTCGCTCGGGTCGTATTCTAAAAGTCTAACCAAAGTTCTCTTCGCTTGCGATTGACGACCGGCTTTACGATTCATGGATGCGAACTTTAACCAAGTGTTTGTTTCTTTGCTCATCGGGAGCACTAGCGCTCGAACGGCTAAGAGCGATTGCCAAACTTCCACGTCTCTCGAAACGCCGTAGATGCGATCGCGCCACATTTGACGAACGACATCTTGTCTGTGTTTCGCGCGTGGGTCGTGTTGCGCCATCGCTTGTAACTGAGCGTATTCGACAACTTCCTCGAGCTCGGCGAGCTGCTGCGCGCGAACAACACCGCCGTATGAGCGATCATACGATTCGGAAACCAACGACACGAGCTCTTGACCGAGCGCCTCTCGAGACGCGTCGATGTGTCTTAAAGCCGCCATCGGGTCTCCGCGACGAACGGCGAGAACGGCGCGGTAGAAATCCCCGTCCCCGGGCGTGATCAACGCGTTGACTTCGGAATACGGCGTTGAATTATCCGGCTTGCTCTTCTTACCGTTCATCTCGTCCAAGGTATTACCCGATCCTTTCTTATCGCCGCCGGAGCCGTTCGCACTAGACCCGTTCTTTCCGGTCGTGGGATCTCGTTTCGAGCTCGAGTAATGCACGGTGTACTTTTCCATCGATTTCCAATCGCCTAAATGCCACGCCGCTCGAGCCGCTAACGGTGCAACTTTATCCCTTAAAACCGAGTGTTTTGCCGATACGAGCTTTTTTATCTTTCTCTCGGAGATGGCGTCCCCTCCGTTTTCCCCTACTTGGATACCAATCTTGCTCGCGTGGGAATGCGGTGCACCGCCTTCGTTTGTCGGCCACTCTCTCTTAGCTAACGCGATGAGTCGTTCCCACTCACCTAAAGCGGCTAAACATCGCATTTGCCCTAAACTCGCCTCCTCGCGCGCGATGCGATCGGCTTTGGACATGAGTTGTCGATTGTAATGGTACGAAAAAGACGGCGATGGCGGTCTTTGCGCTGCTCCCGAGTACTGCTGATGATGGTTTCTGGAGGAAACTTCTCTTTGATATAGAATTTCTGCCTCTCTCGCCGCTCGCGCGTCCAACTCATCCGCTTTCTTCTTATGCGCCTCCAACGCGAATTCCCATTGCCCTAATTTTTCGTACCACGACTCTTTCACGTTCACTTCCAATTTTTTATTCCTCAGATGCGTTAACACCCCAAGAGCGGCTTCTGGCAATTGCAACTGATTGTTGATCGCAATAATCGCCTCGACGCATTCGTTTGGCATGGATGTAAACTCCAACTCCTTGTAATGCAAAGCTTTAGCGTACGCGCGACACCGCTCGGCGATGGCCCCCAACGTTCGCACGTCTACCGGGATCGGTTTCTCGTCACGTTCCATAAACTCGGACAAGTTGAGCAAAGTCGCTACAATTTCCGGAGGTATCGTCGGTGACGTGAACGCAGATTCCATCGAACGCACGAGTTGCTCTCTGTGCACCACGGACAACTCAGCCCAACAACTCACGAAGGATTCGCAAAACAAATCCCTAGCGACGTTAGGTTGAACGTTCGCCAGGTCCGCACACGCTCTCAGCGACGGAGACGGGGAAGATTTTAACAATTCAACCGATAACTGACGCATCCACTCGAGCCAATCTTCTTTTGTGGATCTTTGCGACGATTCCCACGCTTTGCGCAACGCGAATTCGTTGACGACGAGCTTTTGTGGTTGCACCGGAGGCGGAGGTCTATTCGATCGAGGATCAAACGCGTTCGACTCTTCGTATTCTTCTTGGCTGATCACACCCTCGCTACCAAAGATACTCGCATTTGAGGTGATCGAAAGCGCCCCGAACGCCGCAGGAAACTTCCCGCCCGATTCGATGCGTTCGCGCATCGCTTCGAAACGTTTGTCTTTCAGGCCCACTCTGCGAGCGACGCGAGTAATCGAGGGAAGGAACAACCGGTATTCATTTCCTAACGGCTTTTCCAGAGCAATTAACGCATCAACGGCATACTTTCGAAGAATAGCGTCGTCGCTTTCCAAAATGCGCGCTAGCGGAGCAATAATTGCACTCGCGTGTTGGGACGACGCGCACTGCATGCGAGGTAAAAGTCTAGATAACGAAGCCAAGACCGCTCGGCGCACTTGAAACGGTACCGGAGCTACGCCTGGTTTGAACAACCTAACAATCGACGGTAATGCTAAGTGTAAGTGTTCATCCACACCACTCCCGAACGTTTCCAACGCTCTCAAGACGTACGGCACTGCCGCGTACCTCCCAGATCGCTCCGCGTCCGCCAACACCGCGACAATCCTCGGCAACAACTCCGGCAAATACGACCGAAACTCATCTCTCAACGCTCTGGACAGCTCTTCGCACAGCAACAACGTCGATTTTAAAAGCGCGTTATTGCCCCAGAACGTGTGAATGATTTCTAAAATTTCCGGTAAAAATCTCCTCACGTGCGCTTTAATCACGCTTACTAAAATCGCCAACTCTGAGAGCATAAACTCTCGCAAAGCGTCGTCGCACGTGCGCATGACGTCGAATAAAACCGGAAGGACGGTCGGTAGGTATGAAACACAGTTCAACCCTAATGAATTGTGAAAAATGAACATGACCGATCGAACAACCATGTGTCGATGACTAGACATGGATTTATCTCTCAATACTCTTAACAACGCGTTCAAGGCAACCGTCGGGTAGAAATCGTCGCTCGCCGTGGTTAAGTTCATCAGCGGTAAGAGGTCGTGCGAATTTTCGTCGTCGTCATCGTCGTCGTCGCGGTAATTGTCATCGCCAGCTGTTTTTAAATTTATTTTATTCACATTCTTACCAAAACCTCCCATGATGTACGCATTCGCTTCAACCGCGACTGCTTTAGGGTTGTTTGTCACCGCTTTGGCCACCGCGGATTGTTTCACCCCTCGAACGCCAGCCGCGGAGAGTAAACCTTGACCGTATAGTTTGATTTCGTTTTCTTTGTGCGCGTGTGGGTCTAAAGCGCCGAGAATACCCAATGTTCGCAACACGTTTTCTCGTTTTGTGCCTTTCTCCGTCGCTACCATGCGTAAAAGTAACGGAAGCAACTGCGGGTGATCGGCGTACGGAGCGACGACGTACCCGGAGTGCTTTACCAGTTTACCTAAAGTGATCACGGCAATATCACGCGTAGCGTTTGACTTCAAAGCTTGCATGAGCAAAACGAGGAGCTCAGGCACGTGCAACCTAGTTGCCGGTCCACCAACTTCCATGAGTTCGCCGATGGTGGCAATCGCGGCGGCTTTCTCTCGACCGCTCACCGCCGTGCGCACAAAGACCGACGCCGATGATTTTGCCATCGCATCCGAAGTAGACATTTTACCGATTTTCGTGTGATCGTGCGCACTCATCGGGTCTTCGTTCAGATGTTTCATGGACGTATCATCGTCGTCTAAATTTGGCCTTTCGTTTGTAATGTTACCGACGTCTCTCTGCTTCTTTTCTTTCTTGTTCTTGCGATTGGAGGCGTCGTCGTCGTTGAAATCGTAATACTTATCGCTCGAGTCGTTCGCGTTTTCGTCTTTACCGTTGTTATTATTCGAGTCGTTGCCGTTGCCACCTTTCTTGCCCTTTTCTTTCTTTCCACTTTTGGCATCTTTACCGTCCTTCTTTTTATCGTCAACAACCCCAGCGCCGCTACTTTTCGAATCTTCCGCTTTCGCTCTCAACATCCTCGTCAATGTTTTCAAAATCACCGGGCAAATGTGCGGCGTGAATAATCGAGGACATGCACGAATGAGAGTCGCGATTAACTTTGCCGATTCTTCTCTGACTGAAGATTCTGTTGACCTTTCGAGTTCTGCCAAGAGCTGCAACAAGTACGCTCTCAACGCCGGCAAACAATACCCGGGGTTTCTCGGTGAAAGCCGCGTGCCTATCAACTCAATCGCCAGCGCTCTCACTACCACATTTTCGTCGTTCAAAGCCACGAATAATGCTCTCAAGGACCGCGCTTGCGACAAATACGAATCAATCGCGCGACAGCCAATCACAAATGCCCTCAAAACTGACGCTCGAAAGTTAGCGTCTAAATCCGCCACCGACAGTTGCAACAACCGTTCCATGATGACATCCCTCGTCGCTTGCGGTTTAGCGTCGGACTGACCGTTAAGTAGCATCAACGCGTTTCGATTCGAAGCGCTGTATTGATTTTGTCGATGATACGAAGAGGGAGAAGGCTTTTGCGAAATTTGCTTCAGCTCCAACAAGTGGCAGCACGTCAACGCCGCTTCCAATCGCACGTCCACGGAAGGGTTATCTAAATGTTGGACGACGTTACGTCGCGCAAATTTTAGTAACAATCGAGACTCGAACGGAAACGAGCGCATGGTGCGTAATGCGAGCTCGAGTGTTCGTCGCGAAACTCTTCGTTGACCATTGGTCGCATCAGACGATGGATGTTCAAACATCGCGCCTTCAAAACCGAGGAGGTTATGATGATGGCCAAATTCGCCGCTACCCGCGTTCGTCGTCCTAGTCGCCATGGACACGGCATCGAATAAGCGACTTTGGATTTGTGAAGTCAAGTCTGGTAACGCGTCCGTGATTGTTTCCAACGAAGAGACTAAGGATTTGGACAGACCAACAGCAAACATTGTCGGCAAGATGTTCAATACGTGCGGTTTCCAAGATTCCTGAAGCGCGGCAGCCATTTCGCCGCAACATCTCAGAGCCTCGCGGACGCCCGAACGAAGCACCTTCTCGTTCGCTAATTTTAGCTCTTGCTTTCTTCGAATTTCTTCCTCGTCGTCTTCGTCTTTTTCCGTATCTTTAGCCGACTCGTGCCGTTTCGTCCTCTTTGCGATTTTGTTGCGACCATTCCCCCCGTTTTCGTCGTCGAAATCGCCGTCCAGCTCTTCGCCGTTATTATTACTCCTATTCTTCCTCTTTTCGCGGTTTTCTTTCTTAATGCTCTTTCGTCGTTTTCTTGACGCCAAACGCTCTTCGTAATTTAAAGAACCTTCACCGAAAACATCGTACATGACGGAAGAGATTTCCGGAAGGTAACGCAATAACGCGCTTCCCAGAGGTTTCTCAAACATGCGATTTTCTTGGACCGAATAGTCGTTCACGCGAACGCTCCTTCCATCGGCCGAGGTAATCTGCGAAACTGTATTCGGCGATCGCGATCGGTAGTTGCCGTATGCTCCTGGCGTTTGAACTCCGTTATTATTATTCATGAACCCATCGGGAGTACTGACGGAACCGGGCGTAAGCCATCCCGGGCCGTTACTATTGACTTCTCCTGATCCACCAATTAAAGCGTTGTTGTTGTTGTCGTTGTTTGGAGTCGCCAGAACGGGCGATTGCATGAGCGGACCGAGCAAGTTTTGATTGTTCATTTGATGTTGTTGGTTGCTGTAATTTGAGCCGTTCGCCGGCGTCCCAGATCGAGATCTATCTAGAGGCGACGCGCCTCCGCTGCCGCCGCCGTATCCTCTGTTGTGAGCATTCGGAGTGGTCGTGCTGTTGCTATTTACTATCAACTGCGGCGTGCCTCGATGACTGGAAATACCACCACCGCTAAGCACGTGTTGTCCTTGCGTGGGGTAGTAGCTCGAGCTCGTCATGTTATTATCTTCTCTCGCCCTTCGCACGCGCATGAGTTCGTCCGCGCGCATCGCCGGTTCCAACGCTTTCGCTAAATCACCGAGTGCTAGGAAACCCGCATCTCTTTCGCCTTGCGCTCGAATAGAAGTAAGCAAAACCCCACACGCTAGCGGTAAATACGAATCTGCAAACCTTCTCGGTGAAAACGCGGCTAACTTTGGAATCAAATCAATCACCGACCTTCTCACGATGAGACGTCTGGATCGATAAAACTTCAAAACCGTTTCCGCAACCTCTTTATATCTAGAAAGCATAAACTCGCCCGTGTGACGCAACAGTTCGCCGAGCGCGAGTAAAGAACCGTGGATTTTTTCTGGACGATCGTTGTACTGCGCGTTCGTGTGCACTTTTTTTGCCGACGGCGAGTGCTTGTCCGAGGGCGTCTTTCTACTGCTACTGCTATGAGGCGTCTTGGCAGAGCCACCGCCGCCGCCAGATTTCGACGGCGTCGTCGTCGAATTCCCCGGAGTCAACGGAGCTTCTAAACCTTTTCTCGCTTCTTCATACAGTTTATAATACCATTGGACGCGATATCTCGTCTCTCTTTGCTCGATAACCATCAAACACGCTCGTAACGCCAACACGCCGGCCAATCGAACGTCTAAACTCGGATCGTGCAACGCCGGCCACACGGCTTTGATGAAACGCGGCACGTGCACGTTAAACACCGTCGGCGCATTTGCGGCTAACTCTCTCAAAGTCAACGCGGCGGCAAACCGTTTTCGCTCTTCCCGTACGGGATTTTTTAACCATTTAAACGCTCTGTTCACCTCCTCCTCCACGATATCCGCGGTCACCGCGCCTCCGGTCGCCACCAACCTCCCCAACGCCTGACTCGCCGCACTCGCTAAAACTGGTTCCGGTCCTTGTCGCATCGTTGTCACCGCTGTCCTCAAATACCGAGCAAACCTGGTAACTTTCTCGACCTCCTCGCCAAACTCGACCGAACACAACTGGTCCACGCACGCCACCGCGGCTAACCGTTCTCTCAAAATAACGCTTCCGGCTAACTTTTCAATCCTCTCGTGCGCATCGTTGGTAAACTGCGCGAATGCACTCGTCGACGCTTCCCGTGCCTGGCCTTCGACGTATTCTCTCAACGCGTTCCCTCGTTTCTCTCGAAACAAGAGTAAACTTTTCTTCTTCTTACTCCTCGCTCCGTACAGGAAGAAATCTTCCTCGTCGTCGTTATCATCATCGTTCTCGTCCTCGCTATTTTCTCCGTCGCTCTTCTCATCACCGTCGGCGTCCGAATACTCTTCCTCCGAGGAGCTGCTCTCATCTTCGCTGCTCGAGTCAGAATTCTCGGAATCATCTTCGTCGTTATTCGCGACTCCGTAAAACCTGCCGGCGTTATCGCTCGTCGCGTTTGTTTTCTTCGCCGCCACGGAAACGGTACTTTTCTTCAACGACTTATTCTCGCGCGTGCTCGCGGCGTCAAAACCGACGCCGAACAATTCCCCGGTCAATTCTCGGCTGTTTTGCGAGAACAAAAACAACGACGAACTCCTTCTCTTAGCGTTCTTCGTGTTGTTGTTGTATCTCGAAGAACTCTGCTCGTTGCTGCTGTGATGCGCGTTGGTATTGTTTTTCGGCGGTCTCGCGCATAAATCTCGAAGTAACGCGCTGAACGCATCCGTCGGTCGAGAGGAGGAGGACGAAACGACATCAGAAGACGTCTTGTTGTTGTTGTTGTTGGTATTGTTCGCGTGATGATGATGATGATGTTGCGCCGAAGAATCAACTTTCTTCTCCGGAATTACATTCGATGAAGACGCCATCGTTTCGCGTCTTCCGCGCGACGAGAACGAGAACGAGAACGAGAAGAACGAGAAGAACGAGACCACTCTGCTCTCTCCTTTTATTTCGCCAAGAAAAGTAAGTGTTCTCTTCGGTTTTTCTTCTTTGTCTTCTTCTTTGTCTTCTTCTTTAGATAAATTCTTTCGTGTTTTGCGGTCGAGTTTCTCACGATTTTGAGCGCAAAAGACACAAAAGTAAAAGGAGAAAAATGGGCATTTAAAGAAGGCAAAAGTAGATGTTTTACGCCGCTGGAGAACACGCATAATAGTAAAACACTGATCACATATATATACAAACGCGTTTACGAATAAGACTCTCTCTCTCTCTCTCTCTCTCTCTCTCTCTCTCTCTCTC